>ENA-UOOE01002563-UOOE01002563.1-fermentation-metagenome-genome-assembly--contig:-NODE-2563-length-12753-cov-364.556781_pt1 | contig 12753 bp, 9 predicted proteins | sample MGYA00245776_ERZ724021 | MGnify/ENA primary metagenome ERZ724021 (study PRJEB28704, sample SAMN03018321) | fermentation metagenome | biome: anthropogenic terrestrial biome; feature: soil...
GAAATAGGAATTCTATTCTTCTTCCTGGCTGTTATGGTAATATTTGATCTAGAATTGGAGAATACATTAACTAAAAAGGTTCTGTTCCTGTTATTCATGTTTTCACTGGTGGTTTCACACTACACAACATCTTACGTGGCATTTATAATAATGGCCACAATATTAATAGTTCCCTTTTTAAGGGGCCTGGTTAAAGAGAGGAAGCTTGTAACGACCAACTTCGATCTGATAATCATCTCCCTGATATTCATAGTTGCATGGTACCTCCTATTTGCAAAGGTTCAGTTCACCGCAGGTGCACAGGTTATTGGAACTACAGCAGCAGCTACAGCAGCAGCCGCAGGTTCAGGTTCTGGAGCAGCTAACTCTTTAACATCTTCAAGGGGTGCTTATGTACTGGGAATTTTAGGGATAGTCCTTAAGTCAGTTCCAAATACCATAAGTGTCATAGTTCATGATGCGATATTTGCAACGATCATGCTGGGATTTGCAACTGTTGTGTTTAAATACAGAAAATTCAGGGAAAAAATGGATGCAGAATATTTAATGGGAGTATGCGTATCCATAATTTTACTGGTCTTGTTCGTTGCATTACCCTACATATCCATTGCATACGATGCAGCAAGGCTTTTCTTCCAGGTATTGATATTTGTAGCACCATTATTTGTTATTGGTGCAATGACCCTATCGAAGATCATTAAAAAACCAAAATGGGATGTTTTAATAATTTTGGTTCTCCTGATATCAATTTTCTCATGTGCCACCTACATGCAGTACCATTTTTATGGCACGCCTTATTCACCTGATTATGATGCCAATGGAACAGTAAGAGGAGAGACATATTTATATGACAGTGAATTAACCTCGGTGAGCTGGTTGAACAACAACAAGGTAAATGGATTGACTGTTTATTCAGATGGGCATGAATCTTCAAGATTTGAACTGGTGTATGGTTCCAATTCAAGTTACAAGCAATCCTTCTTCACATGGGATACTTCATTCTTTGCATTGAATAAAACAAAGAAATCAGGTTACATCTACTTAGGTAACGTCAACGTTAAATATAATCAAAGCTATGATGTGTATGATGATATTTCTGTTCATGACATGTCTCTCTACTCCCATTTATTCAAGGGCAAGTACAGGATCTACGATAATGGGGGAAGTCAGATATGGCTTTAAAAGATAAGAAGAAGATCCTTTTTGTCCACCACACTGCAATGTGGTATAGGAAACCATTTTTTAAAGGATTAAGTAAAATTCATGATGTTGAATTTGTTTTCAACAATGTTGAACGTTACAACCTCACCTACGATACAGATCTCGCCCCTGTAATCGAAGGACTTGAAGGGGTTAATTATACAGTTAAAAAGAACTTCATGGGAATCTCATGGGGAGCCATCCGAAAAACCATGGGAAACTATGATGTATTTGTCGGGGGAAGTTGGGATACACCTGGTGATGCATTAGAGACAATGTTACATTTCCTGATTGTAAAAATTAAAAGAAAACCCTTCATACTGTGGAGGGAAGATTGGGATTGGAATGTTAACTCCCTTAAAAGAAAATTTGTTAAGGTATTAGTAGGGTTTTTTGGTAGAAATTCTGATGCAATTCTTGTTCCAGGTTCAAAGCACAGGGACTTTTTCATTTCCCTAGGTGTTGAACCTGAAAACATTTTTATAATGCCCAACGTAAGCAATATCACCGTAAGGGAAGAGGATTACACCAACAGAGATGAACTTGAAAGAGAGTTTGGATTTGAAGGTAAAAAAGTGATCCTCTATGTGGGTCGTTTAATAGATCTTAAGGGTGTGAACTACCTGATTGAAGCATTCTCCCAGCTTTCAAGGGATATGGAAGAAGCAGTTCTACTAATCGTGGGTGAAGGGGAATGCAAAAAAAAGCTTGAAAAACTTTCTGAAGAACTTGGAATTCAGGAAAAGGTGTACTTCACAGGAAGTATTGACAATGAACTTCTGGGAGCATATTACCTCCTTTCAAATGTTTTTGTGCTGCCTTCAATTACAACCTACTTTGCAGATGCATGTCCACTTGTTGTTAATGAAGCAATGACCTTTGGAAAACCAGTTATAACCAGTGATGCGGTTGGAACAACTTTCATGATTGAAGATGGAAAAAATGGGTTTGTTGTACCTGAAAGAAATTCTGAAGCACTTTACAGGGCAATTGAAGCGGTTCTCTCCGATGATGCACTTGAGAAAAGAATGGGATATAATTCAAAAGAGCTCATAGAAAAAGATTTTACCTACAAAAGGATGTTAGAAGGATTTCAAGGAGCACTGGATCACCTTGAGAATCGATGAAACTTTCATCCAATTAACTTGAAAATCCAATTAACCTAAAGAATGCATCAATAAGTAAAGGATGCATCTTTAATTTTTAAGCAAAATCTTTAATTCTTCGCTAAATTAATCCTTTAACTAATTAACTAATTTAAATTCTTTAAATAAAACTTCTTTAAATAACGAAATGATTCATCTCGTTATCTCATAATCTTTTTTATTAAAAGTACAAGGTTGATTTTTAATATTTGAACGATGTAACGTGGAATATATCTGTAATAATTTTTTTGATGTGTTTTAAGGAACTTAAGAGACGTGTTGATTTCAGAGAAGGTTCTCCTGATGAGATTCTTTTTCTTACGGGATACACTGGTTTTATGCCATATCTTAGAGTTCAGATTCGAAACTACCTTGTAGCCCTGTTTTTTAAGTTTAATACAAAGATCAATATCCTCCATTCCAAAGAAAAGTTCTTTGTTCAACAATTTTATGGGTACATCCCGGGTTTTCATCAAAAAACATGCCCCTGAAACCCAGTCACACTCCAGAACACCTTCATAACTCTCAGCAGGATTCCTCTCAGATAGATCGTAGTAGCCTGGGTAATTAGAAAGATCAACGATTCCTCCAACGTTTGAGACAACATCGTTTTGTCCATTTACATCGTAGTAATAGATTTTAGAGCCTAGAACACCTATCTTAGGATCAGCTTCAGCCACATCAACAAGTTCCGTGAGAAAATTTTCATCAACAACTGTATCATTGTTTAAAAGTAGAGTATAATCCTGATCAAAGGCTTTCAATGCAAATCTTATTCCTACGTTGTTTCCTTCAGCAAAGCCTCGATTTTCACTGTTTTCAATGATCATCAAACCCGTACCAACGGCTAATTCTTCTTCAGAATCTCCTTTGAACATTTCAGTTTCTTGTTCTGTGTGTTGTGTGGTTTTTATGGGTTTGTTTTTGGTGTTGTAGGTGTAGAATGGGGATGGGGGTTTTAGGGTTCCTTGGCAGTATTCTTTTATTTTTTGGATTGAGTCATCCTGGGATGCGTTGTCTACGAGTATAACCTGGTAGTTGGGATAGTTTATCTGGTACAGGGATTCCAGGCATTCAACTGTATCCTCCCAACCATTCCAGTTCAAAATAATAACAGCAACACTAGGCAAATCATCACTAAAATCCACTAAAAACATCCTCCAAACTTTTTTTTATAATTACCAATTTTTACAATCGATTCTTATGGGCTGAAAAAAATATTATCTTAATTTTATTTTTCTTAATCCAAATTTTATTTTAATAGTCTAAACATTTTAGCAGTCTAAACATTTTATAGCTTAAACAGATTTAAACAAACTTAAAATGATTCTTTTGTATGAATTAATGATTAGCTTACTGTAATCAAGGGTTTTCATACTGTTACGTCCTAATAAACTTCCAATCACAACAAAAGAACCTTCTTTTATAAGGATGAAGCTGTAAAGAATCTTTTCCCATAGAGTTGCGTACCTCAAAACATTTTCCGTTGTGTTTTTGGTACTGAGTATGGTCATACTATTTATAACATCTTTTCGGGTTATGGATTTACCTCTTTTATGATACACTACTGATTTTGGAGCAAATTTGGCTTTCCATCCATGTTTACGGGCTCTAAGAGATAATTCTGCATCCTCCCCAAGGGTGATGAAACTTTCATCGAGAATACCTATCTCTTTAAGCATACTGGTTTTGTAGAGTGCTGCGGCAGCCATGGCACCATCAACATCATTGGCGCTGTCATATTGACCTTTATCAATTTCTCCATGTCCCCTGTCCACAACTCTTCCCCATTTGATGATGTGGCCTGCAGAATCTATTACATCAGTGTTGTAGGCATTTAATAACTTTGAACCTGCAATTCCAATTTTAACTTCCTTTTCTGATACATTCACCAGTTCGTTGATGAAATTTTTATCCACCACAGTGTCGTTGTTTAAAAGAAGCACGTAATTGACTTGGAGTTTTTCAAGTGCAAATCTTATTCCTATGTTGTTTCCACCTGCAAATCCATAGTTCTCAAAATTTTCTATCAATATTAAACTCTGGTTGCTTTGTGAATCCTTGAATTTACCCGTAAATGACTTCACTTCTTGTTCTGTGTGTTGTGTGGTTTTTATGGGTTTGTTTTTGGTGTTGTAGGTGTAGAATGGGGATGGGGGTTTTAGGGTTCCTTGGCAGTATTCTTTTATTTTTTGGATTGAGTCATCCTGGGATGCGTTGTCTACGAGTATAACCTGGTAGTTGGGATAGTTTATCTGGTACAGGGATTCCAGGCATTCAACTGTATCCTCCCAACCATTCCAGTTCAAAATAATAACAGCAACACTAGGCAAATCATCACTAAAATCCACTAAAAACATCTCCGAATCATCAAATCCTTAATATTACTACTTATTGATCAATTATCCATATCTCTTTAAAGCATCTTTTAAGTGCTTTTCAAGGCGTTTTCCTGCATGATCCAGTGTCCAGAAATTTTGAACCAGTTCAATCCCATTTTTACCCATTTCTTCCCTCTTTCCATGGTTTAAGAGAAGTTCAGTGGTTGCCCGGGCAAAGGCTAGTTCATCTCTTTCAGTCAGCAGTCCTGTTTTGTTGTGGATAACGCTTTCCCTCACTCCACCCTCTTTTATACCAACAACTGGAGTACCACATGCCATAGCTTCCAGTGGAACTAAACCAAATGGTTCCAGGTGTGGAGCGTACAGTGCAAGTTTAGCTTGGTTGTAAAGTTCGACCAGTTCCTTGTCATCGATCATATCTTTTATCTCAAGTTCAACTGATGATTTTAAGGCCAGATCCTTAAGATAATTGATCCATTGAGTGTCAGATGCATTTGAGACTATAACCAATTTAGGTCGGATCTCTGGTTTAACAAGCCCCAGAGATTTAATTAAAAAATCATAGCCCTTTGCGGGTTTGCATGTTCCAACTGAAATTACAAAATTTTTTTCAAACTCCTTTTCATGTTCTCCTTCTTTAGATTCCTTCTGGGATAGGTTCAGTGGTTTGAAAAGTTCGGTATCCACTCCAAGGTAGGAAACAAAGGAGTCAAGACCGTAGTTTCTAAGGAGGGATTCCCGTGAAAAATATGAATTTGAAAGGATGTAATTTGAAAATGAAGCATTGTAGGCATCAATTTTCGTCTCAAGTTCAACTGCGTACCAGTGTTTAACCTTTTCAATCAGATTTTTCAATCCTTTTTGCTTATCTCCGGCCCTTTTTTCCACAACCTTCAGTATGGCATCGTGGTACCTTGAGGGTTGAGGACAGTAGTAAACAGCAGGTTTTTTAATGTACTTCAGGAAGTAGGGTGAAAGGGTGTACATGTCCTGTTCACTGAAAACCACATCATAATCCTTGTTGTTGATATGTTCTGCAATTTCCATCTGTGTTTTTTCATGATCGTTTGGAGAAGATTTAACCCATAGAAGATAACGGAGATTGGATAGTTTGGATCCAAAGAAACTCTTTTTTATGGGGAACACAGTTACACTGGATGCAACATTTTCAAGTGGTAAATAATTCTCATTTGCAGTTGAAGGCACAAAAACATCCACAGTATGTCCATTTCTTGTAAGGTAATCAACGTATCCATATAAAGCCCTTTTAGCTCCACCTGAAGGTAAATTATGGAACACTGCTATTTTCATTTGGTTGTAATCTTGCATTTTATTCCTCTTTAAAGAATCAAAATCACGATTGATATGCTTTTTTAAATGTAAACTTTTTAAATTTAAACCCAATAAATTTTTAGATGTAACCTTTTAGATGTAGTCTGATAAAACTTTTAACAATTTTTTAGCAATTTTTAAAATTATTTCGAACTTCAATGATTTTAAACTTTATTCCAAACTTAAAATTTTTTTAAACCAAATCCTAATATCAAAGTTAAAATATTCAAACCAAATCTGAATATATCTCTGCAGTTTTTTCTGCAACAGCTTTCCAGCTGGTTTCTTTGTAGAACTTTTTACAGTTCATCTTCAGATGTTCCTGTTTGGTTCTGTTATTTACTAAATCCTTTATTTTTTCCAGTAAATCCTCTTTGTTACCTGTCTCAAAAAGTTCCAGGCATCCATATCTTTCTTTCATGTCCCTGAAATAATCCAGATCAGATGCTATTGTTGGGATGTTGTAACTCAAGGTCATATGGAAAGAACCGGAAGTGATTATCCATTTGTAGGGGAAGAGGGCAATGTCAGTTGCATTAAACACCAATGGAAGGTCTTCATCTTTTATGTAATCAAGGAATATCACCCGGTTGTCAAGACCGAGTTCGGATGTTCTATGCTTTAAAAAATTGTAGTACTCTTTATGTTCATCTATCCTTGCTTCTCCAGCCACAAGAAGTACAGTATCCTCATCAAGTGAATTTAAAATTTCAATAACCATATCGTGCCCCTTATTTTTATGAACAAAACCGAATATGGTTAAAACCTTCTTATTGGACAGGCCAAGTTTCCTTTTAGCATCCTCTTTATCTAAAAAAATTCCTTCAGGAGTTCCATGGGGCATCAAAACAAATTTTTCAGCTGGACTTCCATTTTTTATCATGAACTCTGCCATCTCCCTGTTGTGGACGATGATCCTGTCTGAAAGATTGAGGAACTTGAGGGTTAACCTGTCCATAATGGATTCAATAACGAATTCATGTACAGTTAGAACAACCTTATTCCTTTTCCAGAACTTCAAAAGGAACATCATGAGGGGTATATAATTTATGAACCAGTTTATGAACCTGGGTATGTATGGTACGAATCCAAAAAGTCCTGGCTGATACTGTATATGTGTTATTTCTGATCTGCCTGTGCTTTGAACCATTTTAAGAAATGGAATGGGACTTTTTGAATTCTGTTGGGTAATGGGAAGCACTTCAATTTCAAGATCCTTGAAATTTTGCAGTTCATCAACCAAGAAATTGGAGTAGGTTGCTATTCCACATTTTATATTCCACGTTGTGATGAAGTTGACATGGATCATGTTTATTTTTCCCTTTTTTTAATTAGATCCTTCAATTAACATTAAGAATCTGTATTACAGTGTTTTTATAACTTAAATCTATTTTTCAGGTATTATTTTTTTATTTAAATCATTCTTTATTAATAACTCAACAATATCAATTAACTCAATTTAGGATTAACAGAAATTACTCCCCTTAGAATTATTCCTATAGAAATTCTCTTCCATTTGATGTAAAGGTTTGTAATTCCAGGGTGACCCGATTCAATATTTGAATCCCTCAATGGAATAAACCATCCTTCACTCCTCTTATAAACGCTTTGTTATCGTTAAATTCCATTTTATAAATGCTGTTGTAGAAATATCTGAAGTTCATATTCCAGAACTTGTAGCAAAAGAAGTACAGTATGAATGATAGGAACTCCTTTCTTTTTGCATATTTCTTCATGAACCAGAACATGTTCCTGTTCATGTAATAGATCATTGTTGGATTGGGGACTGATGAAGAAACTTTATGCCATATCACAGCTTCTGGAACAAAAACAGAACTGTAACCTTCATTTTTACCCCTTATACATAAATCTGTTTCTTCCCAGTAGGCGAAGTACTTTGGATCTAAAAACCCGATTTTTTCCAGCACTTCCCTTTTTGTTAGAATACAGGAACCCTCCACATATTCAACAGTTTTAATCTCATCGTACTGTCCATGATCCACTTCTCCAAAGCCTGTAGACTGTGACATCCCTTTATTAAGATTTAAAGATCCTCCGGCGAATGTTAGAACATTATCTTTACCCTCAAAATCATAGAAATATGTTTTAGGACCCACAAAACCTATTGATGATTCTTCAGATATTTTTTCCATTAATCTTTTCAGAAATAATGGATCAACAACGGTGTCGTTGTTCAAAAGGAGAACGTAATCTGATTTTAAAGTTTCAATAGCGTACCTAATACCTATGTTGTTCCCTTCAGCAAATCCATAATTTGCATCGTTTTTTATCAGTATCAACCTTCTGTTAGGCGGAAGGTTAAGATCATCTTCTTTTGAATGATCTGACTTTCCAGAAACATCACCATGAGCAATGAATATTTCAGGAGATGTTTTTTCAGAGCTTATTTCTTTGCTGGTGTAACTTTTAATGGTTATGGGTTTGTTGGCAGTGCTGTATCTGAAGAATTTGGACTCAACAGGGATCTTACCCTCACAGTACAACTCTATTTTACTCAAAGATTCATCCTTTGAATCATTATCTATTAATATCACATTGTAATCAGGATATTCGATACGATAAAGAGATTCTAAGCATTCTATTGTATCCTTCCAACCATTCCAGTTGATTATTATAATTGAAACAGTACCGTTCATATTTTTTTCCACCGCATCAGGTGCTGAAGTTTATCTGGTTTTTATCTTGTTCGTATAGACCTTTTTTGAAGATTTTTTTTCAAAGAATTGGAATTGCCTTACTTTTCAATCCTCTTGTATAGTTTCATGGTTTTATCTTTAAGCCATGGTAATCTTGCCTGAACATTCAAGGGATAGATGGTTACCCATTCGCCCATCGTTGTGAAAATAGCATTATAATTATTTCTGTGCTTCTTTAAAAGTTTTTTCAAGCTTATCTCATATTTATCTGAAAGTGAATCTCCGGGGGATCTGTGGTAAAGGTTGGATGGAATAACATAAACATTGTAACCCCTCTTTTTAATGCTCAAGCTGTAATCAACACTGTATAAATGCCAGTCGTCACAAACTGCCTCATCAAATTTGAGAATTTCAAATACACTCCTTGGAATGATAAAAAGACATTCATCAAGGGTTTGTACTTCCACTGGGGAGTTGATAACCCTTTCAGATACTCTTTCAGGTGGAATGTCATGGGTGATGTTACTGGTTACATCTTCATCCCACTTGGCTATGCCTGCAACCCCTGCAATACCAAGATTTTCCAGAGAATCCAGGGTTTTTTCAGTGTCTTCAAGCCATTCACTTGATTCAAGATCAATGTCCTGGTGTACAAACATTACATATTTCCCTTTTCCTTTCTTTCCACCTTTGTTAAGGGCAGATGCAGCTGATGAAAAGTTTCCGGTTGTGTTATCCATCAGGATCAATTCATAATTCACTGATTGATTCTTTAAGCTTTTGATCAGGAAATCATTCAAAACTTCTTTGTTGTTGTATACACAGACTATGGAAATCATATTATTGTACCGTTAAATCTTCTTTTTTTTACTTCCCCTTTTATTCTTTTTTACTTTCCCTGTTATTCCATTTACTCGTGATCCTTTAGGTTTTCGAAATTTTTCGAAATTTTTCTTTAAATTTTCCTATCTTTTTAGGGTCTGTTTTATCAAGTCCCTGTCCACATCATCGATGCCCCCAACGATGTAAAGTACTGCAAAGTATACTAAAATACCCAGGACGATGAGTAGGAATAGATTCAAATAGTGGAAGTGGAGAAGGAAGATGCTCATGACTGTACTTGCAACTATAACCCTTGCCAAATCCTTTAGAACTATCTTGTGTTCAATTTTATATCCCAGTTTGTAGCTTGTGGATATTATATATGATACCAGGATAACTTCAGTTAACAGTGTTGCAATACTGGCTCCAATAAAGCTGTAACGTGGTATCAATACTAAATTTAGCAATATATTAATTATTACACAAATTATTGAAATTTTAGTTATAATCAACTGTTTATTTATAGATTGTAACAGCTGCACGAATGATGCACCTATAAAGGTAAATACCATGGTCCATATCAATATTTGCAGGGCACCAACTGATTCTATATATCCACTTTTAAAGATCAGCAGTATGATACTCTTTGCTAAAATGGTTGTTCCAACTCCCATTGGAATTCCAACGATGATCATGTACTTGAAGTACCTCTCATACATCAGATTCAGGGATTCCCTTGAAGAGTTGTAAAAACGAGACATAACTGGAAATACAGCTGTGTTTATTGTTGTTGGAATGAAAAGGGTAACAAGCATTAGCCTGTAAGCTGCACTGTAGAGACCCACAACTTCAGTTCCCTGGAATACTGATAGCATTATTGAATCAATGTAGGTGTACAGGTTTCCACTCAATCCTATTAACCCAAAGGACCAGGCTTCTTTTATGGTAGGTTTCCAAAAACTCAAGTCAATTTCAAATTTAGGCATTGAAAATTTCCATATGTACACAGAGCCAACGTAGATTAAACTCAGTGCATTTGCAATTACGTAAACCAGAGCAAAGAATGTGACACTGAATTGGTAATGAATTCCTATGAGAACGCCTGCAAATATCAGGATGCTGTTCAGTATGTTGTTTAGAGAGAGATACTCCATTTTTTCATGGGACTGAAAGATTGCAGCTAAAATTCCGCTGAATGAATTTAATATTACAGATAACGTGATTATATAGATAACATTAGCCACCATGGGACTGTAATGGAAACAGTAAACAAGCAGGGCTATGGATCCAAAGGTTAAGATTGAAAGGGGAACTTTCATCAAAGCAAGATTAACAATATATTTATTTGATAAAGATTTATTTCGGGCAGTTTCTCTGATCATCAGGGTGCTGAGGCCCATATCAACAAAAACTCCAAAGATTGCAGTTATGGATAAAGCCAGGGAAATAATACCGAAACCATTAGCTCCCAGGTACTGGCCGGTGTACATGGTGATGAAAAAGCCCAGTACATACGTAAGGATCTGGGATACAAACATCACCCCAGTGTTTTTGGCTATTCTCTGCACGGTATTCATGGATTAACACCTTTATAAGATTGACACTTTTATAAATATAGAAACTCAAATTCTTTTTTTTATCATTTAAGATGTATATTCCTTTTTTGAGGCATATTATTAAATTTAAATAAATTTTCAAAAAATTATAAAATTCATTTTATTTTTTGTAAAAGTAGAAATTACTTAGGAACCTTGTTTAAATGTATTAGGATTTGGTTCAATTTTCACCAGTAAACCATTTAACAGTTTCACTGAGTTCAGCTTTGAAATCATCCTCAGGATTGAATCCAATGGATCTGGCCCTTGAAACATCTGCAAAGGAATGTTTTATATCACCCTGCCTTGGATCTTCATAGATAGGTTCAACATCCTTTCCAAGAACCTCATTTATAATTTTAACAAGCGTGTTTATACTGGTACTCCTTCCCAGGGCTATGTTGAAGATTCCAGCTGCACTGGATTCACATATATGGATGTTGGCATCCACAACGTGTTTCACGTAGATGAAGTCCCGTGTCTGCTCCCCATCTCCGTATATGATTGGTCTTTCATCGTGAAGTATCGCGTGGATGAAGTTGGGTATGACAGCTGCGTACTGGGAGTTGATGTCCTGTCTGGGACCGAAAACATTGAAGTAACGAAGTGCTGCAGTCTTTAGGCCGTAGACTTCCTTGAAGGCGTTGCAGTACAGTTCATCAGTTGCCTTGGTAACTGCGTAGGGAGACATTGGATCGATTGGATCCTCCTCAGATATTGGGAGTTTCTCTGTTTCACCGTAAACAGCTGAAGAAGATGCCATAACCACCTTCTCAACATCTGTATCCCTGGCAGCTAGAAGCACCTTCAAGGTTCCTCCTACGTTGATGTCGTTGTACTCTTCAGGGAGTTCAACACTCTCAGGCACACTCGCCATGGCAGCTTCATGGAAAACATAATCCTTATCATCGAATATTGCCTTGAGGTTCAGTTCAGTTATGCTTCCCTTTATTACGTCAATATTTTCCTGGGGAAGGTGTGCAATGTTCTCAAGTTTTCCTGTTGACATGTCATCTATTATTGTGACTTCATTTTCCTCAATCAAAGATTCTGTGATGTGTGATCCAATAAAACCAAGACCACCGGTTACAACTACCTTCTTGTCCTTCATTATAATTTTCTCCAACTTATTGAAGTTTATTTCAATGATTTCATATTGATTATTTCAGCAATTATTTCAGCATCGACTTTTTTTAATATTAACAAGTCTCATTATATCTGGAATTATTTTGGAATTAGACTTATCAACTCTTAATTATTGCATCCTTTAATTCTTAGGTCCTAACTCTTTATAATTGATTTAACATTTAATTGATTTTCCTGAATTATTCTTAAGGGATTTAATTATTCAGGGATGCTATTCAATTAATAAAAGATTTTTATATAGTCATGAATGGGTTTTAAGTTTAAATCTTAAATAGTTTTTAATTTTGTAACTAATAATGATTGTGCAACCTAAATATATTTTAAAACAATTTTTTTACCAAATGATTCAGATTTTGAGGTATTAGACATCTTTGAAACTATTTATTGCTTGAAAAAAAAATGAAAAAAATAAAAATTTAGACATACTTAGACATACTACGTCCACTTTACGATTTTGGGGATCAGGAGATGTTCACAGTTAAGTAAACTGACCTGTAAACCTTAGTTTCATCTG
>ENA-UOOE01002568-UOOE01002568.1-fermentation-metagenome-genome-assembly--contig:-NODE-2568-length-12752-cov-23.909585_pt1 | contig 12752 bp, 11 predicted proteins | sample MGYA00245776_ERZ724021 | MGnify/ENA primary metagenome ERZ724021 (study PRJEB28704, sample SAMN03018321) | fermentation metagenome | biome: anthropogenic terrestrial biome; feature: soil...
CACGACCTGCTGATTACAAATCAGCTGCTCTACCAACTGAGCTACGCCAGCAAACCGCTGTTTTAACAGCGCTTTATTAATATATCATTTTAAAGTGATTTTGTCAAGGCCTTTTGAGAAAAAGTCGATAAGGCGCGAAGAACAGGGAATCACGCCGTGCTGCCGCATAAGGCAGGCACGGCCCTCAAAAAAGTCCCCGTGCTTTCACGCGCGGCTTACATGCCATGGCATGTAAGCTATGTTAAAGCCATTTTTCCTCAAGCTCGCACATCATGCGCTCATATTTCTGTTCACACTTAACGTTTTCGCCTGTCTCTAAAAGGCCAAGGCACGGCATTAGGTATGAATCCCATATCCTGCCGTACTCCCTTTCAGGCTCAGGCGAGCTGTTTATAGCGCTGACCACAATAGGCGCAAAAAGGTAATACTCCGTCACTTTAGCGCCGCCGTCTGCCGTGCCAAGCATCCAGTTGTCACGGAAACTGCGGAACATGTTGAGTTCACGGCAGCCGTCGCCTTTTTTCAGCGCAAGGCACGTAGCCGTCGTAACAAAGCAGTATTTCTTTTTAAAACCTTTTAAAATCATATCATATGAAGCTTTTCCAAGGGGGCGCTTAGGATACTTTTCGTTCCACTTCTTGAGAAAAACATCGGCAAGCTTTTCGGAGGCTTCATTCTTACGCTCAAGTATGGCAGGTATGAGCAGTGCCGTGATTGTAAAGCGGCAGTCAAAGTATTTGTTTGAGTCGTGTTTTTTATCATCATCCGAAACCTGTGCCGAGTAACCTGAAACAAGCCTGTCCGATATTTCTTCGGCGGTTCTCTCCGGAGCCTGCGACGCGGCCCTTTCAAAAGCCGGCCAAAATGGCGACATAACTTTCTGGAAATTTTCAAAGACCGACGGATACACTTTCGCATTCATTTGGTCTAAACTTATTTTAAATGAAAATATCCCTTCAGGCACAGCCGCTTTTGCTTCACCGACCGCCGCGGGCTCTTGCGCACTTTCCGCGGCGGGCGCACCCTCCGTGCCGCCGCCCATAATGATAGGCTCAGCGCAGAACATACATACGATTTTTTCGGCATCAGCGGGGACTTTTAACTCTTTCCCGCAGTGCGGGCATTTTATAGAGACGTAATCCATTTGGTTTCTACAATCCTTTCACAGCGGCTATTGGCCGTTTTCCGCTTTTTTGACATATTTTTTGATACGGCTGAAGCTTTCCTCGCTTATTATGTGTTCTATGCGGCATGAGTCCTGGGTTGCCGTATGCTCATCAACGCCCAAAGTCAGTTCGAGGAATTTGGCAATGAGGTTATGCCTCTCGTAAATGGCCTCGGCGCGTTTCTTGCCGGATTCGGTAAGCACAAGGGCTCCGTCAGGTTCCATTACAAGGTAGCCGGCCTTTTTTAAGATGCTCATTGCGCGGCTTACGCTTGCCTTAGTATAACCGAGTTCGTTGGCAACATCAATCGAGCGCACAAACCCGTTCCTGTTTTTCAGGATTAAAATGGTTTCGAGGTAATTTTCCCCTGATTCCTGAATCTTCACACAAAGTCCCCCCCGTGCCGGCTGAAACCGTCATTAAGCATAAAATAACATCCGCCGGGTCTGAGAATATTTAGATAATTATATCATTCTTTTATAATATTGGCAAGCCGGCCTCTTATACGGCCGGCTTATAGAAAAAGTCCGTGGGCAGCAAGCCCACGGACAATAAAGGCTTAGCTCAAAGCATTTTACACGTCCTCGGGGTCAACCTTGGTTTTATCAGGTGCCGAAGCATAAGCCAGCCTGTCGACAATGACCTTGGTGTCACGCGCTATAAGCAGCTCCTCGTTGGTGTTTATAACGTAAACCGACACCGAGGAGTCAAACGTTGAGATTTTACCCTCTTTGCCGTGTACATACTGGTCGTTTAAGATTGGGTCTATTTTTACCCCAAGGTACCTAAGGTCCCTGCATACGCCGTAACGCATCGACGGCTGGTTCTCGCCAAGCCCTGCGGTAAACACTATGCAGTCCAGCCCGTTCATAGACGCCGCGTAAGCGCCTATATACTTTGTTATCTGGTAATTAAGCATTTCATGCGCGAGTATGGCTTTCGGCTTGCCTTCTATTTCCGCCCTTGTGACGTCGCGGTCATCACTGTACCCGCACACGCCGAATATGCCGGATTTCTTATTTAAAATCTCGTTCATTTCCTTAGGCGTCAGGTTTTCCTGTTCCATTATAAATGTAACGACAGACGGGTCGAGCGAGCCTGAGCGTGTACCCATCATAAAGCCGCCGAGCGGAGTAAGCCCCATGCTCGTGTCTACGACCTTGCCGTTTTTTATAGCTGCTATCGACGAGCCGTTCCCTATGTGGCACGTAACCATTTTAATATCTTCCAAAGGCTGGTGCATAAGATGAGCGCAGTGGTGGCTGACGTACCTGTGCGACGTCCCGTGGAACCCGTAGCGGCGCACTTTATATTTTTCATAGTACTCATAAGGTATGGGGAACATGTACGCTTTTTCAGGCATTGTAGAATGGAACGACGTGTCAAACACAACGCACTGCGGCTTGTCCTTGCCGAAAACCTCGCGCGAGGCGAGGAGCGCGTCAACTTCGGGGCCGTTGTGGAGCGGAGCCAATGGTATGAGGCTTTTTATTTTCTCTATTACCTCGTCGTTAACTAAAACCGATTTGTCAAAGACAGACCCGCCCTGCACTATGCGGTGGCCTACCGCCGCTATTTCCGAGGGGTCGGAAACCACTCCCGTTTTTTTGTCAATGAGCGCATCTGTAACCATGCGGAAGGCATCCACGTGGTTTTTTATTTCAACGTTTTCCTTCCGCACAAACCCCTTGTTGTTTTTATACTCAAAAATACCGTCAATACCTATCCTCTCACATATGCCCTTGGCCACTGCTTTCCCCGTGTCCATATCGATAAGCTGATACTTTAACGAAGAACTTCCTGCATTGATAACTAATATATTCATTGCGTTTCCTCCTAAAATCACGGTATCCCACCGTGCGCAAGCGCAGAACGTTACCGCCAAACGCCCGCGGCACATGCACGGCTATTGAAAAAAAAGCTTAAATCATATAATATATATGATATTACAAAAGCTGTACATTTTCAAGTGATTAAGGGTTATACTTAAAGGCCATAAGATTATACATTGTATAGGGGTACTAATGATGTTCACAGCCGGAATCATTGCCGAATACAACCCGTTCCATACAGGCCATCTTAAGCTCATAGAAAGCCTTAAAGATGCCGGCGCAACGCATATAGCCGTAGTTATGAGCGGCGATTTTGTGCAGCGCGGGGAAGCCGCCGTCATGTCAAAGCGTGCGCGTGCGGCACAGGCGGTTTCATGCGGCGCGGACCTTGTAGCCGAGCTGCCGCTGCCGTGGTCAGTCGCCGGCGCGGAAAAGTTCGCTGCCGGCGGCATATCGCTGCTTAGCGCAGTCGGCGCCGACGCAGTCGGCTTCGGAAGTGAAAGCGGCAGCATCGCGGAGCTTTCGGCGGCTTCCGAAGCGCTGTTTTCGCCGGGGCTGCATGAAAATATTAAAAAAAAGCTTGCCTGCGGCGCCACGTTTGCCGCGGCAAGGCAGGCCGCAGTCGAAGAAATGTTCGGCAAAAGCACAGCCGGCCTTCTGCGTCAGCCTAACAACATACTCGGTATCGAATATTTAAAGGCAATAAAAAATTTTGCGCCCGGCATAACGCCGTTCACCGTTAAGCGCGGCGGCGCGGCGCACGACGCCGCCGGCTGCAGCGGAGGCACGCCCTCCTCGCGTATGCTGAGGAAAATGCTCTCGGAGCGCGCCCAATGTGAAAAATACATCCCCAAAAGCGCATATGAAATTCTCAAAGCCGAAGTGATGGCCGGCCGGGCGCCAGCAAGCCTCTCTTACCTTGAGCGCGGCATGCTCGCAAAGCTGAGGCAGATGGGCAAAGCAGACTTCCGCATGCTGCCTGACATAAGTGAAGGGCTCGAAAACAGGGTCTTTTCAGCCGTAAGGCAGGCAACTTCTTTAGACGGGCTTTACTCACTTATAAAGACTAAAAGATACACCCACGCGCGCGTACGCAGGATAGTACTTTCTGCGTTTTTAGGCGTCACCGCCCCCATGGCCGAAGGCCTGCCGCCTTATATCCGCGTTCTTGCCATCGGCAGGAACGGCGCCGGCATACTGCATAAAGCAAAGGAGCACTCCGCGCTTCCCATCGTCACGCGTTTTTCGGATATAAAACTGCTCGGCAAAAGGGGCGCCGACATACTGCGGCTTGAAAACAAAGCCGCGGATACCTTTTCACTGTGCCTTCCGCAAGCGGCTCCATGCGGCGCTGATATGACAGCGAAAATAATAACCGCGGACAGTTTCTTTGCATAATATAGTATATTTTCCGGCAATGGCATTAAAATAATAAACACCGGTATTACTCAGTGCGGGAAAGCCGCAGGCTTTTTACAATATCCAAAATAAATTTACATGCGCGGACGTAATACGGCGGTTTACAATACTTTTCCATGACTTTGTTTAAGTATGCAAAACTGATCAAACGGACGATAGCCTTCAGTCTAAGGAATCGGTTCCGCTTGGAAAGGAAGAATTACTTTGGATATAAAAGAAGTACAATTTGAAAATTACGGTAAATGCCTGCTTATGACAAACGGGATTATAGAAGCCGTCGTTACCATAGAGGCCGGACCGAGGATAGTGCGCCTTGGCCCGTGCGGCGGTGAAAACCTGATGTTCACAGACATTGAGCGCAAGTATGTTGTCCGCGGAAAGAACGAGGAGTCGCTAAAAAAAGACAGTTCTTTTTATTACTACGGCGGCCACAGGGAAGTTCTCATGCCGTACAAGCAGGAGCAGACATTTTACCCTGACAATTCCCCCGTTGTCTACAGCATACTTAACGACGGCGTCTTGTTTGCATCGCAAAAGCAAAAGACAAGCGACATGAAGCTGGAGTATGAGATTGTCATGGGCAAGGACGCTACCGACATAATGGTAGTGCACACCGCGGAAAACTGTTCAAAAAAAGTCCAGACACACGGCATAGCCGCCGCTACCATGCTCTGCGGTGAAGGCACGGCCGTACTGCCCCAGTCGCAGGAAAGCGGCTGCAAATACATCCCGGGCAGGATTGCCGCCGCCTGGCCTGGTACTTCGCTTAACGACCCTAATATATTTTTAAGCGATAAATATATTTTTTTGAACCGCTCTGCCCAAAACAATACCCCGGTTAAAATAGGGTTAAACGACACGTCCGGCTGGGGCGCCTACGTAGGCAAAAAATACGCCGTTGTGAAGCGCTTTGTCCACACTCCACAGGCAGCGTACCCCGACTTCGGATGTTCCTTTGAGGCTGAAGCCACCCGCGACTACGCCGAGCTTACGTCCTTAAGCCCTATATACCGTATGGAACCGGGTGAAATCATAAAACATGTTGAAAATATTTCTATTTTTGAAACAAAAGTTATACCTGATACCGATGACAAAGGCAGCATTGCCGGATATATCGACAGCCTTGGCCTTAACGGGTAACGCCTCTTACTCCTCCGGGTTTGAAATACGGTAGCAAAGCGTCATAAGGCTGTCGTTCAGATGTACGTTTTCCACAACCGCATCCGGGTACTCCATAGCAATGTCATAATGGCTGAAATTCCAAAAATTCCGTACGCCAAGCTTGTAAATACGCGACGAGAGGTCATCGACCGCGTTGCGCGGCACGCAAAAAACAGCCATGACGGGTTTCTCCCTTTTACAGAAATCCTCGGTGTTTTTTACGTCCTGTATCGTTATGTCCGCAAGCGTTTTGCCGATTTTGTCAGGCGAACTGTCGAAAATACCTATAAGCTTAAAGCCCTCTTTTTGAAAAGACATATGGTTTGCTATGGCAGTGCCTAAGTTGCCGGCGCCGAACAGGACTGTCCTGTAACCGTTTGAAAGCCCCAGGATATTGCCTATCTCGTCGCACAGCTGGCTAACTATATAGCCGTACCCCTGCTGGCCGAAACCTCCGAAACAGTTAAGGTCCTGCCTTATCTGTGACGCGGTAAGGCCTATCTTCTGCGAAAGTTCGGTGGAAGATATCCTTACCACGCCTTTGTTTTTAAGCTGGTATAAAAAGCGGTAATACCGCGGCAGCCGCCTTACGACAGACATAGACACGTTCCTGCGCTTTGGCATGTGCATTCCCCCTTATAAAGTCATATATGATTTCGCACATCATAGCCTTTTTTGGACCTCATTTAAAAACGCTTCCGTGTCCACCGTTTTTTTATCGGGCAAAGAGGATATGCGCGCAAGGTCGCCTGTCATTACGCCGCCCTCAATAGTCTGCAGCGTCGCTTTTTCAAGCCTGCCGGCAAAGTCGGCAAGTTCCGGCGTGCCGTCAAGCTCGCCGCGCTTTTTCATGGCGCCTGTCCACGCAAAAATAGTCGCCACGGAATTTGTTGACGTTTTTTCGCCTTTAAGGTACTTATAATAATGGCGCTGCACTGTGCCGTGCGCCGCTTCATACTCATATGCGCCGGTAGGTGAAACGAGTACGCTCGTCATCATGGCAAGGCTGCCGAAAGCCGTAGCTATCATGTCGCTCATAACGTCGCCGTCGTAGTTTTTGCACGCCCATATGAAGCCGCCTTCTGAGCGTATGACGCGCGCTACCGCATCGTCTATAAGAGTATAGAAATACGTTATGCCTTCACGTTCAAATTTATCTTTATATTTTTCATTGTAAAGCTTATCGAAAATATCTTTGAAACGCCTGTCGTAAATCTTTGATATGGTGTCTTTTGTAGAAAACCACAGGTCTTTTTTATTTTCAAGCGCAAACTTAAAGCACGACTCTGCAAAGTTCTCTATGCTTTTGTCCACGTTATGCTGCCCCTGTATTATGCCTGCGGAGTCAAAGTCATGTATCGTGCTGCGTTCCTTTGTGCCGTCGGCTTTAGTAACCACAAGCTCGGCTTTCGCACCGGCAGGCACTGACATTTCAACGTTTTTGTAGACGTCGCCGTATGCGTGGCGCGCGATGGTTATGGGGCTTTTCCACGAGGGTACAAGCGGCGTTATACCTTTTACCAAAACCGGAGTGCGGAAAACCGTGCCGTCAAGTATAGCCCTTATGGTACCGTTGGGCGACTTCCACATTTGTTTAAGGCCGTACTCCGCGACCCTGTCCGCGTTAGGGGTTATGGTGGCGCACTTTACGCCTACACCGTATTTCTTTATGGCTTCAGCCGCATCGGCGGTCACACGGTCATCGGTTGCGTCGCGGTTTTTGAGGCCAAGGTCATAGTACTCTGTTTTCAAGTCAACATACGGTTCAATTAATATCTCTTTTATCTTTTTCCATATTATCCTTGTCATCTCATCCCCGTCCATTTCGACCAAAGGGGTGAGCATTTTTATTTTTTCCGTCATAAAGACCTCCTTTGCTTACGCAAAAACTTTAATTATTCCCAAAAAAAGCAGGTGCAGCGGGTAAAAGATGTAAAAAGCCCACTTTGACTTCTCTCCGCCGCCGCGTTTACCGTTGTAGAGCGCGAGTATAGGCAGGCAGAGGAAAACGCCCGCCTGGAAAAGCTGGCTGTAAAAATGCCTGCCGTGCAGAGCCATGGCAGCCGCGCTGAAAACGACAAGGCCGGCCGAAACCACCGAAAACCAGCGCGCCTGCTCTTTGAAGCTGCCCCTGTACTCCCAAAATATAAGCGAGTACAAGATGTCTAAGAACATCCAGTCCCCCCGCAGGGAAAGGATACATAAAGCTATTATAACATATGTTTTAAGCCATCTGTTTTCTATTTTGTCATATGCCCAAACGGCAAGCAGGCTTAAAAACAGCGTATATATAACGCTGAACTCCGAAAGTGAAAAAATTTTCCCGCTGTTGAACAGCGAATACGGCATTTGCGAAACCAACGCAAAAATCCCAAGCCGTGCTGCGTACTTTTTTACATTTTTAGTATAATAATACCCTTCCGCTATAAAAAAGCACATTATCGGCGCCGTCACCCTGCCAACTACGTGCATGGCCTGCCCAGCGGCGGAAGCAAACGGAACAAAAGCCCACGCTGTGTGGTCTATGAGCATTGCCGCTATGGCTATCCATTTTATCCGGCTGCCCGTAAGCCCGTCCGGCAGCAGCCCATGCCGTTCCGCCGGCAAAGCGGTGTTATCCACGGTTTTTGCCGGCACCCGAATGCTTAAGCTTAGTGTACTCAAGCAAACCGCCGCAGAGCACCATTTCGCGCTGGCGGCCGCTTAAAACCGCCTCGACTTCAAACGAAACGTTTTTAGTCCTGTTATAAACCGTAATCGCCGCGCCTTTCTCCACTGCGCTGCGCACGTCAGGTATTTCAAGTTCGTCCATAAGCTCTATGCGGCCGTAATCTTTTTCATCTTTAAATACCAGCGGCAGTATGCCCGCATTTGCAAGGTTCGCACAGTGTATCCTTGCGAAGCTTTTCACTATGACGGCTTTTATGCCAAGGTAAAGCGGTACAAGCGCGGCGTGCTCGCGAGACGAGCCCTGTCCGTAGTTTGAGCCGCCTATGATGATTCCATTCCCGTTTTCAGCGCATCTTTCGGGGAAACCTTTATCGCATACAGTGAAGCAGAACTTTGAAAGGTACGGTATGTTTGAACGGTACGGCAGTATTTTGGAGCCTGCCGGCATAATATGGTCGGTAGTTATATTGTCGCCTACCTTAAGCATCGCTTTTGCCTTTATGGTGCCTGCCAAAGGTTCAGTTTTAGGGAAGCCTTTTATATTCGGCCCGCGCAGTATCTCAACCTTCTCCGCATTCTCAGCCGAAGCCGGTGGGATAATCATGTTGTCGTTTACAGTGAAATGCTCCGGCATGCCGATATGAATTTCATCCCCCAAAGACGACGGGTCGGTAAGCACGCCCGTTAATGCCGATGCCGCCGCCGTTTCAGGGCTTACAAGGTAGATCTTAGCGTCCGCGGTGCCTGAGCGCCCGAGGAAGTTTCTGTTAAATGTCCTTAGCGAAACGCCCGCCGAGTTAGGCGACTGCCCCATACCTATGCATGGGCCGCAGGCACACTCAAGCACCCGCGCGCCGGCGCCTATAAGGTCGGCAAGCGCGCCGTTCTGCGCAAGCATATTGTAAACCTGTTTCGAGCCTGGCGATATGACAAGGCTCACGTCAGGGTTTACTGTTTTACCCTTCAGAATTGAGGCGACGCGCATTAAGTCGCGGTAAGACGAATTGGTGCAGGAGCCTATGCAGACCTGGTCGATTTTTATTTTTCCTATCTCATCGACCGATTTAACGGCATCAGGGCTGTTCGGGCAGGCCGCCAGCGACGTTACCTGTGACAAGTCAACGTTTAACGTTTCGTCGTAAACCGCGTCATCGTCCGCCTTAAGTTCCGTCCAGTCCTTCTCGCGTCCCTGGGCCTTTAAGAACTCCCTCGTGACCTCGTCCGACGGAAAAACTGACGTTGTCGCGCCAAGCTCCGCGCCCATATTGGTTATAGTGGCGCGTTCCGGAACAGTAAGCGTTTTAACGCCCTCGCCGCAGTACTCCACTACCCTGCCTACGCCGCCCTTTACCGTAAGCTTTTTAAGCACGTAAAGTATGACGTCTTTCGCGCTCACCCACGGCCTCAGCCTGCCAGTCAGGTTGACGCGGAGCATTTTAGGCATGGGGATGTAGTACGGCCCGCCGCCCATGGCCACCGCCACGTCAAGCCCTCCGGCGCCTATGGCGAGCATGCCTATCCCGCCGCCTGTGGGCGTATGGCTGTCGGAGCCTATAAGGGTTTTGCCCGGTATGCCGAACCGTTCGAGGTGTACCTGGTGGCATATGCCGTTGCCCGGGCGTGAAAAATAAATGCCGCGTTTTTTCGCCACCGACTGTATAAAGCGGTGGTCGTCGGCATTTTCAAAGCCCGTCTGCAGCGTGTTATGGTCTACATAGGCAACCGAAAGCTCTGTCCTGACACGCGGTATGCCCATTGCTTCGAACTCAATGTACGCCATTGTGCCCGTAGCGTCCTGCGTAAGCGTCTGGTCAATTTTCAGCCCTATTTCGCTGCCCGGCACCATGTCGCCGCTGACGAGATGGCGCTTTATTATTTTTTGCGCTAAAGTCAAACCCATTGCGAATCTTCTCCAATTTCTATATATTACAAATATCACTGTGCCCTGATACGTACTGTAAAGTATTGTACTAATTATGATATAAAATCATCGAGTTGTCAACATTTTAACTCTTTACAGGGCGTAAAATGCACTTTAACCGCAAAAAGGCGGCTAAAGTGCGTTTTAATCTTAAAATATAGTACTTCCCGCACGCAATCATGCAAAAAGCGGCGCGGGAATTTTCCTCAAAAGGTTTTTCACTTCTTAACGCGCGGCGCCTTCCCCTTAATCATCGGTCTTTCTGCTCACCGTCGCCGTTCACGCAAAAACAGCGCCTCCTGCGGCAATTACGGCAGCCGCACATCTCCCCCTCGGCTTCACCGGCGCACAGCCTGTAATTTCCGCCTTCTATCCTGAGGCTTTTTCCGTTTACGATACAGTCGGCAATCTTTTTCCTCGCGCCGTCGTATATCCTCTGCACCGTCGAGCGCGCCACGCCAATCCTTTCGGCCGTTTCGTCCTGGTTAAAATCGTCAAGGTCCATAAGGCGTATAACCTCGTACTCCTCAACGCTCATTGTAACGGTTTCAGCCGTGCCGGAAACCTCGGCAGGGATGAAATTTTTTACCCGCGGCAGGCTGCATACCCTTCGGAATTTTTTAGGGCGCGGCATAGACTAAAGCCCCTTTCTTAAATATGCACGTCAAAGTTTCAATTCTTTCTTTACTTATGCCCGCAAAGGCCTAAAATAATCTTTTTTATTTCTTCTGTACCATCGCCGTTAAACGACGAAACCGGTATGAACTCCGTATTTTGCCTGCGGCCAAAAAGTCCGTCGTAAAGGCCGAGCTGCTTTTCAGTCTGCGCACGGTTCAGCTTGTCCGACTTAGTGGCGGCAACAATGCACGGCACGCCGAGCTCCTGCACGTAATCTATCATCTGCATATCCTCCGCAGAGGGCGCGCGGCGGATATCCGTAAGCTGCACGACGGTTTTTATGTGCCTGCCTGACGAAAAGTACCCCTCAACAAGGCCGCTCCAGCGCAGCTTTTCCTCGTAAGGCACTTTGGCGTAGCCATACCCCGGCAGATCAACAAACCTGCAGAACCCGATATTGTAAAAATTTATAGTTGCGGTTTTTCCCGGCTTTGAGCTTACCCTCGCTATTGACTTTCTGTTGAGGAGTTTATTTATAAGCGACGACTTTCCGACGTTTGACCTGCCGGAAAAAACTATCTCCGGCAGCGTACAGTCCGGCAGCTGCGAAGCAAGCCCCGCAGACATCTCGAACTCAGCGTTTTCAAAACTCATGGTACACAACCTTTACTGCGGTATTGCGGCGGCGCCGCCTGCCGGTAACTGCTGCTCCGGTTTTGGGTTCCCGCCGGCGGCGCCTTTTGCGGTACAGCGCCCTGGCGACGGCATCCTCTGAAGGGCGAGGCGCAGAACCTGGTCTATCTTTTCAACCGGTTTAAAGTCTATAGACTGTTTAACGGCCGAATCTATTTCCTCCAAATCCGAAACGTTGTCTGCGGGGATTATAACCGTTTTTATACCTGAGCGGTACGCCGCCATCGTCTTTTCCTTAAGGCCGCCTATAGGCAGCACCCTGCCCAGAAGCGTTATCTCGCCTGTCATGGCGACGTCGTGCTTTATGGGTATGTCGCACAGTGCGGAGGTAATAGCCGTTGCCATGGCAGTACCAGCGGACGGGCCGTCCTTAGGTATCGCGCCCTCCGGCGCGTGTATGTGGATATCGTATTTAGTGTAAAAGTCGTGTTCTATGCCAAGGCTCGACGCCCTTGTGCGTATGCAGCTTATGGCTGTTTTGGCGGACTCCTTCATAACGTCGCCGAGCGAGCCTGTAAGCTCTATCTTACCCGTGCCGTCCATGACTGCCACTTCAATGGGCAGTATAGTGCCGCCTACGCTGGTCCACGCAAGCCCGTTTACAAGGCCTACCATATCTTTTTTACTTATGCTGTCGTCCCTGAATTTCTGCGGGCCGAGAAGCTCCGGCACTTTCTTTACGTTTATAATAATTTTTTTATTTTTATTTTCCACAAAATACTTTGCGCATTTGCGGCAGACGGAGGCTATCTGGCGCTCAAGGCTCCTTACGCCGGCTTCGCGCGTGTAGCCGTCTATGAGCATATGGACGGCCGACGGCGTAAAGCGCAGCATCTTGCCGTCCATGCCGTGTTTTTTAAGCTGCTTTGGTATCAAATGCTTTACGGCGATATTGTACTTTTCCAAATGTGTATAGCTGCCTAAGGTTATAACGTCCATGCGGTCGTAAAGCGGCTCCGGTATGGCGCCCGCATCGTTTGCCGTCGTTATGAAAAGCACCTTGCTCAAATCAAACGGCATATCTATATAATGGTCGTAAAAAGCAGAATTCTGCTCAGCGTCAAGCACTTCCAGCATAGCGGACGACGGGTCCCCCCTGAAATTGTTACCCATTTTGTCTATCTCATCAAGTAAGAGAAGGGGGTTGTTTGTTCCAGCCTGCTTTATGGCCGATATTATGCGGCCGGGCATAGAGCCGATATACGTCCGCCTGTGGCCGACTATGTCCGACTCGTCGCGCACGCCGCCGAGTGAAACGCGTACATATTTCCG
>ENA-UOOE01002569-UOOE01002569.1-fermentation-metagenome-genome-assembly--contig:-NODE-2569-length-12749-cov-5.039546_pt1 | contig 12749 bp, 8 predicted proteins | sample MGYA00245776_ERZ724021 | MGnify/ENA primary metagenome ERZ724021 (study PRJEB28704, sample SAMN03018321) | fermentation metagenome | biome: anthropogenic terrestrial biome; feature: soil; material...
TTCCATCTTTCTTCTATGGTATAAAAGGGTATTGAGAATTTATGAGAGGTTATATGGTTAACAACCAATTTAATATTACGTCAAAACTTTATAAATGTCAATATTAATAGACATTATAAAATTATTCATAATGTTAGCATATTTTTTACTTTCAATTTATATATATAAATAGTAGGCCTTATGGGGAGGTAAATAAATATGGATGTAGACTTTATTAAGGAAAATATAGAATGTGAACAAATGTTAGCTGAAAATTTCTCTGATACTATTATAAAAGAGGAATATGTAATACCAGATACTCATCCCGATGTAACAGATATCTTAATTCTTGAAGCAAGACCTGTTATAACTAATAAGGAAGTAATGGATGATAAAGTATTTTTAGAAGGGAAAGTTGAATATACTATACTTTATCGTGCCAAAGAAGATGAAGATATGGGTCTTTATAGTGTAGTTTATACCGGGAATTTTTCTAATTATGTGGAAATGCCGGGAGCAGAACATATAATGTCTTGCGATTCTAATTGTTATGTGGAGCATATGAATTGTACAGCTGTAAATGAAAGAAAAGTATCCATTGAAGGGATCATAAAATTAAAGGCAGAAGTATATAAAAAATATAACTTTGAGGTTATAAAAGATATTACCGGCTCTGAAAATGTGCAAATGTTAAAAAATCCTGCTACTATAGATAAAATAATAGGTACGGTTTCAGGGGATTTAGTAGCAAAGGCTGAGATACCAATACCTATGGATAAACCTCAAGTGGGAAGTATATTGCAGTATGATGTGAATGTGCATAAAAAGAATGTAACAATACTAGAAAACAAGTTAGCTATAGAGGCTTATGTACTTATAAGATTTCTTTATAGGGGAAAAGATACCAAAGATATTGTATGTGTAGAAAAGGATGTGCTTGTAAATAAGGAACTTTCACTAGAGGGAGCACTTCCTTCCATGGAAAGCTATACTGATTTTAATATAAGTGAAGTAGAACGGAATATTAGAGAAGATGATTTAGGAGAAAATAGGATCATTGAAGTAGAGGCCCTTATAACAGCTAATACCAAGGTTATGTATAAAGAAGACATTGATATAATAGAAGATGCCTATTCTCCATCTAATTTTATGCAAATGGATAGAAAAGATTATGGATTAAATGTAGTTCATGGACAAAATACTGTCCCTAGTATAATTAAATCTAACATAGAATTAGATAGCAAATCTAATCCAGCGGAGATACTTATGTGTTATGGAGATGTATGTATCACTGATAAAAAAATAGTAGAAGATAAAGTTATTGTTGAGGGAGTTTTGAATGTAAAGGTATTGTATAAAGATTCGGATAATCAAGTAAATAAGATTTGCGATGAAATACCTTTTAGTTGTAGCGTAGATGTACCTGACAGTAAAATTGATATGCAGTGTATATCGAAAATATCTTTAGAAAGTATAGAAGCAAGTATAGAAATAGATACCATAGCTGTAAAAGCAGTAGTTGAAGTTTATGCAAGAGTAAATTATGTTACCAGAAAAGAATTTTTAGTAGATATAGAAGCTGTTGAGGGGGAATTTCCTGCTAAAAAATCTAGTTTGACTATATATGTAATTCAACAGGATGATACTTTGTGGAAAATAGCAAAGAAGTACTATACTACTATAGAAAATTTAATAAAATTAAATAACATAGAAGATCCAGATATTATAAAAGTAGGAGAAAAGCTTATTATACCTGGAAGAGCCATAATATAATTTTAAAAAAGTTTTAAATTTATATTTTGAGGAAATTATACTTCAGTAGTAATCTGCTGAAGTTTTTGTTTTATTAAAGATAAGTTATGGTTGTTTATTTTCATGTATACTACGCATAATAATTAAGAATGTGGAAAAAATATAAAATATCCACAAAAGAAGGTGTATAACTTTGGAAGAAAAATTGGAAGGAAATTTGATAATAATAGGAGGGGCAGAAGATAAAACTGGTGATAAAAAAATATTAAAAGAAGTTTGTAGCAAATTAGAAAAAGATAGAGATATACTTGTAATTGCTACTATTGCCTCTGAAGTACCTGAGGAGTTAGGAAATGAATACTACAAAATATTTACGAAACTGGGTATAAAAAATGTAAAAATATTAAATATAGTAGATAGAAAAGGTGCTTTTGATATAAATAGTATAAAGACAATAGAAAATGCTTCATTAATATTTTTTACGGGAGGAGACCAGCTTAGAATAACAAGTCTTATAGGGGGAACACCTTTATATTCAAAAATTCAAGAATTATACGAAAATGGATGTACTTTTGTTGGAACTTCTGCAGGGGCCTCTATTATGAGTGATACTATGATAATAACAGGTCCTAATGATGAATCACCAAAAAAATGCACTTTGAAGATGGCGCCTGGATTGGGATTTATAAAAGGCGTAATTATTGATCAGCATTTTGCACAAAGAGGAAGAATAGGAAGGCTTTTAGTGGGAATAGCGGAAAATCCACAAAGCTTGGGTATTGGAATAGATGAGGATACAGCTATTATAGTTAAAGATAATGGGAAATTTCAGGTAATGGGTTCTGGAGCTGTATACATAATAGATGGTTCTGATATAACTTATAGTAATGTATCAGAACAATATCCGGATGAGATATTATCTATATTTAACGTAAAAGTACATGTACTTAAACAGGGAAATAGTTTTAATTTTACAACTAAATTACCTTTATAATAGTTTTATGAATTATTATAAGTTACATTATTGATAAAGTTTAAATTATATAGATATTAATAAAAGGTCAAATAGATATAAGGGAGGAGTCTGAAAAAACCGTTAAATCAGTAAGTAGCATATAAATAGATGCTGATATACCGTGAATTAAACGGGATTTTAAGCCCTTGGAGTATCAGACCAAACGAGGTAGCAGCATGTGTGCGAAATCGGATACTATGAATGGGGAAGTAAACAGGGTTTTTATGAAAATTTAAAAATTAGATTGTTTACGTAACGGGCAATATACACAAAAATGAGAATAGATGATTTTATAGTTTTTGAGGGAAGAAATATATTTGCTCATAAAAAGTGCATAAAAATGTCTGTAGATTTGGAAGGATATAGTGAAACTCCAACTAATAAAATACCAGAATTTAATGAAAAATTATTAAAGGTCATACCGCAATTAGAGGAACATAGGTGTGGTATAAATGAAAGTCATGGCTTTAAAAAGAGATTAATGGAAGGAACCTATCTAGCCCATGTTTGTGAGCATATTATAATTGCTATTGAAAATAATTTAGGTATTGATGTGTCTTATGGAAAATCAAGAGAAATAAAAGGAAATAAGTATTATATAATATATGAATACCTATATAAAAATACAGGGGTGGAAACTGGCAAAATAGCTGTGAATTTAATAAATTCTTTTATAAAGGAAACAGATTATAATTTTAGTGAGGCTATATGTCATTTGGAAGAAATATTAAAATATGAAAAGATAGGATCTAGTACATTATGCATATTATCAGAGGCTAAGAGAAGGGGAATACCTGTAGCTAGGATCGGAGATGAAAGCATTTTCCAATTGGGGTATGGCAAATACAGTAAGATTATAGAAGCTACTATATCTTGTAATACAAAAGCTGTAGGTGTAGATATATCCTGTGACAAAATGTTGACTAAAGAAATGCTTAAAAATCAATGTTTGCCTGTAGCTGAAGGGGGAAGAATAAAAAATCCATTAGAATTATTTATAAAAGCTAAAGAAATAGGATATCCTATAGTGCTGAAGCCTTGTTATGGAAATCAAGGTAGAGGAGTATTTATAAACATACAAAATGAAAAACAAGCTCTGGAAGCTTATAATATATTATCTAAAAATTTTAGAGATATAATGATGGAAAAGAACATATATGGTAAAGATTTTAGAGTATGTGTGGTTAATGGCAAAGTGGTAGCTGTATCTGAAAGAATACCTCCTTACGTTATAGGTGATGGAGTAAAGACCATAGTAGAATTAATAGAAGATATAAACAAGGATACTATGAGGGGAGAAGATCATGAAAAACCTTTAACTAAAATAAAAATAGATGAGGAATTAAAAACGTATATAAATAAAAATAATTATACTTTAAGTAGTATACTTCCAAAGGATAAAAAACTTACACTAAGAGAAAATGGAAATTTATCTACAGGAGGAAAATCAATAGATTGTACAGATTTAATATGTAAGGAAAATATAGATATTTGTGAAAGGGTAGCAAGTACTATTGGCTTAGATATATGTGGTATAGATATCTGTTGTAATGATATTGGTAAGTCTTTATTTGAAAGTAGTGGGGCCATAATAGAAGTAAATGCAGCACCAGGTATTAGAATGCATCATTATCCGGGAAAAGGTAAGAGTAGAAATGTAGCAGGAGCCATACTAGATATGTTATTCCCTAAATCTAAATCTATACCATTAGTTTCAGTTACAGGAACTAATGGCAAGACTACTACCACCAGACTTATTGCTCATATTTTAAATAAGGCAGGATATAAAGTGGGTATGACTACCACAGGAGGAATATATATAGATAATAAATGCATATGTAAAGGAGATACCACAGGATACTTAAGTGCTAAAACTATTTTAGGAAATGAAAAAGTAGAGGCGGCAGTACTAGAAACCGCAAGAGGGGGTATAATAAAAAAAGGGCTTGCCTATGATTTGGCGGATGTGGCAGTAATAACTAATATAACAGAAGATCATTTAGGTATGAATGGAATAGATAGCCTGGAAGATTTAGCATATGTAAAAGCTTTAGTTGGAGAGGCAGTAAAGAAAAAAGGATATGTGGTATTAAATGCAGATGATTTAATAAGTAAAGATATAATTAGTAGAATGAAAAGTTGTATTATAATGTTTTCAAAAGATAAGAATAATTTAATTCTCAGGAACAATATAAATATGGGCGGATATGGCGTATATATTGATCAATCTGTTATGTATTTAGAGAAAAAAAATAAAATTATACCTATTATATCCGTAGAGGACATAAAGATATCCTTAGATGGAAAATTAGTTTACAATATAGAGAATGCTATGGCTGCTTCTGCAGCTGCAATTGGGCTCAATATAGATTATTCGGTTATAAAGGAAGGATTGAAAAGTTTCTATTGTGATGCTTATTCTAATCCTGGAAGGTTTAATATATATGACTTAAATGGAGTGAAAGTGATTTTAGACTATGGTCATAATGCAGAAGGGTATAAAGCAGTAATAAACGCAGTTAAAAATTTTAATTATAGAAGATTAGTTGGAATAATTGGAGTACCAGGTGATAGAAGTGATGAAAGTGTTGAGAAAGTTGGAAAAATTGCAGGAAAAAGTTTTGATTATATATATATTAAAGAAGATAAAGATAGAAGAGGTAGAAAACCGGGAACCATAGCTTCTATTCTAAAAAAAGGTATAATAAAGACAGGTTTTAGCATAAAGAAAGTAGAAACTATATTAAACGAAAAAGTGGCTCTGGAAAAGGCAATAAATACTGCTAAAGAAGGAGATTTTATAATAATATTTTTTGAAGAAATGGAATCTTTGGTAGAATTATTAGACAATAAATTAGATGAAATAAATAAAAAATTAAATTCCATAGCTATGATATAAGAGAAAAGCTATACCTTATTAAGTGATTTTCAGGTTTAGGTGGAGTTTGCTTATGAAGAATGCTTTTTGTCCATCTGAATACTAGAAGAACTTATTCAGGGGCATAGCAGTATTTATTCCTCACTTTGAAGAAACTGGGGGGCGTTAACTAATTGCCGCCTTCCGATAAATATAATAATTATAAGAGTATAGCTTTAATTTTAAAATAGTATTATACTATTTTAAGAAATATATTGTGGTGAAATAATTTTGGAGGAATAGTAATGTTAATAAAAGCCTATGCCAAGATAAACCTTTCATTAGATGTAATAGGAAAAAGAGAAGATGGATATCATCTTTTAAAAATGATAATGCAAACTATAGATTTATATGATCTTTTAAATATAACTCCAGTTGAAAAAGGAATACAGATAAAATGCAATAAGTCATATATTCCATGTGATAAAAGAAATTTAGTATATAGGGCAGTAGAATTATTTGCAAGCAAATATGACATAAAAAGTGGAATGAGCATAGATATAATTAAAAATATACCTGTAGCAGCTGGCCTTGCAGGAGGAAGTTCAGATGCAGCGGCAGTATTAAGGGTTATGAGAGAGATATACACACCTGAATTACAATATAAAGATTTAATTGAATTAGGAACAAGCATAGGTGCAGATGTGCCTTATTGTATAATAGGAGGGACTGCTTTATGTGAGGGAATAGGAGAGAAAGTTACATCTATTTCTCCTTTTAAAAATCATGTCTTGGTATTAGTCAAACCGTTTTTTGGCGTAAGTACTACAGAGGTGTATAAAAATTTGGATATAAATAGAATAAAGATTCACCCAAACACGGATATATTAATAAATGCCATAAATTCAGGATCGCTACTGAAGGTAAGTAGAAATATGAAAAATGTATTGGAAAATGTAACCTTGAAAAAGCACCCTTTATTACGAAAAATAAAAAATGAGTTAATTAATTTTGGCGCATTAGGTACTTTGATGAGTGGAAGTGGGCCAAGTATCTTTGCTTTTTTTGATGATATGCTGAAAGCGCAAATATGTTATGATAAAATGAAAAGTAAGTATAAAGAAGTGTTTATTACAAGAACTATATAAATATTTAATATATAATATCAAGTGATTCTTAGGTTCAGGTAAAATTGATTTACTGTTGGCAGATATATTGTCAGCAGTTTTTTATGTATAAATAGCCTTTAATAGGCAAAGAATAATTTAAGATTATTCTACAGTAATGAAGGAAAGAAGGAAAAAGTGTGAGGTTGATTCACTTGTTTAATAAATATTTTTTTATACTTATGATAGTTCAAGGAATTTTTTTGGTATTTATTGATCCTAAAAAGTTTAAAAGAGATAAATTAAAAAAAACAGCCTTAAAATCTAAAGCAATTGGGATAATTTTTATAATATTTTCAACTGCACTATATATTTTTTCCATGTATTCTTTTTAAAAGGAAGTGACTAGGATGAAAGAAGAAGTAAAGAGTTCCATATATCCCCAAGTAGATAAAAATATAAACTACTTAAAAGAATTATTTGAAGATAATTCAGATGTAGTTTTCAGAGAATTTTATATAGGGGATGTTAAATGTGCTCTAGTATACATAGATGGAATGGCAGATAAAATACTTTTAAGTGATTTATTAAGAGGGCTAATGACTAGAGCTCGATATGTACAACATGCAGAGGGCATAAAGGATAAATTAATAACTATATCTGATGTAAAAGAATTAGAAGATTTTAAAAAAGGGATAGATTTAATGCTATCAGGTGATACTTTGATGGTACTTGAGGGATTGAAAAGCTTTTATATACTTTCAACAAGGTTATGGCCTGCAAGAGGGGTATCGGAACCTTCAGGAGAAACTGTTTTAAGAGGGTCTAGAGATGGATTCACAGAAACTATTAGATTTAATACAGCATTAATAAGGAGAAGAATAAGGGATACAAGACTTAAAATTGTATCTAAACCCTTAGGAGTAAGATCTAAGACTGATTTAGTAGTAATGTATATAAATGATATAGTTAACACCAAAGCATTAGAAGAACTTATAAAAAGATTAGATAATATAAAGATAGATGCAATTTTAGATAGTGGATATATAGAGCAGCTCATAGAGGATAATAAATGGTCTTTTTTCCCTCAGGTCCAAAGTACTGAAAGGCCTGATGTGGTATCATCTGCATTATATGAGGGAAGAATTGCCGTATTAGTAGATAATTCTCCTTTTGCTATTATAGTACCTACTACGATGCCAAATTTATTTCAATCACCGGATGATTATTATCAGAGGTGGATATATGGCTCAACTATAAGGGTAATACGATTTATATCTATTATAATTGCACTTATAATGCCTGCTCTTTATGTAGCAGTTACTTCTTTTCATACAGGAATATTACCTACTAAATTGGCATATTTTATTGCAGCTTCTAGAGAAGGAGTCCCTTTTCCGGCATTTATTGAAGCTATAATTATGGAAGTGAGTTTGGCATTATTATTAGAATCCATAGCTAGATTACCTAAAGCTATAGGTGCTACTACAGGTATAGTAGGAGGCTTAATTATAGGCCAGGCAGCAGTTCAAGCTGGAATAGTAAGTCCTATAATGATAATTATAGTTTCTATTACTGCTATAACTAGTTTTACTACTCCTAATTACGAAATGACTTCAGCATTTAGGATGATTAGATTCTTACTTATAATTCTTGCAGCAATAGCAGGTTTCTATGGAATTATGATTGGACTTATATTTACTTTAATACATTTAGTTAGGCTAAAAAGTTTTGGTATACCCTATTTATCTCCAATGGTAAATGAAAATACTAATGATTTTAAAGATATGTATTTAAGGTTACCTATTAATTTTCTAAAAAAAAGACCCCAATATATGCACACTCAAGATAAAGTAAGACAAAGATGAAATATTTTTAATTATGTAAATTTTGAACTAAAAGAAGGAGGTGGATATATTAGATATGCAGCGTGAAAATTCTATAACGGAATTTGGGGTATTTAGTACTATTATAGCAACTATTATAGGGGTGGGAATATTCTCTTATCCAAGACAATTGACAAGCGAAGTAGGTACTGATGGATGGATTGTCACTATAATAACGGGAATAATAATTTATTTTATATTTTATATTTGCCATAAGAGTATAAAAGCTAATGAATATAATAAATTTAACATTATACTTGAACAAAACTTTGGTAAAATATTAGGGGGTATTTTAGCTCTTATTTTTGTTATATATAATGTGTTCTCTATATCTTTGGGCATGAGAATATTTGTAGAGGTTATAAAGATGTATTTGCTTGAAAAAACTCCTACAGAATTTTTGATAATCATAACTATATTTGCAGGAATTTATCTTGTGAGAAATGAAGTAGCTACTTTGATAAAATTTAATGAAGTTTGTTTTTGGGTAATGTTTATACCTATAATTTTAGTTTTATTATGTGCTTTGAATAAAACGGACTTTACTAATATTTTGCCTGTATTTGATAATAGTATTTATAATCATTTAAGTGCATTAAAGAGTTCTATATACAGTTTTGCAGGTATAGAAATAATATATTTAATTGGACCTTTTGTAAAAAACAAATCAAATATAACTAAAACAGTTTTAAAGAGTATTGTGTTTATAACTTTATTTTATATTATAATTGTTGTTTTTGTTTTAGCTATTTTCTCTAAAGAACAAACTAAAATATTGTTATGGCCCACTATAACCATGATAAATTCTATAAATATACAGGGAGCTTTTATAGAAAGATGGGAAGGAATAATAATGGCCATTTGGATTATATTTTATTTTACTACCTTTTCTAATGTGTATTATTTATCCTCTGATGTGATAAAAGATGTATTTAAATTAGACGATATAAAACTTTCATCTGCCATAATAGCTCCTGTAGTATATGTAATATCTTTATATCCTCAAAATATAGCAGAAGTATATAATGTGGGAGATAGATTTATACCTATATTATTTTTATATAGTTCAGTTATACTTCCTATAATTATACTTTTAGCAGGAAAATTAAAAAAAGGATCAAATAGTGGAAAAGTAGTATCTCTACTTTTAATTTGTGTGCTTTTAACTGGATGTTGGGATAAAGTTGAAATAGAGAATACTGAATTAGTTTCTGTAGTTGGAATAGATGCAGGAGAGGATATAGGAAAAAGAAAAGAACTTAAAAATGTTAAACCAACAGATCCTTTAACAGATATAGATTTAAAAAAACTTCATGTAACTTTTGGAACTCCAGATTTAAGTAAATTAGGTCCGGATAAAGGGGGTATATCTGGAGATAAATATATAGATGTAGATGCATACTCAATACAGGATGCAATAAGTAGTGCTATGCTTAAAAGCAGTAGAGCCGTAAGATTCAGTCATACAAAATTATTAGTATTAGGACAAAATCTGATGATGTATCCTGATGTGGTAAAAGAAGTTATTGATTATCTTCAGAGAGAACCATCTTTAAACAGAAATATGTATATAGTTACTTCACAAGGAAGTTCACAAAAGTATATAAAATTTAAAACTTCAGTAGAGAAAAGTGTTGAGAGTTATATATTGGGCTTAATAGAGAATGATGCTAAAAGTAGTGAAATTATACCTGTTACTTTAAATGATTTTTTAATTCAAATGAGTGAAAATGGAAACAGTATATTGCCTAAGATTGTTATAGATGATGATAATAAAAATATAAAGATTGTAGGTACAACTGCAATTAAAGATTTTAAACGAAAAGGAAGTTTAAATGAAGTAGAAACTGCTAATATAGAATTGTTAAGAGGCAATTTAAGGGGCGGAAAAAAAATGATATATATAGATAATCATCCTGTAGATATAACAATGGATAATATAAGAAGAAAGATGGGAATGTATCAAAATAAAGGCAAACTGTCATTTTATATAAATTTAGATATAGAGGGACAGATAAAAAACTACTATACTAACAATAATATTTTATCTACAGATAAATTAAGTTATATTGAGAAAAGTTTTAATGAAGCTATATCTAAAGAATGTGAAGAAGTAATAAAATTAACTCAGAGGGATTTAGAGATTGATCCTATAGGATTTAGAGAATATGTGGAGAAATATCACCCTTATATATGGAAACAGGTAAAAGGTAACTGGGAAGAGATATATAAGAGTATAGTTGTAAATGTAAATGTAGATACAAAAATAAGAAGAATCGGAGTAGTAAAATAATATAAGATGAATATAAAAAAAATATATGGTAATAATTACTAATACAAAGATTAGAAAATGGGGGTATAATCTATGAAAAAATTTGTATTAGTATTTATTATAAGTATTATAAGTATATTTACTGTATGTTCTTATTTAATTAGAGTAAAGAGCAATAATCTACAAGGTGACGTAGCCTCTAAAATTATAAGATTTCATGTTATAGCAAACAGTAATTCAGAATATGATCAAAATCTTAAATTAAAAGTTAGAGATGAAGTATTAAAATATATGATACCTAAATTAAAGGATTGTAAAAATATAGATGATTCTAGAAAAGTTATAAAAGAAAATAATAAAATAATATTGAATATAGCAGATAGGGTAATAAAAGAACAAGGTTATAATTATGAAGCTAAGGGTAGTTTATCTTGGGTTAATTTCCCTATAAAGAGTTATGGTAACATAACTCTTCCACAGGGGACATATGAAGCTTATAGAATAATTATAGGTAATGGAAGAGGTCAAAATTGGTGGTGCGTTATGTTTCCTCCTTTATGTTTTGTAGACATTACAAAAGGACAAGTATCTTATAAAAAGGTATCGGATGAAATGAAAAAAGTTTTAACACCAGAAGAATATGATATGATTAATAATAATGCATTAAACATGAATAAGACAAAGAATATAAAAGTTAAATTTAAAATATTAGAGTTATTAAAAGATATGGGAATATAAAGATATGATCTATAGCATAAAAATTCAATTATAGAATTAAGAGTTATAGATCATTTTACCATAGTTTTAAATGTTCACTCTTAATTCTAAACTTAAAATGTAGTATTAATTTAAATGGAAACCTGTACAATATACAACTTAACTAAATAATATAAAATAACTTTAATACAGCTTTTAGAAAATATTTTTCTGAGCATTTAGAAAATGCTTCAATGTTACCTTCAACATGGATTTTTTTGGCTTTAAAAAAGAAGGTTCAACTAATTTTTTTTGTACAAGTCTGTTAATTAAATTAAATATGTGATCACTAGCATAAGGTTTAGAAAATTTATAGCAATTTTCAGTCATAATATTCAGGATATCTTTAGAATTTAATAGTTTTTCTATGTTTTCCTTGAATTTTTCTATGTCAGTTAAATCTATAGCAAGGTTATGTTTTAGTAAGAATTCTGCATTTTTTTCCTCTTGACCAGGTATGGGAGAAAGTAGACCCATAGGTATTTTACATATTAAAGCCTCGGTAATAGTAAGTCCTCCTGGCTTAGTCAAAAGAAGATCACTAGCTCGCATGTATTTGTTTACATGTTGAGTAAAACCTATAATTACTGTGTTCTTAAGAGAACTTTCTTTGATTTTTAAAAGTTCTGAGTAAAGTTTTTTATTTTTACCTGTTATAATTACTATTTGAATATCTGCAGTAACTTTATCTAGTTGTTTGTATATATTTAGTATTTTCCCCATACCTAAACTCCCACCCATGATTAATATGGTGAATTTAGAAGGAGATAATTGTAAACTTTTTAAAATATCCTCTTTACAATAATTTATACTAAATTCAGGTTTAACGGGTATTCCTAAATTATAAATAATATTTTCCGGGATACCTTTAGATATCATTTTGTCAATCATATCTTCGTTAGAAACTACATAGGCATCTAAATAGGGATGAAGCCAGGAGTTATGAGGATAGTAATCAGTAATTATACACATACAAGGTATAGTCATATTATACTTTGATTTCAACACTGACAACATTTCAGCAGAAAACGAATGAGTAGCTATTAATATATCCGGATTAAAATCATTAATAAGTGGAAGTAATTTATAAGTCATAGCTTCAATAAGTCTTGAACTTATAACGTTT
>ENA-UOOE01002574-UOOE01002574.1-fermentation-metagenome-genome-assembly--contig:-NODE-2574-length-12734-cov-24.335437_pt1 | contig 12734 bp, 9 predicted proteins | sample MGYA00245776_ERZ724021 | MGnify/ENA primary metagenome ERZ724021 (study PRJEB28704, sample SAMN03018321) | fermentation metagenome | biome: anthropogenic terrestrial biome; feature: soil; material...
TAAAATCAATTTAAGTACAGTTAGGAAGGTTTATCGCGCGCTTGATTTACTTTTGTCCGGAAAAACTCCGCTGCCGTGCTAAGTGATAATTTTTTAACAGCCCGCGTTCCAAATGCGCATTATTACGCTGCTGTACCTGAAAAAATACACTATTCCTAATAAGGAGGACAAATACTATGGATTCAAGAAAAATGAAAACCATGGACGGCAACAACGCCGCCGCGTATGTTTCATACGCGTTTACGGACGTTGCGGCTATCTACCCCATTACCCCGTCGTCCGTAATGGCCGATGTTGCTGACAAGTATGCGGCGGCCGACCAAAAGAACCTGTTCGGGAGGAAAGTTCAGATTTCAGAATTGCAGTCTGAAGGCGGCGCTTCGGGCGCTGTGCACGGTTCTTTGGCGGCAGGCGCGCTTACGACCACTTACACCGCTTCGCAGGGCCTTCTGCTTATGATACCGAACATGTATAAAATAGCCGGCGAATTTTTACCGGCGGTTATGCACGTTTCGGCACGTTCCCTTTCTACACAGGCGCTGTGCATATTCGGCGACCATTCGGATATTTACGCGTGCCGCCAGACAGGTTTCTCCATGCTGTGCTCGTGCAGCACGCAGGAGTGCATGGACCTCGGCGCCGTGGCGCATTTGTCGGCTATACAGGGCAGCATGCCGGTAATGCATTTCTTCGACGGTTTCCGTACTTCGCATGAAATACAGAAAATCCATATCTGGGACTACAAAGACCTCGGCGACATGCTTGACTGGGACGCCGTCGACAGGTTCCGCAGGAACGCGATGAACCCTGAGCACCCTGTTACAAAGGGTACTTCTGAAAACGACGACCTGTTCTTCCAGGTAAATGAAGCGAGCAACAGCCACTACGATGCTTTCCCGGAAGTCGTAGTCGAAAACATGAACAAGGTAAACGCTAAGATAGGCACGGACTACAAGCCGTTCAACTACTGCGGCGCGCCGGACGCAACCGAAATCATCATAGCCATGGGCTCGGTATGCGAGTGCGCGGAGGAAGTCATAAATTACCTCAACGCAAAGGGCGGCAAAGTAGGGCTTGTTAAAGTACGCCTGTACCGTCCGTTTGTGGCAAAGTACCTGCTTGACGTTATCCCTGACACAGTTAAAAAGATTTCAGTCCTTGACCGCACGAAAGAGCGCGGCTCCATCGGCGAACCGCTTTACCTTGACGTTATAGCGGCGCTTAAGGACTCTAAGTTCAACGATATACCGGTTTACTCAGGCCGTTACGGCTTAGGCTCAAAAGACACCAACCCGGGCCAGATAGTTGCCGTTTACAGCAACATGCAGTCCAACACGCCTAAGAAGCGCTTTACCATAGGCATTACGGATGACGTTACGAACCTTTCGCTCGAAGTTAAGGAAAACCCCGACACGACGGCCGAAGGCACGCATTCGTGCAAGTTCTGGGGCCTTGGCGCTGACGGAACCGTAGGCGCAAACAAGAACTCCATCAAAATCATCGGCGACCATACCGACATGTACGCGCAGGGCTACTTTGCCTACGACTCCAAAAAGTCCGGCGGGCTTACCATCTCCCACCTGCGCTTCGGCAAGAAACCGATACAGTCGACATATTACATCACAAAAGCCGACTTTGTCGCATGCCATAAGCCGTCGTATGTGGACATTTACGACATGGTTGAGGACCTTAAGCCGGGCGGGAATTTCCTGCTCAACTGCCAGTGGGACCTCGACGAACTCGACAAGAAGCTCCCGGGCAAGATGAAGAAATATATTGCCGACAACAACATTAATTTCTATACGATAGACGGCATTAAGCTCGGCAAGGAAATCGGACTCGGCGGACGCATTAACACCATCCTCCAGTCAGCGTTCTTCGCCATTGCCGACATTATCCCGAAAGAGGACGCCATAAAGTACCTTAAGGATGCGGCTACAAAGACTTACGGCAGAAAAGGCGAAAAGATAGTCGCCATGAACCACGCCGCCATCGACCGCGGCGCAAACGAGTACGTAAAGGTCAAAGTTCCGGCATCGTGGAAAAACTGCACTGACGACTCCAAGCCGGCAGTCGCCACAAAAGGCAAGCCGGAAGTGCTTGAGTACGTAAACAACGTGCTTCTGCCGGCTAACCGCCATATGGGCGACACGCTGCCTGTTTCAACGGTTATGAAGATGGCGGACGGCACGGTGCCGTCAGGTTCATCCGCTTATGAAAAACGCGGCATAGCCATAGACGTGCCTGAGTGGAACCCTGACAACTGCATCCAGTGCAACCAGTGCTCTTACGTCTGCCCGCATGCTGTTATCCGCCCTGTTGTCATGACGGAAGAAGAAGCCGCAAAAGCTCCTAAGAGCATGAAGATGAAAGACATGACCCTTATGAAGGGCTATAAGTTTGCCATGACAATTTCAACGCTTGACTGCACGGGCTGCGGTTCATGCGCCACTGTATGCCCAGGTATGAAGGGCAATAAGGCCCTTACAATGAAACCGATGGAAACACAAATGCCAAATGAGGAAGGTTTCAATTACGGCCTTACTTTAAAAGAAAAACCGGAAGTTGCGCAGAAGTTTAAACCGACTACCGTAAAGGGCAGCCAGTTCAGGAAACCGCTGCTTGAGTTCTCCGGCGCATGCGCAGGCTGCGGCGAAACACCGTACGCAAAGCTCATCACGCAGCTCTTCGGCGACAGGATGTATATAGCGAACGCCACAGGCTGCTCGTCCATATGGGGTGCTTCCGCACCGGCGACGCCTTACACTGTAAACGAAAAGGGCTACGGGCCGGCATGGAACAACTCGCTGTTTGAAGACAACGCCGAGTTCGGCTACGGCATGGCGCTTGCACAGGATGCCATACGCGGAAGGCTTTCAGAATACGTTGAGAATATAGAGGCACAGTCGGGCGATGAGGCGCTTAAAGCCGCGTGCAAGGCTTACCTCGACACAGCTAAGGACAGCGGCGCTAACCGTGAAGCTACCGACAAGCTTATCACTGAGCTTGAGAAGGCCGCAAAAGGTTCCGGCGATGTCGCAGAGCTTGCGAAGAAGACGCTTAAAGACAAGGATTACCTCGCTAAGAAGTCCATGTGGATTTTCGGCGGCGACGGATGGGCTTACGATATAGGCTACGGCGGGCTGGATCATGTCCTTGCTTCCGGTGAAAACGTCAACGTTTTCGTATTTGATACGGAAGTTTACTCCAACACGGGCGGGCAGGCTTCCAAGTCTACTCCTATGGGCTCCGTCGCGCAGTTTGCCGCAACCGGCAAGGCTACTAAGAAGAAAGACCTTCCCGGCATGGCCATGACTTACGGTTACGTTTACGTCGCGCACGTTGCCATGGGCGCTGACTACAACCAGTGCATAAAGGCTATAGCCGAAGCCGAGAGCTATGACGGCCCGTCGCTCATCATCGGTTATGCACCGTGCATAAACCAGGGCATCAAGGGCGGCATGAGCATAGCGATGCTCGAAGAGAAAAAGGCCGTCGCGGCAGGTTACTGGAAGAACTTCCGCTATGACCCGCGCCTCGCGCTCGATGGCAAGAACCCGCTCCAGCTCGACAGCAAGGCTCCGTCGGCTTCTTACCGTGACTTCATCATGGGCGAAGTCCGTTACAACTCCCTTACGAGGGCTTTCCCGGATCGCGCCGAGAAGCTGTTCACAAAGGCTGAGGAAGACGCCATGGCGGACTACGCACATCTCGAAAAAATGTCAAAGCTTTAATTCCTGTTTAGTTAATAAAACAGCTTGATAAAACGCGGCGTATGTTCCGAAAGGGCATGCGCCGCGTTTCTTTTAAGCAAGATGATGCTTTTTTCACTCTGCCGGGCTGCCATTAATAATAGAATTTTTTATTATTTACAAAATTTTGAGTCAAAAGCATAGAAAATGCATTATCTGCCTTTTTTTATTGCGGCAAAACTGATATCATAGTAAATAATAAATGGAAAAAATTAAAGGGAGTGCAAAAAAATGATTAACGTAAGGAAATGCGCTGTAATCGGATGCGGCTTCGTAGGGGCGAGCTGTGCGTTCAGCCTCATGCAGAGCGGACTTTTTTCTGAGCTTGTGCTTATAGACGCTAACCAAAGCAAAGCCGAGGGCGAGGCGATGGACCTCGGCCACGGCGTGCCGTTTGCCCGCCCTATGGAAATTTACGCCGGAAGTTACGACGATGCCGCAGACTGCGGCATCATCATTGTAACCGCCGGGGCAAACCAAAAGCCGGGCGAAACACGCCTCGACCTTGTAAATAAAAACGTCGGTATTTTTAAAAACATTATACCCGAACTCGAAAAAAGGGCGTGCGAGGGCATACTGCTTATAGTTTCAAACCCTGTAGACATACTCACCTACACGGCGCTGAAGCTTTCGGGTTTCCCCGAAAAAAGGGTCATAGGCTCCGGCACCGTGCTTGACACCGCGCGCCTGAAGTACCTGCTGGGAAGGCACCTCGACGTCGACAGCCGCAGCGTGCACGCGTACATCATAGGCGAACACGGCGACAGCGAGCTGGCCGTTTGGAGCAGCGCCAATGTTTCAGGCATAGGGCTGAACCGTTTCTGCGAGATACGCGGCCACTATGACCACATGGCCTCTATGCGCAGCCTTTACGAAGGCGTCCGTGACAGCGCATACGAAATAATAAAGAAAAAGGGCGCGACTTACTACGGCATAGCTATGTCGGTAAAGAGGATAGCCGAGTGCATAGTCCGCGACGAACATTCCATACTGTCGGTTTCAAGCATGCTGCACGGCCAGTACGGCATAGAAAATATGTGCATCAGCGTGCCTACAGTAGTCGGCGGGTGCGGGGTAGACAAGGTGCTTGAGGTAGAGCTTGACGCCGGGGAGCGCGGCCAGCTGGATAAATCGGCAGAGGGCCTTAAAGCAGTGCTTAAATCCATAGATATATAATAATGAGCTTATAAGTTTTTTAAATTAAAAATTAAAAAATGATTGTTATTTTTTTATGGGCACTTGACTTTTTCTCTCTTTTCTGCGAAAATAAGAGCGATATACATCATACGTATGCGGGGCATACGCAGCCTTTATGCTGAAAGGAAGATTTGTATTGGCGGAAAATTCACGTTTACCGATGATAAGCGTAATTATTCCAGTGTATAATGTCGAAAAATATGTTGGGAAGTGCCTTTCATCGCTTGTGGAACAAACGTACCGCGACTTTGAAGTTATCGCCGTAAACGACGGCTCGACAGACAATTCGCTGGATATTTTGCGCCATTTTGAAGCAAGATACGACTTTATAAAAGTTATAAACCAGGAAAACCGGGGCATGTCGCAGTCGCGCAACCGCGCGCTGAAGGAAGCGCGCGGAAAGTATATAGCGCTTGTCGACAGCGACGACTACGTTGCGCCTACATACCTTGAAGAGCTTTACAGCGCCTGCGCTGAAAACGATGCGGACATTTCGTGCTGTTACTATTACCTGCACTACATAGGCAATGACTTTTTGTTTGAGTACCCGTTCAGGTGCAGGGGCGTGCTTACAGCGGAACAGGCTATGAACAAGCTTCTGCACGACGTGCAGATACAAAGTTTTGTTTGGAATAAAATGTACAAACGCAGCCTTTTTACCGACTACGGCATAACATACCCGTCAATAGCTTTTGAGGATACCGCTACGACCAACAGGCTTTTTGCACATGCCAATAAAGTCGCCGTCATTGACAGGCCGCTTTACTACTACAACCAGCGCCCCATGAGTACGCTGGCAACTATGAACGTAACGAAGATAAACGATTACCTGCGGGCGGTGGCTTCCGTGCGCGCCTCGCTTGAAGAAAACGGCATATATGGAAAGTTTCAGAAAAGCTACGCCGCTTTGGTACACAGGGCGTTTAACTTCTCATGCATGTATGTTTTGAGGATGCACAGGGATAATAAGAATGCCCGCGGTTTTCTGACCAACATAAGCCGTGTCAGCAGGGCAACAAAATATTTTGCCGGCGACGGCTTTAACTCAGGGCTCGTGCGCGGCGGCATGTTTAACATAGTGCTGGAGCCGCAGAAGCTCGAAGAAGATTATTCCGTACGGTGAACTATACGCCGCGTGATTTACCGGACTGAAACACGCCTGCGCATACCGGCAGTATGTGCAGGCGTATGTGTTATGTGTTACGTCCGCCGGCGAAAGCGGCTTTTGCGCGTTTAAATTTAAGTGAGTAGGTGCCGGGTCCGGTATGATGAAGGATAAGAGCAAATCGTCAAAAATATTTCAGGCCGTACTGTTTGCGTTTTCAGTAGGGCTGCTTGTTTATTTCTGCATTTCAGACAATAACCTCGTTGTCCTTATGCAGAGCGTCCCGTCAATGAATATATTTTGGCTTTCGTGCGCTTTGGCGTGCGTCGTTTTGGGGTGGATGCTCGACGGCCTCAACATAAAGACGCTCGTGGCGCAGGCTTTCCACGCGAGCTACGGCTATAAGCAGGCGTTTAAAGTTACCATGGTCGGCCAGTACTTTAACTCGGTGACGCCTTACGCCGTGGCAGGGCAGCCAATGCAGCTGCTCGCGCTCATACGGCAGGGGGTGGCGTCGGGCATTGCCATCTCAGCGCTCGTAAGGAAATTTTTAGTTTACCAGACGTCCATTACGTGCTATTCCCTTGCGGTTATAATAGTAAAGTACTCGTTTTTCCGCAGTAAGATACAGGGCTTTATGGCGCTTGCGTTTATTGGCTTTTTGTACCAGGCGGCGTCGGTCGTAATACTTATACTGTTTACGTACTGCCCTAACTTTACAAGCAGGCTGATATACGGCGTTGTCTGGCTTTTGAACCGCTTTAAAATAGTGAAAAAACCCGCGGAAACGGAAAAGAAGGTCAAAGGCCAGCTTGAGTTTTTTATAGAAAACAACAATGCCATGCAAAGTAACCGTAAGCTGATGGTGCGCGTTTATGTCATAACGTTTTTTCAGCTTACGGTAATGTTTTTGATACCGTTCTTTATATATAAAGCGTTCCGATGCCCCGGCGCGCCTGTTTTTGACATGATAGCCGCGCAGAGCTTCGTCACTATGATATCGAGCTACACGCCTCTGCCGGGCGCCGCCGGCGCGGCGGAGGGCAGCTTCTTAGTTATATTCCAGATGTTTTTTGACGATGGAGTAATAAAAAAGGCAATGCTCCTTTGGCGGCTTATAACGTATTACTCAAGCATAATAGTAGGCGCCTTTTTTGCAGGGTTTGATAAAAAACGTGAAAAAATGAAATCGGTGCTTAACACGTACGGCGGAAAAACGAAAGACGCGGCTGCCGGAACGGCGGCGCCGACTACGGAGGGTCAGGTAAAATGAAAGACGGCTTTTTCCGCATTGCCGCCGCCACGCCGGAGATAAAACCGGCTGACTGCGCATACAACGCGGAGTCTGTGTTAAAGCTTATAGGAGAATGTAAAAAAATAAAAGCCGGAGCGGCTGCGTTTCCGGAGCTGTGCCTTACAGGGTACACGTGCGGGGATTTATTCCGCGACAGTACGCTTATCGCGGGTGCTGAAAACGCGCTGCGGCTTATAGCCGGAAAAACGGCCGGAACGGAAATGCTCATTTTCATAGGGCTTCCGGTTGCCGTTAACGGCGGGCTGTACAGCTGCGCGGCGGCTGTATGCAAAGGCAGGCTTTTGGGGATAGTACCTAAAAGCAATATACCGAATTACAGTGAATTTTACGAAGCGCGCCACTTTTCGCCCGCGCCGGACGGGTGCAGTGAGATAACTTTCTGCGGGCAGAAGGACGTGCCCTTCGGGAAAAATATAGTGTTTAAGTGTGAAAATATTCCGCTTTTTACGGCCGGCGCCGAGATATGCGAAGACCTTTGGGTGCCGTGCCCTCCGTCAGCTGAGCTTGCGCGGAGCGGGGCGTCGGTTATCTTTAACCTTTCGGCAAGCGACGAGATTATAGGCAAGGCGCCTTACCGCCGCGAGCTTGTGAAAAACCAGTCTGCGAGGCTGCTGGCGGCTTACGCATACGCTGACGCGGGCGAGGGCGAGTCCTCGACGGACCTTGTCTTCACAGGGCATGACATCATTGCGGAAAACGGCACTGTGCTTGCGGAGTCAAGACAGTTTTCCACCGGCGTGACGTATGCCGACGCGGACCTTATCAGGATTAACCAGGAGCGCCTGCGCATGACGACGTGGCACGGCGGAGGCGGCGCGCGTGAAGTGCTTTTTTCGATGGAACCGCCCGCTTTTGAGCCGGAGCGCAGGTTTCCGCCGCTCCCCTTTGTGCCTGACAGCAAAAGCGACCTTTCCGAAAGGTGCGAGATGATACTTAACCTGCAGGCGCAGGGGCTTAAGACGCGCCTTAAACACACAGGCATAAAGTGCGCCGTACTCGGCATATCCGGCGGGCTTGACTCAACCCTTGCGCTGCTTGTGACGGCCCGTGCCTTTGATGCCCTTTCGCTTGACCGTAAAGGCATAATAACGGCGACCATGCCGGGTTTTGGCACTACTAAAAGGACGAAAAGCAACGCAAAGCGTTTGGCGGAGCTTTTAGGAACGGATTACCGCGAGATACCCATAGGCGAAAGCGTTAAGCGCCACTTCGAAGATATAGGCCACGACCCTAAAAACCGCGACGTGACTTACGAAAACGCACAGGCCCGGGAACGCACGCAGGTACTGATGGACCTCGCGAACCAGTGCGGCGGGCTTGTCATAGGCACGGGCGACCTTTCGGAGATAGCGCTCGGCTGGGCAACTTATAACGGCGACATAATGTCTATGTACGGCGTAAACTGCTCCGTACCTAAAACACTCGTGCGCCACCTCGTGCGCCATGCGGCGGACACGGGGCCGGAAAACCTGCGCAGTGTGCTTTACGACGTTTTGGACACACCTGTAAGCCCTGAGCTTTTGCCGCCGGAAAACGGCGAGATATCACAGAAAACCGAAAATATAGTGGGGCCTTACGAGCTGCATGACTTTTTTATTTACTATATGCTGCGCTTCGGCTTTTCACCGTCTAAAATTTACAGTATGGCTGTAAATTCATTTAAGGGGACTTACGATGCGGCAACGGTAAAAAAATGGCTTAAGGAATTTTACCGCCGCTTCTTTACAAACCAGTTTAAACGCTCATGCCTGCCGGACGGGCCTAAGGTCGGCAGCGTTACCCTTTCGCCGCGCGGCGATTTCCGTATGCCGAGCGACGCCAGCGTAAAACTTTGGATGGACGAAATAAACGGGCTTTAATTTTATAGTACGGCGGCCGGTATGGCAGAGATACCGGCCGCTTTTTGTCATTGGTTCATGGAGACTGCGGTTTCAAGGACAGTCATGGGGTCGCTGCTGCCTATGCTGTAAACGTTTTTGCCGTTCTGCCATTCCGCGGAGGCGGAGCCTGAACTTTTCCATGTACTCATGCTTATAATGCCGATTTTCTGCGGAGCGGGGAGCATGTACCGGTCTAAGTAAGCCGCTGTGCTTATGGCGAGCACTTTTCCGTCCGGATACTGCTGGCCGGCCATGGTAGTGTCGGTAGGGCTGTCAACGCAGATGCACCATCGGCCCTCGTTCCATATAATCCGCTGGTGGCCAAGGCCTGCCTCGCCCGCCGCCTTTATGTTGCTGCCAAGGTCTATGGTACAGGCGCTTTCTTCTTCCTTTATGTACCCCGAGTCCAAGATGCTTTGGTTTGCCTTTTCTGCGCTTACCATATCGGTACCCGTGACTTCCACTATAAGCGTGCCGCTCGCGGCGGATTCAGAGTTTATGCCGGCCGGCTTGTCTGTTTGGTAAAACTTTACGCCGTAACCCGTTTTACCTGAAGACACCGAAGCCGTCAGGTATTTGCCGCTTTGTACGGAGACGCTTTCAGGCAGGATGACTGGCACGCCTGTATTTAAAGACTTTTTTATGCTGCTAAGGACGTCTTTCTGCGCCGTAGGGATGGCGCTTGATTGTGCGGATGAGCTTTCTGCCTCAGCGCTTACCGCTGAGCCTGCGCTTTCAGAGGATGCCGCGGACGCGCTTTCTGAGCTGCCTTCGGAAATTACGGCGGCGCTGCTCTGCTCCGGATTTACGCTGCTGTCACCCTGGGAGCTTTCACTTTGGGACGAAGCTGAACCCTTGCCGCATCCTGCCGCGAGTATCAGGGCGGATGAGACTAAAATTGTAACCATGCGTTTTGTTTTTGTCAATTACTGCCTCCCGGACGTTGCCGCACACAGAGCCGTTACGGATGCGCGCTTCAATGTTTCTTTATCATAATTCGATTGTATATCAATAATAGCAACCGCTTTAAGCACTGTCAATATAAATAAGGCTTAAGTAAAATATTTTACGCGTTTGACAAACGCGCCGTAAAAATGTATAATAATTAACAAATAATATACGGGGTGCTGATTATCGGCTGAGAGAAGCTTTCTGCTTTAACCCATAACCTGATCCGGATAATGCCGGCGTAGGGAAATCGATAGTTCGCGCCTTTTGCCTATTTTGGCAAACGGGCGTTTTTTTATTGCTTAGGGCAATAATATCTTTGTATGCTTAAGCGCTGCGCGTATATGGCGGAGATATTCCGCAATATATTTTGTTGTAAAAGGGGTAGTAAAAATGTTCAATGCAAGTGTAGCAATCCAGGTCCTGCCGCAGGTACAGGGCGACGACGAGGTCTGCCGCGTGGTAGACGAGGTCATAGCATATATAAAAAGCTTCGGGCTTCATACCGTCGTCGCGCCGTTTGAAACAACGGTTGAGGGCGACTATGACACGCTTATGGAGATAGTCAAAGGCTGCCAGCTCATAGCCGTAAAGGCCGGCGCGCCGGGCGTGAGCACATATGTGAAGATTGCTTACAGGCCGGAAAACGGAGTGATGACGATTGACAGGAAAATTTCGAAGTATAAGGAATAAAGCGTCGTCGGCAGCTTTTATAGTCCTTTTGCTGGCAGTGTGGCAGGCGGTGTCGTCGGCGGGGCTTATACCGAAGTTTATGCTGCCGTCGCCGGTGGACGTCATTTTTGCCTTTGCCGGCGATTTCGGCGAGCTTATGTCTAACGCGGGCACTACCTTGTCGGAAGCTTTCATAGGCCTTGGCATAGCGGTGGCGCTGGCGTTTGCCCTTGCATTTTTAATGGACAGGTTCGACTTTTTGTACCGCGCGCTGTACCCTGTGCTTATCATAAGCCAGACTGTGCCGCCGGTAGCCATAGCGCCGCTCCTCGTGCTGTGGATGGGCTACGGCATATCGCCTAAGATAACGCTTGTCGTTATAGTCTGCTTTTTCCCCGTAGCTGTCGGACTCCTTGACGGGTACAGGGCGGCTGACACCGACACGCTCAACCTCCTGCGTGCCATGGGCGCCACAAAGGTGCAGATTTTCCGTTTTTTAAAGTTCCCCTCCTCGCTGGGACGGTTCTTTTCGGGGCTGCGCATAGCGGTTTCTTACTCTGTTGTAGGCGCGGTCATCGCGGAGTGGCTCGGCGGTTACAGCGGCCTCGGCGTCTACATGACGCACGTAAAAAAGTCGTTTGCGTTCGACAAGATGTTCGCTGTTATTTTCCTCGTTTCTGTTTTGAGCCTTGTCCTTATGCGGGTTGTGTCGCTCGCCGAAAGGCTTGCGATGCCGTACAAGCGCACAGGGAAAAATGTAAAATGATACTTTACACAATATTTATTAAATGAATTCAGATTAATATTAAAGGAGCATATTGAGTTGAAGAAGTTATTATGCGTGCTGCTTGCGGCGGCGTTTACGGTTTTGGCGGCAGGCTGTTCCGGCGGCAAGGACGCGAGTTCGGCGGCTGTGTCCTCCGCGGCGGAAGGTCCTGCCAAAGAAAGCCTGCAGACGGTTAATTTCGTTTTGGACTGGACACCGAACACTAACCATACAGGCATTTACGCAGCACAGAAGCTCGGTTACTATAAGGACGAAGGGCTTAAGGTAAACATAGAGCAGCCGCCGGAAGACGGCGCGACGGCTCTTGTAGGCTCAGGCAAGGCGGACTTCGGCGTGGACTTTCAGGACAGCCTGGAGCCGGCGTTCCAGCCTTCTACCGCCGTTCCGGTTACGGCAGTCGCGACTATCATACAGCACAACACGTCAGGCATCATTTCGCTTAAGAGCAAGGGCATAACAAGCCCCAAAAAACTCGAGGGCAAAACGTACGCTACATGGGATATGCCGGTCGAAAAAGCCATGATGAAGTACGTCATGGAAAAGGACGGCGGCGACTTTTCAAAGCTCAACATGGCGCCGACAAATGTTGACGACGTCGTAACGGCGCTTAAAACAAACATAGACGCCGTATGGATATACTACGCGTGGGACGGCATAGCGACAAAGGTAAAGGGCATAGATACAAACTACTGGGAATTTAAAGACATAGACCCTGTTTTCGACTACTATACGCCGGTCATTATAGCTAACAATACTTTTCTTAAGGAAAAACCGGATATAGCCAAAAAGTTTCTCGCGGCTACTAAAAAAGGGTATGAGTATGCTATAAAAAATCCTGAAAAAGCCGCCGATATACTTTGCGCAGCCGATAAAACGCTCGACAAGAAAATCGTGCTCGAAAGCCAAAAATGGCTCTCAACACGCTATAAGGCGGAGGTTTCACGCTGGGGATATATAGACGCCAAACGCTGGGACGCTTTTTACAGCTGGCTTTATAAACAGAAACTTATAGATAACGAGATACCCGCCGGCACGGGCTTCAGCGACGACTACCTGCCTGAGTAACCTTTCCCGCCGT
>ENA-UOOE01002577-UOOE01002577.1-fermentation-metagenome-genome-assembly--contig:-NODE-2577-length-12731-cov-3.343089_pt1 | contig 12731 bp, 12 predicted proteins | sample MGYA00245776_ERZ724021 | MGnify/ENA primary metagenome ERZ724021 (study PRJEB28704, sample SAMN03018321) | fermentation metagenome | biome: anthropogenic terrestrial biome; feature: soil; material...
CAGGCCCGCGGCAAGGATATTGACCGTGAAGATCGTTTGCCCGCCAAGCCGCCAGGTGAGGAGAAAGACGGCCATTACCCCGCCGCCGACAGATCCGCCGATCAGGGAATTCCTCCCTTTCCTTTGATTTTGCTCTTTTTCCTTCCGGAAGGAATTTTTGCAGATAAAGCGGACGATCAGGAAAGAAGCCGTCAAGATGATAAAATAGATCAGCAAGCTGCCGATCGAAATGGAAATCCGAAAATTCAGCGGCTGTCCTGTCACGGCGCTGCGAATGAATTCGATCGTCTCTTTTGAAAAGACAATGCCGATCGCTCCAAGAATGGAAGTGCACAAAAGGAGCGTATCGATAAAATCCAAGACCCGCTCTTTGAAGCTCTTCGGCGGCAATGCGGCGATCACCTCGTCACAGAAGGATCGATAATCGCCGCCGATTACCGCTTCGATATTTTCTCCGCGTTCCTGTGCAGACAGAACCATCTGCAGCAAATCGTGCCTGACGAGCTCCTGGTTGTAATCCGAGATGTTTGCCACACGCAGATAACACACCATATCCGTCATGGCGTCGTTGTTTTCTTTGTTTAACCGCCGGTCCAGCTCATTGTTTTTTCGATTCAAAGCTTTGGTCTTCGTGTTCATACCGTTTTCCCTCCATACGGAACAGCCGGTTGATCGCATGCTCCAGCTCTTTCCAGTTCACGACAAAGGCTTCCAGCTCTTTTTCCCCTGCCGGTGTCATCGTGAAATACTTGCGTTTCGGCCCAAGGGCCGATTCCCGATACTCCGCCTTTATGAAACCGTTTTTTTCCAGCCTCAGCAGAAGAGGGTAAATGGTTCCCTCCGAAATATTGGAAAAGCCGTATTTTTGCAATTGCTGCGAAATTTCATATCCGTAAGTTTCCTTGCCGCTGATGATCTTTAAGATACAGCCCGTCAAAGTCCCTTTCAGCATCTGCGACGGTATCAAGGATGTCGCGCCCCCCTTCATGGTATCTTGCATAGCAACATACCATATCTATATGGTAATGCAAGATAGTTAAATTGTCAATGCCCTTCCGAAAAAAAGTTTCAACCAATGACAGAAGCATTCGGAAACACGCGGAGCACGGATAAGACGATGAAATAAGCGATTAATATTCATAGGCCGCGCAGGGATCAGGCCGCCGTTCGTTCAAAGCGGCGGAAAAATAATCTCAAAACGCCTATTGACTCTCCCATTATGGTATCCTTTATACTGATACCGAACTCAAAACACATGCATGTGAGGAAAAACAGATGTTAAAAATCGGAGACTTTTCAAAACTGTCGAGAATCAGCATCCGTATGCTCCGCCATTACAATGGAATCGGCCTGCTTGTTCCGGAAAGCGTCGATGAATTTACGGGATACCGGTATTACACGGAGGCGCAGCTGCCCCTTGCCGACCGAATCCGCTCTTTAAAGGCGATGGGCTTCAGTTTGTCCGCCGTTTCGGAAATTCTGAAAGCTTACAGGGATCCCCGGGCGCTGAGGGAATACCTTCTCATCAGGCGGGAGGAGCTGAAAGACCAGGCGGAGAAAACCGCGATACAGCTGCGGATTCTTGAAACGACCATCAACCGGCTTGGAAAGGACGAGAATGTTATGGAGTACAGCGTAGTCTTAAAAGAAATCCCACAAAGAGAGGTTGCGAGCCTTCGAGGAATCATCCCTTCCTATGAGAAGGAGGGAATCCTGTGGGAACGGATGATGCAGGAAATCGCACCGCAAAAGGTACAGTACACCAATCCATGCTATTCCATCGCGGTCTTTCACGACAAGGAGCACAAGGAACAGGACCCGGATGTTGAAATCCAGCTTTCCGTTCAGGGAAATTACCGAAACACGGAACATGTTGTTTTTAAACAAGTTCCCGCCGTACAGGTTGCTTCCGCAACCTTCAAAGGCAGCTACGACCAGATTTCAGTTGTAAACCAGGCTGTCGCCAATTGGGTCAAGGACAACCGCTACGACTTTGACGGCGCCATGTTCACGATCTATCATGTGAGCCCGGCTCAAACACGGAATCCGGACGAACTGGTGACAGAGACTTGCTTCCCGGTGAGGAAAAAGTAAATGATCAGCCAAAATACCGCCTGCTTTTTCAAGCAGGCGGTATTTTGATGCCCATTTCAAGGATGCACTTTCTTTTCCTTCCAAAACCGGCTTCTATCAACGACGGCTTTCCCAAGCCGTAAGATGCTTTTCTACAGCGTGATCTCGCGTTTCCCGCTGATAAAAAAGAACAGGATCAGGGACAGAACGGACGTGACCGTCAGGATTGCGGAATAGACGCCGGCTAAGCCATAATTCTGGGAGGTGATCCCCGTATAGACCAGGATCGGGAGGGTCTTCGTGTCGGCCGTATAGATGATAATCGTGGTGGCAAGCTCACAGATCACGGTGATCCAGCTCAGCACCGCGCCGGGCAGGATGCCGGGTAGCATCATGGGCACCGTGACGCGGAAAAAGGTGGTCGCATCCGACGCGCCCAGGCTGACCGCCGCTTCCTCCACACTGGGGCTGATCTGCGAAAGGATCGCGTTGCTGGAGCGGATGGTGTAAGGCATCCTCCGGACGATCATCGCGATGATGATAATGGTGCCCGTTCCCGCCATATAAATCGGCGGCGTATTGTAGGTATATAAATAAGCGATGCCGAGAACGGTGCCGGGGATAATAAACGGAACCATCGTCACGGCGTCAAGCGCCTCGCTGACGGCCGACGGTTTTCTCGCGGCCATATACGCCACGACCACGCCGATGCCCACAATGAAAAGGATGGAGATCAAGCCGTAGAGATAGGTGTGGAAAACCGCAGGATGATCTTTCGAAAGAAACACCTGCCGGTAGTTATCCAGCGAAAAATTGCCCGTATACATGATTCCCCCTTTTACTTCCAGAAAAGAGGTAAAAAACACGGTCGCCTGCGGAATGAGGAACAGCAGGACCCAGAAATAGGAAAAGGCGTGGGCGAGAATGGATTGGATCCCCTTTCCCTTTCTGGGCTCAAGCGGTTTGAGCACGTTCATCGGATGGGAACAGGCCGCTACCAGTTTCTGCTCCGCAAACATGATCACGATAATAAACACGATATTCATGACGCTGAGCGCCGACGCGAAATGGTTATCTGTCGATACTTCCCCCATAAACTGATTATACAAAAGGCTCGGGAACGTATCGTACCCCTCCCCGATGATCATCGGGGTGGCGAAATCGGGAAAGGCATAGATGAAAACGATCAGCGCGCTGGCCAGAAGCGTCGGCATAATCAGGGGGACCACGATCCTTGTCATCCGCCTGAACGGGGAGCAGCCAAGGCTTTCCGCCGCTTCCATCAGGGAGCTGTCCATATTTTTCAGCGCGCCGCTCACATAGAGAAAGACCAGGGGTGTCGCCTGCATGGAAAAGACGAGAACGATCCCCGGAAAGCCGTAAATTCCGGGAAACTGCAGATGCAGGAAGGATCCGAGAAATCTCGTGACAAATCCGTTCCGGCCCAAAAGCTGAATCCACGAGTAGGCCCCGATCATCGGCGGCGAAACGTAAGAAATGATGATGAGGATCTGCAGGATCTTTTCCCCCCTGATCTGAACGCTTTTCATCACAAGTGCCAGCGGCAGGCCGATCATCATGCAGACAGCCGTGCAGACCAGAGTCACCTCTATGCTGTTGACGAGCCCCCTCACATACAGCTTTCTGCTGAAAAACCGGGCAAAGTATTCAAACGTGAACGCGCCGTCGGTGTTTACAACGCTTTTATAAAGAAGCGAGCACATCGGATACACGATGAATACAAGCGAGAGGGCCAGCAGAATCAGCCCGCAGACTTTCCACCCGTTTATTTTGCCGAATTTGGTGGATTCCATATCAATTTTCCTCCGTAATCAGCGTTTTCAGCCCATCCTCGGTAAACACATTGATTTTGTGCCGTTTGACCTGCAGCGTGACTTTTTCGCCGTTCTGAAGCTCGCAGGACCGGTCCGTGTCCTGGATCACTTCGATCTCTTTCCTGCTGTCTTCCAATTTCAGAAAACAATGGGTGCGCGAGCCGAGAAAGACGCTTCTTTCCGTGAGGGCGGAAAGGCCGCTTTCCCCGTCCTTCCGGATTTCAAACTCCTCCGGCCGCACGGATACGCGCACCTTCCGTCCATCCGAGGCGCCGTCCGAAAGGTTGTCCATTTCCACCTGGTAACGGCCGAAATCAAGAAGCTTCCGACCGCCGATCACTTTCACTTCGGCATCCAGCAGATTGCTCAGCCCGATGAACGTGGCGACGAACTGGTTGACGGGCCTCTGATAGATCCGGACGGGCGTCCCGATCTGCTGGATCACGCCCTCGTTCATGACGGCGATCCGGTCGGAGACCGCCAAAGCCTCTTCCTGATCGTGCGTGACATAGATCGTGGTGATCCCGATCTGCTGCTGGATATTCTTGATCGCGTTGCGCATTTCGACCCTCAGCTTCGCGTCGAGGTTGGAAAGCGGCTCGTCCATCAGCAGGACCTCGGGCTGGACGACAATGGCCCTTGCCAGCGCCACCCGTTGCTGCTGACCGCCCGAAAGCTGAGCGGGCATCCGGTCCTTCAGCGCGGAAATCCTGACGATATCGAGAATCTGGTCCACTTTTTTCTGGGTTTCCCTGCCGGAAAGCTTCCTGATCTTAAGGCCGAACGCGACGTTTTCCCGGACGGACATATGGGGGAACACCGCATAGTTCTGAAAAACCATCCCCATATTGCGCCTGCTGGTTGGCACACTGTTGATCAGCGAGCCGTTCACATAAATTTCGCCTTCTTCAATCGAATTGAAGCCGATGATCATGCGCAGCAGCGTGGTTTTCCCACATCCGGAAGGCCCGAGCAGCGTAAAGAATTCCCCCGGAACGATCTCGGCGGACAGGCTTTTGATCACCGTGTTGTCTCCATATTTTTTTACGACATTTCTGATTCTGAAACACGCTCAGCAGCATCGCCGCCGGATAATAGTCGCTGCACAGGACGTCGATGGCGTTTTCAAGGATCGCCTGTGTCACGCTGAGGTTCCCCGAATGAGACTTTCCGAGCAGGATGTTGGGGCTGCCCCCCACGGTGATAAGGCCCATCTCCTTCGCTTTTTTCGCCACCTGCAGCGTGATGGGGAACTCGCTGATGCCGATCCCCAGGTCGTGGATCAGCCAGATCTTTTCGGGGGAGTCGTCGTCGTGGGAAGCCACCGCGACCCCCATGCTCTGCGCGAGCTTTGTCAGCTCGCGGATGGTATCCCAGGTCAAAAGCTCCTTGTGCATATTGTTCCGGATCAGCCGGTCCGCCTGTGCTGCCGAGATGTTTTTGTAGCCCTGGATGGTTTTGCGGTAGGTCTCCAGATTGCGGTACTGCCCCTGCCCCGGGGTGTGATCCATGAAGGAAAGCAGGTCGACATCCCCGTTTTGCAGGTAGCGCCGCAGCTCCTCCACCTTATCGATATTATCGATTTCAAAGCGCAGGTGGAGCCTGTTCCGGATCAGGTGATCCTTCTTCCGCGCCTGAATGATCTTCCCGATCATCCGGGCGACGTTATCCTGGTTTCGGACCGGCTTTGCGGAAAACATGTCCGACTTGAGCAGGGACAGGCTGTGATACATCGTCGTGATCCCGTGGACCATCAGCATCCGCTCCGTCTCGCAGACGCTGATCCCGAAATCCATCAGAGCCGTCGGCCGCGGGGACGCGACGCTCTCCAGGTAGTCCGAATGGATGTCCACAAAGCCCGGCATGACATAGCCGCCCGATGCGTCAAGCCTTGTGTCGCCCCCGCGGACGCGGCAGGGCCGCCCGTTGGGAACGATCTCCGCGATCCTGTCTTTATCAATGAGGACAGAGCAGTTCTCCAGCACTTCGCTTTCCGTCACAACCCTGCCGTTTTCAATCACCGTCATTTGAATACTCCTCTTTTTCCGGGAAAACGCGGAGCCCGGGACAGGGCCCCGTGCGGGCCGGCCTCTCCCCTATAGCAGGGAATAGACCAGCTGCTGCGTATAGGGATGCTGCGGGTCCTCCAGAATCTGATCGGTCAGGCCTTCTTCGATGATCCTTCCGTTCAGCATGACGACCGTGCGGTCGGCCAGCATCCGGATGACGGACAGGTCGTGGGAAACGACAAGCACGCTGTTCTGCCGCTCCCGCTGAATTTCCTGGATCAGCTCCAGCACATCTGCCTGAACCGACAGGTCAAGGCCCGTCGTGACTTCGTCCAGCAGCAGAATGGGCGGCTCGTTCGCCAGCGCCTTGGCGATCTGCACCCTCTGCTGCATTCCGCCGGAAAAATTGCAGGGGCTGTCCTTTCTTCTGGCGGGCGGGATATGCACCTGATCCAGCAAAACGTCGCTCCGGGCGACCATCGAATGCACGTTCCGGTTCCCCGCCGCGATCATCTTTTCAGCGATGTTGCTGCGCGCGGAAAAATTCATTTTCAGCCCCATCGTCGGATTCTGGTACACCATGCCCAGAAGCATGTTCCGCACCCATTTCTGCTGCTGGCGGGAGGAAGAGAAAATGTTTTCCTTCCCATTTTGATAAGCTTCGAGATGATATTCGCCGCCGGTCGCCGCGTTGTCGAAATAAAGCGCCTGCATCAGGGTGGATTTTCCGCTGCCGCTTTCGCCGACGATCCCGACGATCTCCCCGCGGTACAGGGAAAGGGAGATGTCCTGGCACGCATAGACCGTATGGCATTTCGGGCAGTAGCCGTTTCTCCGGTTCTCCGGTTTTTCCCGGCAGTACGGGCATCCCGGGCCGAAAAATTTGTTGAAATGCTTCAGGGTCAGGACCGGTTGTTCCTGTTCCTTCATTCGGTTTCGCCCTCCTTTTCCCGGTTCAGATACTCCAGCAGATAACTCGAATCGTTGGTCTGGTAATAGACCTCGCCGGTTTTTTCGTCCGTCAGCTCATCCAGATAGACATTTGTCAGCCCGGTCAGGCGGCATTTTTTGCCTGCGAAACGTTCTCTCTGAAACAGATAGTCGTCGAACGCGAGGGAAACCACTTTGGTATACGGCGGGACCGCATAGATCTTCTTTTCTCTGCCCGCGCCGAACAGCATCAGCGCGGGGCTGCCGTTCATTTTCGGATTGTCGAAGCGCGGGATCGGGCTGGGGGCCATGACATATCTGCCGTTCACGCAGACCGGGTGGTCCGCGTCGGTCGCGACCTGGCCGTACCGCATGATGTCTTCGAACATTTTCAGCCAGACCCCGCTGTAGTCAGCCTCGCCGTGCAGCTTTTTCGTTTTGTACTCGCTCGGCTCCACATTGCGCAGCGGTTCCGGCAGCGGCACCTGCAAAACCAGGATCTGCCCTTCCTTCAAGGGCCGCTCCGGGATGCGGTGCCTGGTCTGGATCAGCGTGGCCTGCGCCGTATGGATCGTCGAGGAGACGCCCGTCGTCTCCTGGATTAGGCTTCTCAGGCTGACCGCGTTGACGGATTCGTCGGAGCCCTGATCGATCACCTTGATCGTATCGCCCTTTCCGACAAGGGACAGGGTGATCTGCACCCCCCCGGTCCCCCATCCCCTTGCGATGGGCAGCTCGCGCGATGCGAACGGGACCTGATACCCCGGAATCGCCACCGCTTTCAAGAGGGCCCTTCGGATTTCCCTTTTGGAGTTCTCATCCAAAAAGGCAAAATGTTTTTCCCTAATCATGGCTGTTTTCCTTTCGAATATTCCGAATCCGGTCCAGCTTCGACTGGAAGGTCACATAATGCGGCAGCTTCAAATGGGAGATGAACCCGGCGGACTCCACCGCGTCGATATGCAGCAGCACAAACTCTTCGTCGGACGTGGGATCCCTGGGGTTTGGGTGCTCCATGGAATACTCCAGGACGCTCATCGCGATGGCTTTCGCTTCGTTCTGCCCGAAGCAGAGGCCGTACCCCAGCCCGATGCCGAGAACGCTTTTTTCGTTTTCCTCCTGCTGCTCCTCCATCATAAAGATTTCCACTTCCGTCGCCTCGACTTCGCCGATGTAGTATTCCTCCCGCGTGCCGGAAAGGTCCGAAGCAATACGTAGCGGAAGTGACCCGACGCGCAGCTCCCCGATATTAGGATGATGGCTGATCCCGAAACCGCGGATCTTGGCATACCCCAGCGCGGTGACGGCGCCCGTCATCCCCCTGGTCAGAATCTGAAGGCGGATGCTCCGCGTCGAGGGGAAAACGAGGGGTTCGGTCGTGATATCGTGCGGCGCCTCGTCGGAGAGAACCGGCTCCGGGATCAGGTTCTGGGACCGCAGGTAATCGACGACGCGCGGCAGACGGCCGGCCTCCCCGGTCTGTTTCTCCTTTTCCTCCCCGATCTCCCTCAAAATTTCCTCTTCATACTGTTCCTGAAACGCCCGGGCGTCCCCGCAGGTCTCCTCATACAGGTCGTAATCCAGCAGGCGGTGCTGGAAATCCGGAGAAGCCCCCAGAATCTGTCCGCCCGGGATATCCTTGAAGCTAGAGGAAATCCTTCTTTCAACCTGCATCCCGGACGTGTCGGTGACGGTTGTGACATACAGTCTCGGCAGAGTGGAGCGGTGCGCCCGCAGGATAAACACCGCCTCGGCCGGGTCCCCCTGTGCCTGCTTGATCGCGAGCGCGGCCAGTTCCGGGCTGTACAGGCTGCTTTCCGACATCACGCAGTCCACCAGCTTTTTCAAGTTCCCGCAGATATCGTCCACGCAGACCGAGCGTCCGCCGCGGCATCTTTGATACTTTTCCAGAAGATTCGACTCCCGGATCGCTTCGGCTCCCCCTTTGACCGCTACATATCCCATCAGAAAGCCTCCTTTTCGGCCTTCGCCTCAACTTTTGTGGTTCTGGGAAGGGAAAGGATGTTTCCCTCCTGGTCGACAAAAATGCAGTCGATCCCAAGCGGAAACCCCCTGTTTTTCTTTCTGCGGATCTCCTCCCAGCCCCAGGAGCAGCAGACGGCGATGTCGGCCGCCCCGGCGATTCCGGGGCCCGTGCAGCGGTACGCGGTTCCCTTCCGGACGGAACGGCATTCGATCAGCACGGTTGCCGAGCGCTGCGGATCGTAAATCGTCCCGGTCTTAGCCTGTTCCACCCACTGTGCCGCATCCTCGGGGACATCCGCCGGAATCACGAGGAAATCCGCCGCCGCAGCCTCCGCCCTGTGGGCCGAGGTCTGGATCTGGATCTCCCGGACCGTCTTTTCATCCCCGGTGCCGCAGAAAACCCCCATGCCGCCGTCGAGCAGCGTTTTCAGGATTTCCATCATGGCCGGAGAAATCCGGCTGTTGGGGTAGGACGAGACCATTTCTTCGGGGATTCGGACGTTTCTGCCCACATAGGCCATGGACTGCAAAAGCAGCCTGAAAATCTTCTGCGTTCTGTACACATCATTTCTGTTATCCACGATTTCTTTTTCTCCTTTACCGATCCGCCGGCGCTCTTAATCCTTCATGGTGCGGAAATCCACCTTTGTCCTTTCGCGGATCTTATTCCGGATCTTCTTCTGGATGCTTTCCTTTTCCCGGATTTTTTCCCAGTATGTTTCCCAATGCCCGGTTTCGGGCAGGCCGGCGCGGCAGGCGGCGTCGACGACGGCCAGCGCTTCGCATAGCCCGGGGCGGCTGCCCGTGACGACGCCCAAGCCGATCACCCCGCCGATTCTGACCCTTGCTTCGGTGATCAGCACTTCCCCCAGGTAAAACAGGGTCTGCTTTGCCGTTTCCCTGACTTTGATCATCGTCAGGCCTTCCTGCGGCCGGGAAATCCATTCGACGGGATATTTTCCCTTTATTTTATCTGCCATCTGCAGCAATTCTTCGTTTCCATAACAAATCAGCAGCCGCGTGCGTTCTTCACAATCCATGTCTTTTTCTGTCCCCCTTTGTTTCATTTGCGAGGCCAGTATATCTTGTCGCCAAGTTGCTGCCCATTAAATCCATGTAAAAATCCGATGAAGTTTCTGATAAACGCTGCCGGAATCCGGAATCTTCCCTTCAAAAGCGCGGCTTCTCTGCTTTTTCTACAAAAGATTTCCCCTTTCCGGCGCGTTTTCATCTCCTTCGTGGGATGCTACGCGCAGCGCAGAATTCTTTGTGGCATCGGCTCGCCCGCCCTGTTCCGGGCTTTCTTGACACGATTCCCGTTTTCGTGCATAATGAAACCATCAGATCGGATTCCAGCAAAAACATCGCCGGCAAATCGCCGCCGCAATTCCGGAAGGGAGCCTCTCATGCCGAAAGATTATCAGAAGGAATTAGCAATTCGGGAAGATTTGGCATACCAGATTCAGCATCACCGGTTTGCCGAGGGGGAAAAGCTTCCCAGCGAATATGAGCTTGCAGAAAAATACAATGTAACGCGGATCACGGTCCGCAATGTTTATCTCACCCTGCAGGAGATGGGCTTCATTTATTCCAAGCAGGGAGTCGGCCACTTCGTCCAAAAAAAGATCGGGAACATCGAGCTGCTGCTGAAAAGCGGCTCCAGCTTCAGCGAAAAAATGCGCCGGCAAAACATCCCCTGCGAAACCGTGAATCTTTTCTGCAGGCGGATTTCTTACTCGAAGGCCCTGTTCGAACGGCTGGAAGCATCGGAAAGCGAAGAGGTTTTCTGTATCGCGCGCCTGCGGATCCTTTACCATTTTCCGGCCGCCATCCATTTTTCTTACCTGTTGAAATCCAAATTTCCGACGATCGACCGCGACGGCCCCTCGATCACTTCCATCTTCAATTATTACCACAGGCTGGGCCACCGGAACCTTCTGGCTTCCCCGGCGACCCTGAGCGCCGGATTTCCTTCCCGGCAGGAAAAGAAGTGGCTGCAGTGCGGCGCGCTGGTGCCGCTTCTGGTGCTGGAACACGACTGCGTCGATGCGGACAGCGGCGAAACGCTGGAAAAAACAAGGAGTATCTATCGCAGCGATATCTTCCAGCACAGGGTAAAGTTTTAAAGACCCGATCATCGGCGGCGGTCAAACGGCCCTGACGGAAAACAAAGCATAAAAATGCGTCTTGACGTGGCTTTCAAAGCCGCTTCAAGACGCATTTTTGATCGATAAACACAATTCCTTTTTGTAAGCTGCTGCCGCAGATTCATTGCGCGGCAGCCCCCATGATTTCCAGATTCAGCAGAAGGGTTCGGTCAGGCCCTGCCCCCCAGGCTTTCATAGATCTTGCTCAGATTGTTTTCCATCCGCTCCAAATAGGGCTTCCCGTCCTCTGTGCTTTCCAAGGTATAAATCGTTTCGGTCTTTGCCCCGACTTCCTTCGCCAATGTCTTTGAAATTTCCGGGCTTGCCATCTGTTCTACAAAAACGGTTGTAACTTTATTCTTCTTGCAGTATTTTACAAGCTCGGCCAACTGCTGAGCACTGGGCTCCCCTTCGGCGTAGACATCCTCCACACTGTTCTGTTCCAGCCCAAAATCGCGGCACAGATAGCCGAATGCGGCATGTCCCGTTACAAAGCTCTTTTTTGACACGGACTTGAATTTTTTATCATATTCCGCATAAAGGCTTTCCAGCTTGGAAACGAAATCGCCGCAGTTCTTTTCGTAATACTCCCGATTGGACGGGTCCGCTTTCACCAAGCCGTCTTTGATGTTTTTGGCTTCGATTTCAGCGCCTTTTAAGCTCATCCATAAATGAGGGTTCTCCTGTCCGTGTTCTTCGATTTCTCCCGGATCGGTGTTCTTGATTGCCTGCGCCCCTTTCGAGGCTTCTACGGCGGCCAGATTCGGATTATTTGCCGATTGAACCGCTTCCTTTGCCCAGGACTCCATCCCAAGGCCGTTATACACAAAGATTTTTGCCGTGCTCAGGCTGATAAGGTCCTGCGCTTTCGGCTCAAAATCGGCGGCGCAGCCCTCCACACCGGGGTTGATGACAGTGATTTTGACTTTGTCTTTTCCGACGGCCTCCGTCAATTCTTTCATGGCGTCGAACGATACGGATACCTTCAATTTCTCATCTGAAGTCCCGCTTTCCTCCGAAACCTCACTGACAGGCTGGGAAGCAGCCCCCGAATTCATCGTTTTTTCTCCGCCGCATGCCGAAAAGCCTACGCTTATCACCGCTGCACAGAGCAGAAACGCCGCATACCGTTTTAACATTTGATAACCTCCTGAAAATTATACTTGCAAATGAGACGCATTTGTATTTATAATTAGTGCAGTGCACTGGATTTTATTTGTCAAGCGCGATTTCGACGGATGTGGAAACCGCTTTTCATGATTACGGTAAAAAAGGAGGGGATGCGATCCTTCACAGGCCAATGCCCGATCAAAGCGTTCAGCCGAAAATCTATTTTGAAAAGAAGAATGTGAAATGAAAAATAAAATCATATTGATCGCGACCATTCTGGCATCCGTCCTGTTCCTTTTTTGGGGAAACAAAATTGCGGCAAAGGATTTTCCCGACCCGACGAACGGGCAGGGAATGGAAAGCCAGGAGGCTGTCGTGACCGAAATCACCGGCCGCAGCTCGGAAAAAATCGATATGGGAGGGAGCTCCCCGCAGGAGGCTTCCACGATTTCCTTCCATGCAAAGCTTTTGACCGGCGGTCAAAAAGGGAAAACAGTTACGGCGACGCAGAGCTTCCAGCCCGGTATCTCCTCTCAGATGAAAGAGGTGGAGGCGGGGGATAAATTGATCCTGATCAAATCGGAAAACGAAGGGAGCGAATCCCAATGGGTGGCGGGGGATTACGTCAGAACCGACGCCCT
>ENA-UOOE01002579-UOOE01002579.1-fermentation-metagenome-genome-assembly--contig:-NODE-2579-length-12727-cov-3.601957_pt1 | contig 12727 bp, 9 predicted proteins | sample MGYA00245776_ERZ724021 | MGnify/ENA primary metagenome ERZ724021 (study PRJEB28704, sample SAMN03018321) | fermentation metagenome | biome: anthropogenic terrestrial biome; feature: soil; material...
CCTGTCCAGCACCCTTTTAATCTCTCCATACTGGAATGTAAATTTGCCGGAAATACAGACTGCTTCACCCGTTGGACTTGGATCGTAATTTTTGCATTCCAATAAACCGCTCTGAAATCCTGCCAGCTTTTGTTTACAGCTGAATGTTAAGTGGTCATAAATAAGAAGAAGATGCTGACAGCCGGAATGGCACATATCATGAACACAGTCTTGCACACCGTCTTTTTCATTGCACCGCACGTTGACGATATTTTTGCCTTTTACATAACCATTGATGATGATGACGGGTATTTTTTTCGCTGCCGCCTTAATATGTGAGTTGCCTTTTAATTCCTGCATAATGGAACCAACTAGTATCACTGCATCGACATGGCATTCCAACATCGCATTGAGCATCATGCGTTTGCTCTCTAGTTTTGTACCGGTACACTTTAAAATGACGTCAAAGCCAGCTGCTTGCAGAGAACTTTCCAAGACTGCTACTTCATTGGCATAGCAGGTGTCCGACACATCAGAGACTAAAATGCCAATTTGTTTCATTGTATTTAAACCAAGGCCGCGCGCAAATGCATTTGGTGTGTAATCTGCCTCTTGTATAGTACGCAGAACTTTACCCCGCGTTTCTGGGCTCACGTTGCTGCTTCCATTTATAACACGTGAGACTGTAGCAATGGAAACATGACTTTTGTTGGCAATATCATAAATATTCACCAATATTTTCCTCTTTCCTTTCTGGAACAGCGTAAACATTCCGGTATGCCCCAGATTATGATCGTTATAAAACTGCCTTTTCGGTTCCGCTCTGGCCAGTCGTTTTCACATAATTTTACTTTATCATATTTATTTTCCGAGTCGTCACTTTGTAACTCATCAATGTAATCATTTACACAAATAATATTACCACCTATTTTACTATTTTGCAAGGCAAATAAATTTGGCATTATTTTCTATACAGAATTCATAAACAATTTTTAAATTTTTTTTGAAATATCAACAAATTATATATACACTTTTTATTATTTCCTACAATAATTAATAAATAAGCGTATTTTTTATTGACATTGTGCAAAAGAGGCCTATAGTAATACTTATGTAAGCGCTTACAGTATAAAAACAGAATGGGGAATTTCTATGAAATTAATCAGTGAATGTGTTTGCCCGACGGAGCGGCCAATCAAAGTAGCGCAGTTCGGAGAAGGAAATTTTCTCCGGGCCTTTGCTGACTGGATGATTGATATTGCAAATGAAAAAGGAATTTATGATGGGAATATTGCTATCATAAAACCGACGTCACGGGGGAATCTGGATCGCTTTGAAAGACAGAATAATCTCTATACTGTGTATTTGCGCGGAAAGAAAAATGGCTCTGTCTACAATGAATCGCGCATCATTCGAAGTGTGAGTGAATCAATCAACTGCTATACAAATTATCCAGCATTTGCTGCACTCGCTGCACTTCCGACCCTTCGTGTGGTGATCAGCAATACGACAGAAGCAGGAATTTTCTTTGACCCTTCAGACAGGTTTGACCGGAAGCCCCCTGAGTCATATCCTGGGAAACTAACTCAGTTCCTTTATCTACGCTACCAAGCTTTTGCAGGGGATCCCACGAAAGGACTGGTCATTTTACCGGTAGAATTATTGGAAGATAATGGGAAAATCCTAAAAGACTGTGTTTTTAAGCTTGCAGCTTTATGGAAATTAGATTCCAAATTTCTGGACTGGCTCAATCAATCCTGCGTTTTTTGCTCGACATTAGTGGACCGTATTGTAACGGGCTACCCGAAAGAAGAAGCAGCGGAAATCTGCAGCCAACTGGGATATTCGGATGAGTTGCTGGATGTGGCAGAACCGTTTGCCTTATGGATCATTGAAGGCGAGAAAAAAGTAGAACGAGTTTTCCCACTGGATAAGGCGGGGCTTCCAGTTCTTTTTACCCATGACCAGCGCCCTTACCGGGAGCGGAAGGTTCGCATCCTAAATGGCGCACATACATCCACCGCATTAGCCGCTTATCTGATGGGAAAGGAAACGGTTGGCGAATGTATGGCCGACCCATTGATTTCCCAGTATATGAAAACAATTGTGGAAAGGGAAATTATACCAACGTTAAAGCTTCCAAAACAAAAAGTCCTTCCGTTTGCACGCGATGTATTTGAACGGTTTGAAAACCCTTTTATCAAGCATAAATTGCTTTCAATTACTATCAATTCTGTTTCAAAGTGGAAATCGCGTCTTCTGCCGACTTTTGAAGATTCTGTTGCAGCAAACGGAGTTCCGCCGAAACTGATTGTCTTTTCTTTCGCAGCCCTTCTCGCGTTTTACAGCAGCCATGAAAAGCGTGAGAATCTTTTATTTGGAAAACGTAATGGGGAATTCTATGAAATCCATGACAATGCCAATATTTTGGACTTTTTCGCAAAAAACAGTTTTAAGCCTGTCAATGAATATGTAAACGCTACCATGCGGAACGTTGCGTTTTGGGGAAAAGACCTGACACAGTTTCATCACTTTGAAAGCATGGTGTGCGATGACCTCACAGAGATGCGTGCACGGGGAATGAAGGCGGCAATGACTGATGTATTAAAGAAGTAAAAAGCAATGAAAATTTTCATCTGTTCGCTTAATTACTGTATTTGAAAGGAGTACGTTTATGAAACAATTCATGGACAAAGATTTTATGTTGGGAAATGAGACCGGCAGGGAACTGTTTTTTCAGTATGCCAAAGACATGCCTATTTTTGATTGGCACTGCCATCTTAGCCCGAAAGAGATCTGGGAAAATAAAAACTACAAAAACATCACGCAGGTCTGGTTGGGAGATGACCATTATAAATGGCGTGTCATGCGCAGCTGCGGTGTGCCAGAAGAAAAAATTACAGGAAACGCAGACGATTATGAAAAATTCCAAATGTGGGCGAAAACTATGCCGCTCCTCGTTGGAAATCCGCTTTATCACTGGACCCATTTGGAGCTGAAACGTTATTTCAACATTGATAAACTGCTGGATGATACTACGGCCGATGAGATTTGGAACCAGACGAAATCCATGCTGGTCAAGCCGGAGCTAAGCCCGCGCGGCCTTATTGAGCAGTCCAATGTTGTCGCTGTATGTACCACGGACGATCCGGCCGATTCGTTGAAATATCACAAAAAAATTCGGGAAGAAGGCAAAATGCGAACTCGAATTCTTCCGGCTATGCGCCCGGATAAAGCCATTCACATTGGAGCGCCGGAATATCCAGATTACATCAAGGAGCTCGGAAAAGCGGCAAATGTCAACATTTCAACGTTTGATGACTTGAAACAGGCATTGAAGAAACGCATTGACTTTTTTGCAGAAATGGGCTGCCTTGCCTGTGACCACGCATTTGAAACGGTGCCGTTTCAAACGGCTGGCCCAAAACAGACAGAGACTATTTTTGAAAAGGGCCGTGATGGTAAAAAGCTGAGCGAGGAAGAAATCAAAACTTATGAAACGGAACTCATGTTATTCCTTGCTTCCGAATACACAAAGCACAACTGGGTCATGGAGATACACATTGGTGCTGTTCGCAATATCAACCGTGTTATGTTTGCCCACTTAGGTCCGGATACCGGCTATGACACGATTGGTGACGGCCAGAACGTAAAGGCGCTTGCATGTTTGCTCAATGCCATGGATGAAAAAGGAATTCTTCCAAAAACGATTTTGTTCAATATCAATCCGAAGGATAATTATGCATTTGCCGCATTGATGAATTGTTTTCAGTCAACCGAAGCAAAATCAAAGATCCAGCTTGGTTCTGCTTGGTGGTTCTTGGACCATCAGTTCGGCATAGAGGCACAACTACAAGCATTTGCGGCGACCGGAGTGCTTGCTAATTTCGTTGGGATGGTCACGGATTCCCGCAGCTTCCTTTCCTACCCTCGCCATGAATATTTCCGCCGTATTCTCTGCAATCTCATTGGCAGTTGGGTAGAAGACGGCAAATATCCGAAAAATGCTACCTATCTCAAAAAAATTATTCAGAATATCAGCTATAAGAATGCAGAAAAATTCTTCGGTTTAACGATTAACAAATAAAGAGGAAAACATCATGAAAAAAAGAAGAATTTTCTCTCTAATTTTAGCTATTCTTCTGGTGCTTGGAACAACTGCCTGCAGTACTACAGCGCAAGGTAAAGTGAAAAGCGTTAATGTGAAAAAAAGGATTATCCGCATTTCACATGCGCAATCCGAAACGCATCCAGAACATATCGGGTTGCTTGCTTTTAAGCAATATATTGAGAATCGGCTTGGAAATAAATATGACGTAGAAATTTTTCCCAATGCAATTCTTGGACCAGCGCAGCAGACAATTGAACTCACACAGACTGGCGCGATCGATTTTGTGGTGGCTAGTACAGCAAATTTAGGATCCTTTGCGAAAGTTTATGAGATTTTCAGTATGCCCTACTTATTTGATTCTACCGATGCGTATAAGGCAACCATGGAAGACACGCCTTATATGTCAAAGATTTACCAGTCTACGGATTCATCTGGCCTGCGTGTTTTAACCTGGTACAACGCCGGCACGCGCAACTTTTATGCCAAAAAGCCGATTAAGACCCTGGCTGACCTGAAAGGCATGAAAATCCGTGTGCAACAGGATCCAGTCAGTGTCAGCATGGTTAAGGCCTTTGGGGCTGCCGCTGCTCCAATGAGTTTCGGGGAAGTTTATACCGCTATTCAACAGGGTGTTATTGATGGTGCTGAGAACAACGAGCTTGCCCTTACCAACAACAAGCACGGTGAAGTCGCAAAATATTTTTCCTACGATATGCACCAGATGATGCCGGATATGCTGATTGGTAACCTGAATTTTCTCAAACATCTTAGCCCCGAGGAACAAAAGATTTTTCAAGAGGCAGCTGCTGAATCGACGAAAGTAGAATTAGCAGAGTGGGACAAACAAGTTGCTGCTGCGAAGAAAACCGCTCAGCAAAAAATGCACGTAACATTTATCAATGTGAATGTAAAGCAATTCCAGAAAAAAGTTTTACCACTTCAAAAAGAAATGTTAACGGAAAATCCGAATATAGTCGACTTTTATCAGCACATTCAAAAAATCGATCAAGAATATTCGAAAGCGGGGTGAGCAAAAATGAAAATCCTTCAAGCAATCCGCAAAGTCTTAAACATCATTTTAAAAATTTCTATAATCGTGCTATTTTCTGCCATGGTGATTATTTGTGTTTACCAAATTGTAACACGATACTTCTTTAAAAAACCGAGCACGGTTTCAGAAGAGCTGATGACTTATTCGTTTGCATGGATGTCTCTGCTTGCCACCGCTTATGTGTTTGGAAAACGCGACCATATGCGTATGAGCTTTTTAGCAGATAAAATTTCCGGGAAACCGCGCCTCGTGCTTGAGGTCGTAATTGAGTGTTTGATTCTCGCATTTGCAGCAATTGTCATGGTAAGAGGTGGAGGCTCAATTGTTAGTTTAACCATGCATGAAACGACAGCATCAATTGGGATACCGATGGGATATGTCTATTCAGTTCTGCCAATTTCGGGAATCTTCATTATCATCTATAATACGATTAATATTATAGAAATGCTATACTGTGGTACGGCCGATATCCACGAAATGCTGGTAGAAAAACAAAATGTTGAAACGGAGGAAAGTATATCATGAGTATCGCAGTACTTTCCGGTCTGATTATGATAATTGTTTTGGCTCTATTGCTGATAGCGGGTGCGCCGATTGCAGTTTCGCTGGCAATTTCTTCTTGCTGCGGCATTTTGCCGGTTATGAATCTTGGACCAACTGTGCTAACCAGTGCCCAGCGCATTTTTTCTGGAATGTCAGTTTTCAGTTTGCTTGCCATTCCATTCTTTATCTTGGCGGGGAATATTATGAACCGAGGCGGAATAGCGGAGCGCCTGATTAACTTTGCCAGCCTTTTAACCGGTAATATTCCGGGTTCCCTGGCGCAGACGAACGTTGTTGCCAACATGCTTTTCGGCGCGATTTCCGGTTCTGGAACAGCAGCTGCTTCTGCAATGGGCTCCATCATCGGACCCATCGAAGACAAAGCTGGATATGACCGCGGATTTTCTGCAGCAGCCAATATTGCTTCGGCACCATGTGGCCTGTTGATACCGCCGAGCAACATCATGATTACGTATGCGCTTGTCAGCGGCGGAACATCCATTGCCGCCTTATTTCTGGCAGGTTATATTCCTGGCATCTTATGGGGCCTTGCCTGTATGGTTGTGATTTATTTCATGGCACACAGGCGCGGATATCTGAAACTGACAAAAGTTGCTACAACCAACCAGGCGAAAGCAAAAGTCGTTTGGGAGGCAATCCCGGCTCTTTTGATGATTGTCATTGTTATTGGCGGGATTATCGGCGGCGTGTTCACAGCAACAGAAGGTTCTGTCATAGCAGTAGTTTACAGCCTCATTCTTTCGCTATGCTACAAAACGATTAAGCTTCGTGACTTGCCTAAAATCATCTTGGACAGCGCAGAGATGAGTTGCATCATTATGTTTTTGATTGGCACTTCCAGTATTACCTCTTGGGTTATGGCCTTTACCAGCATCCCAACTGCAATTTCGCATGCAATGCTCAGCGTTACCAGCAATAAATTTTTAATTTTACTGTTTATCAATATTATTCTTTTAATTGTTGGTACGTTCATGGATATGACACCAGCTTGCCTGATTTTTACACCGATTTTTCTTCCGGTCTGCCAGACGCTCGGAATGAATCCGGTACAGTTCGGCATTATGATTATCGCAAACCTGTGCATAGGGACCATTACTCCGCCTGTTGGGTCAACGCTATTTGTTGGTGTGAAAGTCGGTAAGACCAAAATTGAAACAGTATTTAAACCGCTGTTGTATTATTTTGCAGCGATAGGCATTGTGTTGTTGCTCATTACTTATATTCCTCAGTTATCCATGTGGTTACCAAGTTTGAGTGGTTATGTCTAATCCTACTAATTTACTCGGTTAATTGTAAAATGAAATTGAACACAAAGGAAAATCCATAGTGGTTGGCATTCTGTATTCCTCTTGGGAGCGCCCAGTCAATGAACGCAGCAATCGAATTCTTTGTCGTTTTATGCCCAAGGGGAAATCCATGAGAAACTACGCCGATGACCAAGTTCTCATGTTCTCAGATGAAATCAACGCTATGCCCAGAAAACGGTTGAGTTATCGCACTCCTGAGGAGTTATTCGAAGAACACCAAAGATGTGATGTCGGACAGGACTGCGGCTTCTATGCAAACGGCTATTACTACGTTTTACAACATGTTACCAAAAGGCGCATTCCAAACAGGGACAACAGACCGTGGGAAAGAGTTTGCGTGCTGTACAGCTATCCAGATACAATTGGGCTCAACTTTGTATTTTGTTGGTACCTATTCTTCGTGGCAACATGGAAGCAACGAAAATTCCGACGGTTTACTTCGAGAGTTCTACCCGAAAAAACAAATCTCGCCTTGGTGCCACAAGCAGAATTAATTCACAACCTGTTTTTCATCTTCAAGTTTTTCTATACGAACTGGCGCACTTGTCTTGACAATCCATGTCTTACAATTAATTTTTTCGACAAAGGAGAATATGAATTTATGGAAATGACATTTCGCTGGTATGGAGATGGAAATGATAGTGTTTCCTTAAAGCAAATTCGCCAAATCCCTGGTTGTACGGGAATTATGGGGGTACTGGATCAATATGCTGCAGGGGAAGAATGGCCTTTGAATGTTATTCAGGACTATGTTTGTCATGTTCACCAGGCAGGCTTGAAGATCGAAGTAATTGAAAGCGTTAATGTACATGAAGATATTAAGCTTGGCAAACCAACGCGAGACTATTATATTGAAAACTATATCAAAACGATTCGCAATCTGGCCGCTTGCGGCATTAAAGTAATCATTTATAATTTTATGCCGGTTTTCGATTGGCTACGCACGGATCTTTCCCATTATGTCCCAGAGGATGGTTCAAGAACATTGTATTTTGACGAAAAAGATTTGCACGACATGACGCCTGTTGAACTTGTCAAAAATACAGAAAATAGTTCCAATGGGTTTGCACTCCCGGGATGGGAGCCGACCCGCCTTGCTGAACTGCAGACAGTCTTGGAAGAATACAAAAACGTTGACAATGACAAACTGCGGAAAAACTATCAATATTTTTTGGATGCCATTCTTCCAGTTTGCGAAGAAGTAGGAGTAAAAATGGCGTGCCATCCGGATGATCCAGCATGGCCCATCTTTGGTTTGCCACGTGTCGCTCATTCGCAGAATGATTTTGATAAAATTGTCAAAATGCATGACAGTTCTTGTAACACAATCTGTCTTTGCACTGGTTCCCTTGGTTCGAATCCAAAGAATGACATTCCCAATATGATACAGCATTTTGGAACTATGCACCGCATCAGTTGCGCGCATGTGCGGAATATCAAACATCTGGGTTATCACAAATTCCGTGAATCCTCACATTTGTCCCGCGACGGTTCGCTCGACATGTACCGCATCATGAAAACCATTTATGAAACTTGCCCGGATATTTATATACGCCCTGACCACGGACGCATGATTTGGGATGAAATTGGTCGCCCTGGCTATGGACTGTATGATCGTGCGCTTGGGGTTGCTTATCTGAACGGCTTGTGGGAAGCAATTGACAAAGATGCACATAAGGTATTAGGGAAAGGGCAATACAATGAAATTAAATGAAATCTCTCTTCATCAAAAATCGGTTTGGGAAGAAGCCGGTTTTGAACTCCCGCATTACGACCGCCAGCTTATGATAGAAAAAACGAAACAATCGCCGCATTGGATTCACTTTGGAGCTGGAAATATTTTTCGCGCATTCCCGGCAAATCTGCAGCAAAATCTTTTGAATGTACAGAAAATAGATACTGGTCTGCTTGTAGCAGAAGGGTATGACTATGAAATCATTGATAAAATTTATCATCCACACGATAATCTTTCTGTCCTTGTTACATTAAAATCAGACGGCTCCATTCAGAAGACAGTTGTGGGAAGCATTGCGGAATCGCTAAAGATGGATCCCAGCAATGCAGTGGAGTGGAAACGGTTGAAAGAAGTTTTTTGCAATCCGTCTTTGCAAATGGTAAGTTTTACCATTACAGAAAAGGGTTATAGTTTGGCAAATGCAGAAGGAATCTTTATCGATGCGGTGAAGCGGGACTTTTATAACGGTCCTGCAGCTCCAATAAGTTATATGGGAAAACTGACAGCGCTGATTTATGAACGCTACTTGGCCGGGAACCTCCCGATTGCATTGGTCAGTATGGATAACTGCTCGCATAACGGTGAAAAACTTTTTCATGCCATCGATACCTTTGCCAAGAAATGGGAAGAAAGTGGAAATATTAAAAGCGGTTTTTTGAATTACATCCATGATCCGGACAAGGTTTCATTTCCCTGGAGTATGATTGATAAAATCACACCGCGTCCGGATGATTCCGTAAAAAAAATGCTTCAGAAAAGTGGATTCAAAGATGTGAAAACGGAAGTTACAAGTCGGCATAGTTATGTCGCTCCATTTGTCAATTCAGAAGAAATGCAGTATTTAGTCATTGAAGACTGGTTTCCAAACGGTCGTCCTCCACTGGAAGATACTGGTGTAATTTTTACTGATCGGGTAACGGTTGATAAAGTGGAAAAAATGAAAGTCTGTACATGTTTGAACCCTTTGCATACGGCGCTCGCCATTTTTGGATGCTTGCTGAACTACACTTTGATTTCAAAAGAAATGCAGGATCCCGATTTAAAAAGACTAGTCGAAATTATTGGTTACCAGGAAGGGCTGCCAGCAGTTACCAATCAAAGAATTATTGGTCCAAAAGAGTTTTTGGATACTGCTTTGAAAGTCCGGATTCCAAATCCGTTTATGCCAGATACTCCACAGCGGATTGCCACGGACACTTCTCAAAAGCTTGCCGTGCGCTATGGGGAAACCATTAAGGCATACCTTGCAAATCCAGCACTCAACATTTCCAATTTGAAAATCATTCCACTTGTTTTGGCCGGTTGGTGCCGCTATCTGATGGGAATAGACGATCAGGGCAAATTGTTTCAGCCATCGCCGGATCCTCTTCTATCGGAAAACCAGAAGTATCTCAGTAAAATCCATCTTGGCGATCAGGGACCATTTCACGAAAAGCTTCAGCCTATTTTTTCCAATCAAACAATTTTTGGTGTTGATTTGTATCAAGCTGGACTTGGCGATTTAGCAGAACACTATTTTGAAGAATTAGTATCGGGAAAGGGAGCTGTCCGGAAAACTCTGGAAAAATATACTAAGCTGTATATACATTGAACTTCTGAATATTATTTTTCTGCACAGGGATTGCTGAATTTTTGCAGCTTTTGGTTTTGATCATAAAAAATTTATTTTGTGGTTTTGCTATGAATAAACGTGAATAAAGAGGTGCTTTTTATGAAATCAATTCTAGAATATTTGAAGGAGATTAAAATTGTTCCTGTTGTAAAACTGAATTGTTTGGAGGATGCTATCCCAGTTGCTGAAGCGCTGTGTAACGGAAAAATTCCTATAGCCGAAATTACATTCCGCACGGCCTGCGCAGGAGAGGCAATCAAAGAAATTATCCGTAAATTTCCAGATATGTTAGTTGGTGCTGGAACAGTTCTCAGCATTGAAGAAGCAAAGGCAGCAATTGGTGATGGAGCAAAATTTATTGTGGCACCCGGCTTTAATGTTTCTGTTGTTCGGCTTTGCCAAAAAAACAATATTCCCGTCATACCTGGGTGCGCTACGGCAAGCGAGGTTCAAAAGGCTTTATCAATGGGCCTGAACCTGCTTAAATTTTTCCCAGCGGAACAAATGGGCGGCATCAAAACAATTCGGGCATTATCAGCTCCATTTCCGCAGGTCATGTGGATGCCGACCGGCGGAATCAGCTTGGAAAATCTGAGGGAGTATCTATCTTTTCCAAAAGTAATTGCATGCGGCGGAAGTTATATGGTGAAAGACGAATACTTGAAGGCGAAAAATTGGACTAAAATTACAACCATATGCCAGTTGACAAATGACATCATTCACCACAGTAGCCCTGTCATTAAACCTTCTGCCGGTATATCTTTTTTCTCTGGAGAGCCCAAAAAATACGATGCGGTTGGAATGGGAGAAATTCTTATGCGGCTTGCAACTTTTCCTGGAAAACGCATTGCAGAGGGCATGGCATTTCGTACTTACGTTGGCGGTTCCGAGTTCAATGTAATTTCCGGAATGGCCGGACTCGGGCTGAAAACGGCGATGCTTACAAAATTGCCAGACAATGATATCGGACGTTATGCTATTCATGAAATTGAGCATGCCGGTGTAGATACCGGTTTGATTTCTTTCGATTCGGAAGACAATGCACGCCTTGGAACATATTACTCGGAAAGCAGTGTTACGCCGCGGAAAGCAAAAGTCATTTATGATAGGGTACCCAGTTCTTTCTTGAAATTGGATTTCAATGATCTTCCGGAAAGTATTTTCCATCAGACGCGCTTGTTCCATATCAGCGGCATAACACTTTCCCTCGAAAAAATACGCGCAGTGGCAATCCAGTGCATTCAATGCTTCCAGAAAGGCGGTGCATTGATCAGCTTTGATGTTGATTACCGTGCCAACCTGTGGGATGAAAAAACTGCGAATGAAACGATTCGGAATATTCTACCTTTCGTTGATGTGCTGTTTGTGTCTGAGGAATCTTCCAGGCGCATGTTCCACAAAACCGGAACCATTGAACAGATTATGAAAAGTTATTGCACGGAATATGGCATCAGACTTGTCGTTTCTTCCGAACGCAAAGTAATTCACGACAAAGAGCATGCCTGGAACAGCGTGATTTATTCCGCAGACAAAGATCGCTTTTTCCATACAGAACCATACCGTTCGATTTCTGTTGTTGACCGCATTGGGAGCGGAGATGCATTTGACGCAGGCGTTCTTTTTGGTCTCCTAACAAACGGAGAAGAGCACACCATGTCACTTTACGGCAATGCCATGGCAGCGTTGAAATGTACGGTTGCAGGCGACCTTCCCAACATCGATAAAGTGGAAGTGGAACATTTAATTTCTTCCCACACTGGAGAAAATAACAGCGAAATGGAGCGATAAAACTGGCATTGCTCGCTATGTTCTATAGCAATTTAACAATTGGGAGGGATTGTGCATAATAAGAAGAAAAAGTACGGACTGAGCTATACCCGAATTGATGGAAAGTATGGAGTAATGTAAAATAAAGCACGATGAAGGGATGCAGCAATTAAAAAACGAAGTCCGCCAGCTCCGCAAAGAAAAGGCGGATTTGGAAGATACGATAGATATCTTAAAAAAGAGCGGTGGTCATCTTCAGTCAAAGCCAGAGAAAAAGTACGCAACAATCCGCGAGCGCAGCGGGGAGTATTCTGTGGAGAAGATGTGTCGGGCCTTGAAAGTCTCCCAAAGCGGATATTACCGACGGCTCACTTACCAGGAAAGCGCAACAAAATGGGAGAATCAGGCGATTTATGATGTGCTGAAAGGAAGCTATCAACGAAACAAATTACTGGACGACGTGCGTCTAAAATATTTCCTCGGTGCAGTCGCAATTGTTTTTACCGCATCCAGAAGGAACATGGACTGTATTCGATTCGACACCGTAAATTCAAGGCCACTACGAATTCCAAACATAACTATCCTGTGGCTCCAAATCTTC
>ENA-UOOE01002588-UOOE01002588.1-fermentation-metagenome-genome-assembly--contig:-NODE-2588-length-12692-cov-4.322466_pt1 | contig 12692 bp, 16 predicted proteins | sample MGYA00245776_ERZ724021 | MGnify/ENA primary metagenome ERZ724021 (study PRJEB28704, sample SAMN03018321) | fermentation metagenome | biome: anthropogenic terrestrial biome; feature: soil; material...
TCACGGGTTCCTTTTCCCGCTGCCGTTCCGGCCTTTTTAACCGTTAGGCTCTCGCTTGGCTGTTGTTCATCTGGTTCTTCTCCCAGTCCATCTTCGCCATCTGGCGTAGTGGGTGATAGGTGATCGGTAGAAGGTAATAGGTTAACGGTAATAGGCGGGGTTTGTACTGTGTTTGCACTGTGCAAGTCTGGTGCTTGTATGGTGCTCTGTTGATTTTTCATTCCGTATACCGTATCGCCTGCTTTGTATAATCCTTGTGGTGGTGGTATTTCGCTGGCCTTTTCCTTTACGTGTGGGTTCTGGTGCTTTGCAAAATTGACCACCTGAATGTAATGCTCGTCTCCTATGCTGTATCTGTAAATAAAGCCTGTATCATGTAATTTTTGAAGCATTTTGTCTACTTCGTCAGTGTCCACGTCGTCGTATCCCAGGAGCGTCTTTCTAATCCTCTTTGGCCTATCTTCGAGGCGTCCTTCCCGATCTGCTATGCACCAAAGGCCTATAAATAAAAGTCTGGTCAGTGGTGCCAGGCCCCCCAGGATCTCGTTGTCAAAAAATCCAGGCTTTATGCTTCGCGTACGTGCCATTTGTTAAGTCACCCCCTTTTGTTTGACCTCTTAGCAAACATGCACTTCTGCTCCGGTGAGCTTTTGGACTTCTTCCTTGAAGCGTTTCTCGTCGCTATTGTTGTTGCTTAGGTGTAAAAGGTATATTTGCCTTACCTCGTGTAGGTCGTTTGCTTTGAGCAGATCCAGGAAGTGTTCCAGGCTCATGTGGCTTTTCATCAATCTTGGAACCAGCTCAATGGGTATATATCCTGCATCTACGCTCTTCTGGAGCATTTCCTTGTCATAGTTGCATTCAGCCATGATGTGGGTTAATCCCTGGAACCGGTACTTTATGTAGTACGTGTCTGTGAAGTATAGGAGTTTCTCTCCGGTCTCGCTCGATGTGAAAAGGAAACCCAGTGGTTCAGGTGCGTCGTGCTGAACGTCGAAAGGTAAAACCTTAAATGTTCCGACCGTTATCTCTTGAAGCTCTTTTAATGGGTGCACCCGGTGTCCTGTAAGCCCACACGCGTCGATTGTTCCCTGACTGGTGTAAATGTCCATTCCTAACTTTATAAGGTCTTTAACGGCCTTACTGTGGTCTTGGTGGTTGTGTGTCACAAAGCAGCCCTGGATCTGTGTCACCTTGAAACCACACCCGACCTGTATGGCCTTTAGCGGAATTCCCGCATCCAGCAGCAAGCTGGTCTTACCGTCGCTTATGCGATAAGCGTTTCCACTGCTGCCGGATGCGAGTACTTTTATTTCCATTAGAAGTTCGGCCCTGCCATTGTTTCTTGTACCGGAACTGTATCGGCTATTTTAGTTTGTTGCGGCTTGGCAACTTCTCCGGTCTCATGGCCTACTGCTGGGCTCTGCAGCTGTTTTGGTTCATCTGGTGTAGTGTCTATGATGGTTGTGTTTGCGAAACTGTCTATCTCTGATTGTGCTTCTATATCTGCATATCTGGCTTCTTTCATCTTCATGTATTGGTAATTATCGTCAATCTTCTTGGGATCTCTCGGCATATTTTTGGAGCTGTAAATCTCTCTCTTTATAGTCTTCAGGCACATCTCGTCGATCCATCCGTCTGATTCTACTTCGACCTGTTTCCCATTCTCCCATTTCTTGACCTTGCCACCCCAGAACTCGGGTGCTGCGTACTGTGGTTTTCTTTTTAAGATATCCTTCAATGACATGGTGATCAGTTTGTTCTTTAGTGGGTCTGCGTACTCGATGTATCCAAAGCCACCCTTGATTTCCCCTCTATCAAACGCATCGGTTATCTCAAATTCATAAGTCTCAACCTTGTTATCCTTGCTCTTTTTTATAGGCTTGAATTTATCTGTTGAATAAACAAGCTCCGTTATTACGTTCAGAGGTTTCTCTACCGCATATTTCTCTGCGATGTACTGGATTCCGTTGTATCCTGGCATCAAGGTGATGTCATATTTGTTGGTCTTATTGTTCTTGTAAGGTATCGGTGAAAGGTGGTTATCCTGCATCATATCCAGTCCCATTCTGGCGTAGTGGACTACATCGAGGGCTAGGTCATTCAGGTTGGTGTTTGCCCAGGTAACCGGGAGATTGTTATCATACTTGTGGTCTCTATTGTTCTCGTTCTTGCGAATGCGGGCTTCCTCTGCCATCTTCAGGGCTCTGTCTATCCCTATGAAGTATCCCTGGATTAGCTGTCTTTGATAGTCTGTCACCTGGAGTGCTCCGGCGACGTTACTTCCGAATTCCTTTAGTACGGTGTTTGTGAATCGCTCGCTCATTGCGAGTGGTTGCTTCTCTGCTGTCTGCAGAGCTCCTTCGTTTTTAACTACTGGTTTTTGATTTGTTGCCATTGTGGTTTCCTCCTTAAATTTGATTTATTTAATTTAATGGTGCCTTGAAATCAGTGCTTAACACTTATGCTACTTCCAGTCTCAGCTTCTGGTCTGCCTCTGAAACTACCAGGCGTATTACCTGGGTGTCCATCTGTAGGAGTCTGGTCACGCTCTCTGCGTTGTCTACAAATACCGGCATTGCCAGGTTCCAGTGGTTTGATAAGGTGTCGATAATCTCCAACCCTGCGTTTATCCTTGCTGCATTATTTGCAAAGGTAAAAGGTACCATCCTGCCTCCCTCGGCTGGTATCATGACCTCGCAGTCTTCTTTAACTCCACCATTCTGCTGTTCTACGAAAAGTCTGAAGCGTACGTTCTGGAATTTGCTGTTTATTCGGTCTGTTAAAAGGTTAACCTTGGTCTTTATGAATACCTCGCAAAGGTACATCCCTTGTTCCAATGTCTCGTATTGCTGTGAAAGTTCCTTTTCTCTGGCTTCCAGTTCCTTGATTCTCTCGGTCTGGCTGGCTGCTATGGCTATCCTAGTCTTCAGTTCTTCCTGGGCTCTTATCTCTTCATATAGCGCCTGTATTTTCTCTGTGAAGCCTGCTGCTATCGTCTCCGTCCTTTTACCCTTGTTGCTCTCTTCATTGTGATACTCGGCAATCTGGGCGGTAATTCTGGCGTATTCTTCGGTGCTCTCGAATGGTGCTGGTGTCTGTAGCTGATTCTGCAGGGCTGCTATTTGTTGTTCGTAATCTTCGACAGTCTGTTCATCCTGCTTTATCTGCTCTTTGAGCTCCTTTGCCTTCTCTGCCAGCTCTGCGATCATATCTTTACTGGCTTCCTTTTGACCTTGAAGGTTGATTTTCTCCAAGTGTTTGCTCTTCTGGAGGTTGAATGCTTCACGTAATCGCTTGATGTCTTCCTCTGGTAGGAGCCTGTGGCATGTTGGGCACGTCTCGTTTCCTTCATCCCATGCTTCCTTTTGTACTGCCATGTAGTCACTTATCAGGCTGTCTCTGTGGCTGTTTAGCCTATCTATTGTCCTTTGGGTTCTCTCCAGGTCTGTCTTTGCGTCCTGGAGGCGATTTTTAACTACTATCTGTTCCTTCTTCAGGCTGGCGATCGCTGTGTATGTTCCTTCATTCAGGCTGCTGTTCCTTGTTGCGTATGCTGCCCTGGCTTCGGCAAGCTTGGCGTTCGCCTCTGATATCTGGTTCCTAATGGCCACCGTTGCAATGTCTCCGCTTAAGGCTTGTGCTTTTTCTGCTTCGAGATCGCTCTTCTGGGTGTTTAACTCCTTTATCTTCGCGTCAATGGTCTTTATATCAAGTCCTTTAATATCCGGCATTGCTCTTTGGGCTTCATCTATCCTGCCCGGTATATCCTGCAGTTGCTTATTTATGTCGGTCTTCTTTGCTCCTGCTATCTTCTTATATTCATCTACTGTATAGTGCTGGTTTGTGGTTCCTGGCATCAGTAGGAAGTTTGGGAGGTCTTTCAGCTCCGTTGTACTGGTTATAACATCTTCGTCTGAAACGTCTCCGCAAATCTCCAGTAGGATCTTCCTCCTGGCGTCCCAGCTCATCTCTTCAGGGAAGTAGTTCGGCATGGTCAGCATTTTCATCTTTTCTGTGCTGCCGCCGCAAAAGGTGAGCATGGTTGCCTGGTATTCCTTCTCGTTACTTGGTACGCCGTCGATGTAATAATCTGTTGTGTGACCGTCAAACTCTTCTGTGGAGGAACCACGTTTCTTCTTGTAAACTTCATGGTAAACCTTGCGTAGAGTTACAATCCTGCCGTCAGTTAGCTTGAATGCTGCTTCTGCCGCATGGTCGAGATAATGAAGGTCTCCGTCTGGGCCTTTTGTCTTTGGTGTGAAGTTCTTTGCTCCTGTGCTTGCCTTATCGAAAAGCAGCCAGGTGATTGCATTGAATACTGTTGTCTTCCCTGTGGCGTTGTCGCCGTAAATGCTGGCACTATGGCCGTCGAACTTGAATTCTTCCTTCTTTAGGCCTTGGAAGTTTTCAAGTTTCAATGTTAATAATTTCATTTGATATCCTCCTCGTTTTCAGCTCCGGATTGACAAGCTGCCTGCTTGGCGATACAATTTTGGTGTGGTTGGGTCGTTCCTTAATGGGACGGCCTTTTAATTTTCGCATGTTGCAGCCGCTTCTCTCCGTGCTTGTATTTCCAGGCTTCTTGCCATGGTGTACTGTGAGAATTCCTCTTCTACGATTGCCTCCTCTACCAGCTTTCCAAGGTACCAGGGCTGCTGTCTTACTCCGCCTGCGTCGCCTTCTCTTTCGATGATCCAGGCGAGTTTCTTCTGGGCCATGGGCAGTGCCCATTTCATCTCTTCATCTGTCGGTCTTCTCCCCAGGAATAGGGCCGCTTCATCCTTTATAAGCTGGATTGCTGCTTGCATGGTATTCTCTCCTCTCTGCCTCTCTGTAGGCTCTTTTGAACTCTATCCATTCTCCTCTTGCCGTCCATCCTGTATAAAAAAGCAGGATCATCATCGGGATTATCAAAATCTCGCCGCCTGGAGCTCCGGTTCTGCTCTGGAATGTCTTCCATCCGAGTTTCACGATCTTGACCGTGCATGTTGCTGTTATAATGAAAATTCCTAACTTAATTCCTGCTTTTGCGCTCCTTCCTAAATGAAAGGGCTTTTTCTTTATCCTGTTGTTCATTTCGCTGCGCCCTCCTCCTTGATTTGTGCCTTACCAATGATGGCCTTTGCTCTATCTTTGAATGGCGCTATTTCCTCTTCCGGTACGTTTATTTTGGTTACAATGCCCTTGGCTATGCCCTCTCTGGCCTCCAGCTCCACAATGTCTCCTACCTCAACCTCTGTCGGTGTGTAGTAGGTGTATTCTCTTCCCTGTGGTTCTCCATTCCTTATGAAGCGTAGCTTGATGATGTTGGTTTTTACGCTGTTTTCTTGCATCTCTCTTCCTCCATCTTTTCCTGCCTGGTCTGGCACGTTTTGTTTTTCTGTGCTGCAGTCACATCTTTCGCCCGGATCGAGCGATGCTCCGCATTTATCACATTTATATTGGTGCATCTTCATTCCTCCTTTTAATTCATGTGTCCCCAGTCGATGATTACCAGAATGTTTATCCCTTTGCTCTCCCTAATGTGAATGGTGAAGTCTGATTTCATTGTTCTTCCTCCTTGTCAGTTTCTTTGGCTTCTTCTTTGGTCGCTGCTACCTTAACCTTTTTCCAACAGTCCGGCCCATATCCGCGTTCTATGCTCTTCGGGTCTTTTAGTGGTCGATTGCATTTACCGCATGTTACTATCACCTTTTCATCTCCTTTCTTAATTCTTCAGCTCTGGCTATAATTTCTCGGCTGTACTCGCTTGTTGTTATTCCTTGTTCCCAGAGCTTTTTTGCTCCTGCCTCTCCGGTGTTATATGCCATCAGTACTTTGTGCGTATTGCCGTATCTGTGTGTAAGGTCTGTCAGCATGTAAATCCCGGCTTGAATGTTCTGTTCGGCATCCAGGAAGTTGTCTATTCCGAGCTTTTCATGTAGCCATCTGTGATTTGCCTTATTGATCTGCATAATGCCGTAGTCATTTGTCTTACTGATCGCCCTCTCTTGGTAGTCACTCTCCTGTTCCATGATTGCCAGTATGAGTTCGTAGTCCAGGTCATTCTCTTCGCAAAGGGTGAAAGTGTACTCTTGCAGCTCCTTTGATAGTGGTATGTCATAAATCCTGGCCGTTGGTTCTACTGGTTCCGGCTCTGGCACTTTTGTTGGCTCTGGCGTTATTAGCGTTGCTGTCGTGGCTATCTTCGATTCCCCTCTTTGCTCCGTCTGTATTTGCTCTACATGGTTGTTTAATGCTTCCGCCTCGTTTCCCATGGCGTTTAAGTCGAGCAATGTCTTTCCTGTGAAAAGTACCACCGTCGCCATAAACATGGTTGCTGTTTTCTTGAAATATCTCATGGTTCATCCTCCGCGTCTCAACAGTAGAGTCGCTCTTCCAGGTACCTACGTGAAACTCTTCCGGCGTTTGTTATCTTGCCTTTGCGTTCCAATTCTGCGTTGAGTTCTCTCATAATCTTGTAAGCGTGGCTAATTGAAATGTCGAGTAGTTCTGCGACCTCTCCCACTCTTACAAACTTTGGTTTCTCGTCTGTTTTACTTTCCATTTCAACCCTCCTATTTGATATTTTTCTCTACCCAAAGCTTCAGTTCGATTGCTGACTTTGAAATGTCCTCGAGTGATTGCAGTATTCTCTTGATCTGTGGCTGCTCATCCTTCGTTACAGCTCCATCCTTTACAACCTCGATAATTGTGTTTTGGATATATCCGGTATCTCCGAGCGCTGCTAAAATTTTTATGGTGAGCCTGTCAAGTTGCAGGAGTTCTGCTGTCGGTACTGTCTGGCATCCAATTGGACACATCCTCGAGCAAAAGTAATTGTCTAGCTCTGGTGCGTTGTATGCGTCGCTCATCAGAAGTACTTCTTCCGGGTATGGTTGAAGGCTGCCGAGTTCTATTCGTGCGAGCCTGGTTCTGTCTATTCCCAGTTGTTCTGCGGCTCCTTCCCTGCTGTTTAGGCTGTCGTTGCACGCTGCCGCTGTCATTCGTGCTTTATAAAAGATGTTATCTGCGGCTTTCGTAGCCTTTTTGGCCATATATTTGGTCACCTCCCTGCGATAAAATTACTGTATAAAAGTTCTCGATGTTGCTATTTATTCTCAGTTTCTGAGAACTGCTCCGTAAAAAAAATAGCAGGGTTGACACCGTAGCCTTTTACACAAAGCTCCTCGAACTCATCGGCCGTCAATCGGATTCCGCCTGTTTCCAGTGCGCTTATTCTCTGTACGGTCTTACCAGTCTTCTTAGCAATGTGTGTTTGTGTTACGCCTATACTCTCACGATATTCTCGGAGTCTCTGGTACATTGGCTTCATTCTGTTTACCCTCCTTCCGTTTCTCACTATCTGAGAAGCTTAAAGCTATTATAATGCTCAATTTCTGAGAAGTCAATACATTATTCTATTTTTCTGAGAAATTTATTCTCAGAAATTGTGAAATGTAATATAATGTTATATTGGAGGTGTTTGTATGCTCACTTTTGGAGAACGTCTTCGTATGGCTCGTGAAAGAGCTGGTCTTTCCCAGCTGGATGTCTACAAGGCTATAAATTTGAATAATAAATCCCTTTCGCGCTATGAAAATAATGCCACCTCGCCCGATCCTGATACGGTGAAGGCTCTTATTGAGCTGTATGACGTCTCCGCTGATTTCATCTTAGGACTTTCCGATGAAATGGGCCACGCTCGTACTTCATGTGGTACGTCAAAAGCTAAGCCCAAGGTGGCCGATGCCATTTCATCTGGCGATAAAGAACTTATTAAAAAACTTGAAGGGCTCTCTCCTGAAGCCAAGGAAAAGGTCGCTGATTACCTCGAAATGTTGAAAACTCTCGACGAGGCAAAATCCGTCGAGCATGTGGTTGATTTCAAAGAGAAAGCTTAAAACGAGAATTACGACTCCATTTTGTGTTCTGGAATTGAAAGGGAGGGTGCTATGGTTTCTATTAATGTACGTGATCAGTTTAAATCTGATGGCTTCGGCCTTATTGAATTGGAAAACTATTATAAAGTATGGTCTTCATCTGTTGATGGCTGTTGTTGTTCTTTATGTTCTAAATTGGAGGGTACGGCCGTAAAATTAGACGAGCCTTTTGAAGTTGCAGGGCGGGTTGTTCAGGAACCTCCTTTACATGATGGTTGCCGATGTGCTGTTCTATTTGTTGACCGCTCCTCCTTGGAGCCTCAACTTATCCGGGTACATAATGCGTTTATTAAGTTTTCAAATGCTGCGAGTACCTCTGTGGACTTCCAGTCTTTTGCCTCCTGCTTTTTCGCTGCAGAGTATTTCCTTAGTCAATTGGCTGCAGCTTCGGTCAGTGATCTGGCTGCAGTCGGGTTGTCTGGGGAAAAATTCAAAGCCCAATATCGGGATCTGCAGCTCCGCCGCGATCAACTTTTCAATGCTGCGATCAAACGGGCCTATGATTACGAGTTGAAAGAGACCCAAACGCTGAAAACAAATCGTGGCAAAAAAAGAAGGATGGATTCTCTTTTGCAGATGATACTCGCCACGCAGGCTTTGTCACCAGCGAACTATGAATATTTACGTAAACTGTTTGGATGAAATGGAGGGACTGTAATGCAAGAAAAAATTGTCATGGAAGGTCTCTGTAACCATATTAAGGGTACCTTCAATGTTCAAAATGGGCGGGGAATATTGACTAACCAGCGGTTTATTTACTCTCGCCATAAACTTTCAAAAATAATTGCCATTGGTGCATTGGTAAACCTCACCCAGGGAGATTACGAATTTGAAATTCCTATCTCGGATATTAAGGGTATCTCTCGTGGTAAGCAAGGCCTTAGCAGTAACGTTCTTGTTATCGAAACAAAGAGCGGCGATTCTTATAAGTTTGCTGTTGCAAAGTACATTGAATGGGAAATCGCCTTTAATAATGTATTAGCTGGTTCTGCGGTCGAATAATCCACGCATAAAAATAAGCCCTGGTCTGTTTACGACCGGGGCTTTTGTGAAAGGAGGTGTGTTTTTGCCAGCATCAAAATATAAAACAAAGAGCGGAGGCATTAAGTGGAAGGCCACATTTCGTTATACTGATTGGACAGGTAAGCGAGTCCTGAAGAAAAAAGAAGGCTTTGATAAAAAGGGGGATGCTCAGGAATTCGAGCGAGAGTTCCTTCTCAAAAACAGCCGAAGCTGTGATATGTCCTTCTCTTCTCTTGTCGAGCTCTATCGAGACGATGCCGAGCACCGTGTCCGGGAGGGAACGCAGGACACCCAAAATAGCATAATTGACAAATGGTTGCTCCCTTATTTCGGTGAGCTTCAGGTAAACGAAATTGACGCCGTTACAATACGAAACTGGCAAAACGAAGTTATGTCTGCCATCAATCCTCGCACGGGTAAAAAATATGCTGATACTTATATCCGTTCCATGAACAGTCGCCTCTCCGCGATTCTCAATTATGCGGTTATGTTCTACAACTTGAAAGCTAATCCATGCCGTCCTGCTGGCTATATGGGAAAGAAAAAGGCTGGAAAGATGAAGTTCTGGACGCTGGATGAATTTAACCAGGCCATGGCTCATGTTTCAAACTGGGGTTTCCGGGTTGCCTTTCAGATCATGTACTGGCTCGGCTTACGGGAAGGTGAATGTCTGGCTCTGCAACCTGCAGACATCCTTCCGACAAAGGTTACCCGCATCGAAAAGACGCACCACCGGCGCAAAGGTGAGGACACAAACGGGCCTCCTAAAACTGAAAACAGCTACAGGGATACTTCAATGCCTGATTTTCTCTACGATGAAGTTCTCCGGTATATTGATGCTCTATATGATATCGATGCTCACGACCGTATCTTCTACTTCCAAAAGGGAACACTGGGACGTGCACTTACCGAGGCGGCTAATGCAGCCGGTGTGAAACGTATCCGTATCCATGACCTCCGCCATTCTCATGCCGCCCTGCTGGTTGAACTCGGTTATAGCATTGTGGCCGTTGCGGAACGCCTGGGCGATACTGTCGAGGTCGCAATGTCCACCTATTCTCATCTATATCCAAACAAAATGGAGCAGGTTGCTGCTGATTTAAATAGGCAGGCAGCTCCCAAAAATGAAACTGCAAATGATGTCATTTCGGAGCTTGAAAAGGTGGAAAAGGAACACAAAAAATAAAAGTGTTACGATTCTGTTACGCTTTTATAAAAAGTAAAGCCAGGAACCCAGCATTTATAAGGGTCCCCGGCTTTTATGATGTTATTCCCACTCGATTGTTGAAGGTGGTTTTGAAGTTATATCGTAAACTATTCTGTTTACTCCTTTAACTTCATTTACAATTCTTCTAGAAACTTTATCTAAAACCTCATAAGGTATTCTAGCCCACTCAGAAGTCATTGCATCTGAAGATGTTACTGCTCTTAAAGCTATAGTGTGACAATAAGTTCTTTCATCCCCCATAACCCCTACTGAACGTATATTAGGAAGGCATGCAAAATACTGCCATATGCTTTCATCAAGCTGTGCATTAGCTATTTCTTCTCTGAAAATAGCATCTGCTTCTCTAGTTATTTTTAATTTTTCTTCAGTTACTTCACCAAGTACTCTTATAGCAAGACCTGGTCCTGGAAATGGCTGCCTCCATACTAATTTATGAGGAATTCCAAGTTTTTCACCTACTGCTCTAACTTCATCCTTAAATAGTTCTCTTAAAGGCTCTATAAGCTGAAACTGAATATCTTCTGGGAGTCCTCCAACATTATGGTGACTCTTTATTGTAGCTGAAGCACCAGTACCGCTTTCTACTATATCAGGATAAATAGTTCCTTGAACTAAAAAATCTATTTCTCCTAATTTATTAGCTTCCTCTTCAAATACCCTTATAAATTCTTCACCTATAATTTTTCTCTTTCTTTCAGGATCAGATACACCTTTTAGTTTACCTAAAAATCTTTTCTGAGCATTAACCCTTATTAAATTCATATCAAACTGCTGTTTAAATACACTTTCTACCTGATCTCCTTCATCCTTTCTAAGTAGACCATGATCAACAAATATGCAAGTTAACTGTTTTCCAATAGCTTTGTGTGCAAGTACAGCTGCAACAGATGAATCCACCCCGCCTGAAAGTGCACAAATCACTTTCTTATCTCCAACTAATTCTTTTATTTTAGCTATTTTTTCTTCTGCAAAAGAAGTCATTGACCAATCTCCCTTTAATCCACACACCTTAAATAAAAAGTTTGATAACATTTTTCTGCCAAAAGGAGTGTGCTCAACTTCCGGGTGAAACTGTACTCCATATATTTTCTTTTCCTCGTTAGCCATAGCAGCTACTGGACACTGTGAAGTTGTTCCTACTATTTTAAACCCCTGTGGAGCTTCTGATACAAAATCTGTATGGCTCATCCAACATACTTCACTTTCTTCAATTTCATTAAATAAAGGACAACTATTATCCAATTTAACTTCAGTTTTTCCATACTCTCTAATTTCCGCACTTTGAACTTTTCCACCTAAAATATATGAAGTTAACTGCTGTCCATAACATATACCAAGTATAGGAACTCCTAAATTGAATATCTCTTTATCTACTTTTGGAGTATTATCTCCATAAACACTGTTAGGTCCACCTGTAAAAATTATCCCTTTAGGATTTTTTTCTTTTATTTTATCTATTGAATAACTATATGAAATTATTTCACAATAAACATTGTTTTCTCTAACACGTCTAGCTATAAGCTGATTATATTGACCGTTGCATAAACTTTATAAATGTCTATAAAAAACCTTATATAACTTTATAAATTTTACTTATGTTATTCATTACTAAATAACCTTTCCTATTCACAGAGTTCTATTTTGAATAATTGCTTATTCTACTTTAGTTTGGTGTAACTCTCCAAGGACTTAAATTCTCCCACAACGCAGGATACATATAGTATAACTTTTCAAAATCACCATTTATACTATTTTATACCTCTTCGAATATCTTGTAACTACCAAGATTTATTGAAGCATTTTTATCTCTATCCATTTCTAGTCCACAAATATCACATACATACATTCTATCTTTAAGTTTTAAGTCTTTTTTAACATTTCCGCAACAAGAGCAGGTTTTACTGCTAGGATAAAATTTATCTACCTGAACAAACTCTATTCCATTAAACTTACATTTGTATTGCATTTGCCTAATAAATTCATAAAAACCTTGTTCTTGTATAGCTTTTGATAAATGCTTGTTTTTTAGCATACCACTAATATTTAAATCTTCCATCACAACTCTGTAGGGCCTTAATTTTATTATCATATTAGTAGCTTGATGTATGTGATTAGTTCTAATGTTATTAAGCTTTCTATATACAAGTTTAATAGCTTTTTCTAGCTTAATAATATTATTTGTTTTATTAAATTGGCATCCTTCTCTATTTGCTTCATATTTTCTTGATACTTGTCTTTGTAATCTCTTTAATCTCTTTTTCAATTTCCTAACCTTAGCTGATTTATTAATGTTTTTAATAGGCTTATCTAAACAATTTACTATAGCTAGATTAGAAACTCCTAAATCAATACCAATAGATAAATCCTTATTAAGCTCAACTTGGTTTTCGTCATGCTCAAACCCTAATGTTAGATACCAGTACTTGCCATCAAAATGACATCTTGGATTATTATAATTAGGTAAAATAGGTATATCATAATTTGTTTTATATTTTACTTTACCTATTTTTTCAATA
>ENA-UOOE01002594-UOOE01002594.1-fermentation-metagenome-genome-assembly--contig:-NODE-2594-length-12676-cov-4.869741_pt1 | contig 12676 bp, 11 predicted proteins | sample MGYA00245776_ERZ724021 | MGnify/ENA primary metagenome ERZ724021 (study PRJEB28704, sample SAMN03018321) | fermentation metagenome | biome: anthropogenic terrestrial biome; feature: soil; material...
TCAAATCTAAAAAATCCAATTAGTCCCCAATTTAGAGCACCTATTACAACTAATATTAATGCAATAATATCTAGTGTTTTCATAACTTACATCTCCTTTTTATTTTATATAAATATATTGTGCCCATATTTATTATTTCCATATTCTTAAAATTTATAAGCTAAAAATAAAAAGAAGATAAAAAACTAATGTCCGCTGTCTAAGATATCTATATTTAAACTTCTATCTACAGGTTGAAAAAGAGATATGATAGTATCTGTTCTCTGTACTCCATCTACAGATTGTATTTTATTCATAAGCAAATTTTGTAAATCAGTTATATTTTTACAAATTACTTTTATAAATATTGAATATTCTCCAGTAGTGTAATGGATCTCCACAATTTCTTTTATGTTCTCTAATTGTTCCAGGGTCTCTTTAAAAGATTTAGCTTTATCAAGGTATATGCCGATAAAACCACATACATCGTATCCTATTTTGGAGTTGTCAATTATAAGTTTAGTACCTTTTATTATGTGCATATCTTGCATCTTTTTCATTCTAACATGTATGGTTCCACCACTTACGTGACATTTTCTAGCTATTTCTAGAAAAGGAGTTCTTGAGTCCTTTAAAAGAATATCAAGAATTTGAAGGTCTAAATCATCTAATCCATTAATTTTTAAGCTCAATTTACATTTCCTCCTTTTTAAAATCTATTAAAATCAATTTAGTTTTTTAATAAAATTTAAATTAATATAATTTGCTATAGTTTAAATAGATAGCAATCCTATAATAACATTATATCAGAAACTTTATCAAATTAATAATTTGAAACGTTATCATTAACACATAATTTTTAATTACTCAATTAAAGATGGAGCTGACTGATAAATAAATAAATTTCAATAATACTAATTAATAATATTGTAATTTATGCAAAAAAGTATTATTATATTGTTAAAGAAATAAAAAGCAAAGGGGTGTAGCAGCGCTCATCCCTCACTTTGAAGAAGCTGGGTTAGTTAATTGCAGCCTTCGGATAAAACTATTAAGAATATTGAGGGAGGTTTTTATATATGAAAACATATGTATTAAAAGATGAGAGGGAAAGGGAATTAAAACTTTTAGATGAAGCAATTGGAAAAATTAAAAGAGAAAAATTACCTAGTATACTTAAGATACAGCAAGCAATTTTAAGATCAGTAGATGATTATATGTATAAAAATGGAGTAGTGAGACTTTTACCTAACATGATATCTCCTATAACAGATCCGCTTTGCCACAGCGTAGAAGAATGTGATTTTACTTATGGAGGTCAAAAATTCAATGTTACAAAGTCCATGATATTCCATAAACAGCTGGCCTTGTCAAGTCCATATTTACAAAAGATATACATTGTATCTCCTAATGTAAGGTTAGAACTTCCAGAAAGAGGAGATACCAGACATTTATTTGAATTTACTCAAATAGATTTTGAATTTAAGGATGCAACTATGGATACCATATTTGAATTTATGGAAGGATTAATAGAACAAGCATTTTCCTATATAAAAGAAGAGTGCAAAGAGGAGTTTAGAAAATTAGAAATAGGAACTTCTCATTTAGATATATCGGGACCTTTTGAAAGACACACTACTCAAGAGTTAGAGGCTAAATATGGAAAAGATTTTGAAGCTCTTGCTTCAAAAGAAGCAACTAAACCTTTCTGGCTCATAAACCACAAGAGAGAGTTTTATGATGCTGAAGATTTAGAAAATATGGGAACTTATAAAAACTATGATTTAATATGGCCTATGGGTTATGTAGAAGGATTAAGCGGTGGAGAAAGGGAATATGAATATGACAGAATTATTACAAGAATGAGAGAAGTAGGCATGGATGAAGAGGCTATGGAAGATTATATTAAACTGGCCAAAAGAGGAGAAATTCCCAAAACAGCTGGAGCTGGATTTGGAGTTGAAAGAATGACCAGGTTTGTTTGTCAACAGGATGATATTGATGAAGTTACTGTATTTAGTAGAAAACCAGGAAAAGGTAAATATATATTTTAAAAAAAGGCTGATTTAGGACAGCCTTTTTTTAATATATAAAAAGCTCTCTATTATTTATTTTTCTACGTTTAAAGTATATAATAATATAAAGATAGATAAATTAAAGGAGGAAATGAAATGCCTTCATGGTTGAATATAGCATTACAAGTACTGTTTATGACAGTATTGGTGATAATTTTTTATAGGCTATTAAAATCCCATATACTATATAGATTTCACCCTAATAAATGGCTGATTCTTATATTATCTATATGTGCCTTTTTTTTGCCACCTGTAATTTCAGCTTATTTTAAATACAATCTAAGTGGTACTATATGGCAATATATTTCTTCTGCCCTGTTTTTAATCTTATTTTTATGGTTTGTAGATTTAAAGAATGGGGGTATATATACTGACAGAAGAAAATCTTCCAAGAGTAAAGACATAAGAATAAGGCCTAAAGCTAAGCCTAATAGAGTGAATAAGAAAAAATAAGAAATCAAGGTGTAAATATAATACTTTTATATCAAGATTAAATTGATTGTAATTTAGTTAGGTATAATTTACTTTAATAAAATACTAATTTTTAAGGGAGTGCGGGTTTATGATAAGAAAGTTTAAATACTATATTCCAGAATTGGATGAAAGCTGTTTTATAGCAGATAATGCAGAGGTTATAGGAAAAGTTAAACTTTGTGAGGATGTGAGTATATGGTTTGGAGCTGTACTTAGGGGAGATCTAAATCACATATATGTGGGAAAAGGGAGTAATGTACAAGATAATTGTACTATACATACAAGTCTAGAGGAGAATCCTACGGAGATAGGAGAATATGTTACTATAGGACATAATGCTATAATACATGGAGGAAAAGTTGGAGATTATTCTTTAATAGGAATGGGTTCTATAATTTTAGATAATGCGGAAATTGGGACAGAGACTATTATAGGAGCAGGAAGTCTTGTAACTAAAAATAAAAAAATACCTTCTGGGGTATTATGTATGGGTTCTCCGGCAAAAGTTATAAGGAAACTTACTACTGAGGAAAAAAAGTTTCTAAGACATTCGGCAGAGGAATACATTAGACAATCTAGAAGTTATAAGCAATATGTAATAATATAAATCTTATATAATAACTGAAATATATAATACAAATAATTTTAAATATGATTTAGTCACCTATTTTATTAGAAAAGTATAGATATATATTAACATAAATAATTAGGAGATTAAATATGCCCATTTTTAAATTAGGATCTAGAGGCACTGAAGTTATGCACATACAGGCAACTCTAAAAAAAATAGGATATAATCCTGGAGCAATAGATGGAATATATGGTACAGATACTAAAGCAGCAGTAGAAATTTTTCAGAGAAATCATGGCTTAACTGTAGATGGAATAATAGGATCTGCTACTTATAGAATTTTGAGAAGTTTTATGTTAGGGTATGATATATATACTATTAGAACAGGAGATACTCTATACAACATAGCTAAAAAATATGGAACTGATGTGTATGACATAATAGTAGCAAATCCAGGAATAGAACCTTTTGGATTAATTCCTGGAGTGAAAGTCAAGGTACCTTATAATATAGATGTAGTAGATACAAATATAGATTATACCTATGATATATTGGAAACGGATCTTATGGGACTAGAAGCTAGATATCCCTTTATAACTGTTGGCAGTATAGGTGAAAGTGTACTTGGAAAGCAGCTTTACTATGTGAGGCTTGGTGTAGGAACTAATGAAGTATCATATAATGGAGTTCATCATTCACTGGAATGGATAACGGCTCCACTTTTGATGAAATTTATAGAAAATTTTGCTAGAGCCTATAGCCGGGGAGAAAATATAAGAGGATATAATATAGGGGATATATGGAGAAATAGTAGTATATATATAGTTCCCATGGTAAACCCTGATGGAGTAGAACTTGTTTTAAATGGATTAAGTAGAAATAATCCTTTCTACTATGACTTGAAGAGGTGGAACAATAACAGTGAAGATTTCTCTAAAGATTGGCAAGCCAATAATAGAGGGGTAGATATTAATCATAATTATGACGCAGGATGGCAACTTTCAAAAGAAGCAGAAGCTTCTTATGGGGTATATGGACCTGGACCTACCAGGTATTCAGGACCTTATCCTGTATCAGAACCTGAAACAAAGGCTATGGTGGGGTTTACAAATAATCATAATTTTAGGTTGGTGTTAGCTTATCACAGTCAGGGTGAAGTTATTTATTGGCAGTATGATGAAGTAACTCCTTCAGAGTCAAGAAGGATAGGAGAATTGTTTGCTAAGGCCAGTGGTTATTCTTTAGCGGAAACTACTGGAATAGCATCTTATGCTGGATATAAAGATTGGTTTATACAAGATCACAAAAGACCTGGGTTTACTATAGAAGTAGGCAAAGGGAAAAACCCTCTTCCTATAAGTCAATTTGACAAAATATATGATGATAATGAGGAAATACTTCTATTGGCATCTGTAATATGATATATTCCACCTTTTAGGGTGGAATATATCATATTAAAAATACATAGGATTTAAATACAACTATCAAAAAATTTTATTTGTATATATCTACTAAAAGGCCACTTATATCATCAATAGTAGCAGCTACACTTAAATTTTCTTTCTGTTCACTCATTAATAATGAGGTAAGTTCTTCTAGCTTTCTATCTATGGTATCTACAGTTATAAAATATTGTGTTTGCCAAAAGCTTATATCTTTTTTTACATTATACATATACTTTAACACTGATTCTAAATATTCTTGTATCATTTTTTTATAGATTTTAACGTCTGCATAACATTTTGTTATAGATAATCTATTTCCTTTTTTCTTAATATTGTCAAACATATTTTTTAGTTCTTGTTCAGATTTTTTTCCCATCTGGGAATTAAAACTTTGAGAAAAATCCTTTTTTATTGTCATACTTTTATTTTTAGAAGAAGGAGCAGAAGATCTACCAATTCTAGAAATTTCCATAATTTACCTCCACACTTTTATTAAAATACACTTATAAATTATTATATATAATATTTCCGTAAAAACATAGTGAAATTATATTAAAAATAAAGTTAGGATGTAATAATTATTTAAAATAAGTATAAGATTATACTAAATTCAAAAAATACAACAAAGGGTAGGTGATTTTATGTGGTTTAAAAAAAGCAGCAAAGAGGTAACAGAGGAATTGAATACAGATTCTATAAATGGTATTACCAGTGAAGAAGCAAAGATCAGAATAGAAAAATATGGACAAAACAAATTGGCAGAGAAAAAGAAAAAGTCAATTTTAGTGCTTTTATTTGAACAGATAAATGATGTTCTTATATATATACTTCTGGCTGCAGCAGTGGTTTCTGCATTACTTAATGAAATAAGTGATGCAATTATAATAGGGATTGTAATTGTATTAAATGCAGTTATAGGCTTGATACAGGAAGCGAAGGCAGAAAAGGCACTGGAATCTTTGAAGAAACTTTCCGTACCCAAGGCACTGGTAAAAAGAGATGGAAAAGTTATAGAAATTTCTTCTGAAGATGTAGTCATTGGAGATATAGTGATTTTAGATGCGGGTAAATATGTTCCCTGTGATTTAAGATTAATAGAAAGTGCAAATTTAAAAATAGAAGAATCAGCTTTAACGGGAGAATCTGTGCCTTCAGAAAAATATGCAGAGGGTATTTTAGAAGAAGATGATGTAGCCCTTGGAGATCAAAGAAATATGGCTTTTATGTCTACGTTAGTTACTTATGGAAGAGGTGTAGGGGTGGCTGTAGCTACAGGCATGAATACGGAAATAGGGAAAATAGCAAAAATGCTTCATGAAGATAGTAAAAATTTAACTCCACTTCAAAAAAAATTGGCTCAGCTCGGAAAAATGTTAGGTTTTGTAGTACTTATAATTTGTATTCTTATGTTTGCAGTAGCTGTGATTCAAAAGAGAGATTTATTTGAAATGTTTCTAACGGCCATAAGTCTAGCGGTAGCTGCCATTCCAGAAGGCCTTCCAGCTATGGTTACTATAGTACTTGCAGTGGGAGTACAGAGAATGATAAGAAAGAATGCCATAGTGAGAAAGCTTCCGGCTATAGAGACATTAGGTTCTGTAAATATAATATGTTCTGATAAGACTGGAACCCTAACTCAAAATAAGATGACTGTTACAAAGTTTTATGCAGATGATACATTAGACAGTATTCTAAAGTTAGATGAAAATAATTTTATACATAAGAGACTTATAGAGAATATGGTACTTTGTAATGATGCCACTTATTCTGAAAATTCACAAACAGGAGATCCTACAGAAATTGCACTTTTAGAACTTGGTTTTAAGTTTAATATATTTAAAGATAGTGAAAGTAAATCCCATACTAGGGTAAATGAAATACCTTTTGATTCTGATAGGAAGCTTATGACCACTTTAAATGAATATGGGGATAAGTATCATGTGATTACAAAAGGTGCGGTAGATAACTTAATAAAAATCTGCAGTTATATGTATTTGGGAGGTCATGTAGTAGATTTCACAGAAGAATTAAAATCTAAAGTGATTTCAGCTTCTGATTCAATGTCAAAAGATGCTCTTAGAGTACTTGCAACTGCCGTTAAGACGGAGAATTCATCAGATATTAAAATTGATTCCATGGAAAATGAATTGATCTTTGTAGGACTTGTGGGAATGATAGATCCTCCTAGAGAAAATGTAAAGAAATCTATAGAAGAATGTAAAAACTCTGGTATAATAACTGTTATGATTACAGGAGACCATAAAAATACTGCCTATGCCATAGCAAAAGAGCTGGGTATAGCAGAGGATAGTTCTCAGGTAATACTGGGAGCTGAATTTGATAGAATGTCAGAAGATGAAGTCGTAAATAAAATTGATGATTTAAGAGTCTTTGCAAGAGTGTCTCCAGAGCACAAGGTAAGAATAGTTAAAGCTTTAAAACAAAAAGGGAATATAGTATCTATGACTGGAGATGGTGTAAATGATGCACCTTCTTTGAAAGCAGCTGATATAGGAGTAGCTATGGGTATTACTGGAACAGATGTGGCAAAGGGTGCTTCTGATATGATACTTACGGATGACAATTTTTCAACTATTGTGGAAGCTGTAAAGGAAGGAAGGAATATATACAATAACATAAGAAAATCTATAACATTTCTTCTTTCTTGTAATATAGGGGAGCTAATAGCCTTATTTATAGGAATAGTGTTAGGGTGGCCTGCAATTTTAAGACCTATTCATCTGCTTTGGGTAAATCTTATAACAGATAGTTTGCCTGCTTTGGCATTAGGAGTAGATCCAGATGATCCTGATATAATGAAAGAAAAACCTAGAAATCAAAAAGAAGGATTATTTTCAGGAAGAAGTGGTGTATTTTTAATAGGAAATGGTATTTTAATAGGTATACTTACCTTGTCTGCCTTTTATATAGGTATTAAGGTATATCCAAATTCTGTTATGCATGCACAAACTATGTCTTTTGCAGTACTTAGCATATCTCAACTCTTGTATACTTTAAGTATCAGACATAATAAAAAGTCTATATTTGAAATTGGAATTTTTACCAATAAATATTTAATAGGGGCTATAATTTTAGGTATAATACTTCAGAATATAGTTATCACGGTACCTTTCTTAGCTTCAGTATTTAAGGTATTTACTCTTACACCAAATGACTGGATGTTTGTTATTCTCCTGTCACTTATACCTCTTATTATAAATGAGATTGCAAAAATAATTTATAATAAAGTAGAGCGAAAGTAATAATCTATTTCTAAGCTTTAAGAGTATTTAAATTCTTAAAGCTTAGAACTTCAAAAAATTTTTTAAAGATTTTTAAGTTTTGTGCCTTTCTCATCCTGTGTTATTAAGTTTCTTTTCATAAGTCCGCCTAAGGCATTTTTAAAGTAATTTTTACTTTCATGAAAAACACGTTTTATATCTTCAGGAGAGCTCTTGTCATTATAAGGCATAAATCCATTGTGATTTTTCAGATAATTTAAAATAGATTCTTCCAGGGATATTCTTTCATATTTGGGCGTTTTTCTTGGAGTAAGACCTAGTTTACCATCTTCATATATGTTCTTTATCCTAAGCTTTAGTTCATCACCGGGATAAAGATTTATGTAATATTCATTTTTTAGTATTACACCCCTATAAAGATTATCCACAGCTGTCATGGCACTGCCGTTAGTTTGAAATCCATAGACTATGCCAGTTACTTCAGAACCTATAATATATTTTTGTTCTATTTGTTCTGGTTTAGTATCAGTTATTGTAAAGAGATATTTATCTATATCTGTGGTAGCTGCTATTCTGTTGGTTTTATCTAAATATATGTAAAAAAGATAATACTTTTCAGGAAGCAGTGGGTATTTTTGCTCTGAAAGGGGTACAAGAACATCTCTTTCCAGTCCTATGTCTATAAAACTTCCAAAACTTGTATTTGATACTACTTTTAAATAAGCAAGGTTTTCTACTGTAGCTTTAGGAGCCTTTAAAGTGGCTATCAGTCTGTCCTTTGAATCTTTGTATATAAAAGCATTTACTTCATCTCCCACAGAGAGAAGATCTTCTTCATCATTACTTTTTGGAAGAAGTATATCATCTTTAGTTTTACCGGTTTGTGCATCCAGATAATATCCGAAAGATGCTTTCCTAACTATTTTTAGAGTATTAAATTTTCCTATAAAAATCAATTAATTTTCACTTCCTTTATATTTCCTAAATTTCATCCACAGCTTATTATATACTATTATTATTATTTATGTCAGCCAATTTTATAAAACTTATTTTAATATAATAAAATAACTTTTGAAATTGATAGTACATTTTTAAAATATATAATTTAGAGAAGGAAATTCATATACCTGAAGAACAAATATTTTGTATCTATACTTATAATACATATAAGTATATAATAAGATTAGACTATTACCAAGGAGGAAGAAATATGTCATCAATGGATTTTATAAGGATAGCAGCAGCATGCCCCTTAACAAATGTAGCAGATATAGAATTTAATTTAAATAATATAAAGATATGTATAGATAAGGCTTTAGCAGAAAAATCAAAACTTGTGGTATTTCCAGAGCTTTCCATGACATCCTATACCTGTGCAGATCTTTTTGAACAGCAATTGCTCCTGGAAAAATCCACAGAGGCTTTAAAAAAGCTTTGTGATTATTCCAAGGATAAAGATATACTTATAGCAGTAGGAGCACCTCTTGTATTTAATTATTGCTTATACAATTGTGCTTATATAATATTTGATGGGGAAATTTTGGGCATTGTTCCTAAAAGCTATATTCCAAACTATGAAGAGTTTTATGAAAAAAGGTGGTTTACAGAAGGACTGCATATTATAGATGAGAGGGTGGATTTGTATTTTCAAAAGGACATACCTTTTGGAGTAAATCTAATATTTGTCTGTGAAAAATTTAAATTTGCTTTTGAAATATGTGAGGATTTGTGGGCCGTAATACCTCCAAGCAGTTATTTAACCCTTATGGGTGCAAATATCATAGGAAATCTTTCAGCATCCAATGAAATTGTAAGTAAATCTTTTTATAGAAGAAATTTAGTATCCTCTCAAAGTGCCAGGTGTATGTGTTCCTACATGTATGTTTCATCTGGAGTATTTGAATCCTCTACAGATTTAGTATTTAGTGGAGATCTGTGTATTTGTGAAAACGGTACAGTATTAAAAGCCAACCAGAGATTTAACAGGAAAAATGAAGTTATCACTTCAATTGTAGATTTGGGTAGATTGAATAACCAAAGGCTGAAAAATGTGAGCTTTAGGGATAATATAAAAAAACTTTCACAGAAGTCTGTAAACGTAGAATTTCAGTTTAAAACTCTAGATTATGGAGAATTTGATAGAAGTGTTGATAAACATCCTTTTGTGCCATCAAGTGGAGATGAGAGAGAAATAAGATGTAGAGAGATATTTAACATACAGACTTCTGCCCTGGCAAAAAGAGTAAGCCATACTAATTTGAAAAAAGCGGTTATAGGTATATCTGGAGGACTTGATTCCACTTTAGCATTGTTAGTTACAGTGAAAACCTTTGACATTCTTAAAATTTCAAGGAAAAATATAATAGCTATAACTATGCCGGGGTTTGGAACTACAGACAGGACTTATAATAATGCAGTGAGTTTATGTAAAAATTTAGGTGCGGAACTTAGAGAAATAAATATAGTGGCTTCCTGTCTCCAACATTTTAAAGATATATCCCATGACAGGGATATACATGATGTAACTTATGAGAATGTTCAGGCAAGAGAAAGAACCCAAATTATAATGGATATAGCCAACAAAGAAGGTGGCTTAGTAATTGGTACAGGAGATCTATCGGAACTGGCTCTTGGATGGTGTACTTATAATGGAGATCATATGTCTATGTATGGGGTAAATTGTTCTGTGCCTAAAACTCTTGTAAGATATCTGGTTAGATATGCAGCAGATAGGGAAGTTTCAAAAAATATAGCAGATATTTTAATAGATATATTAAATACTCCTGTAAGTCCAGAACTACTTCCTAAAGGAAAAGACGGTGAAATATGTCAAAAAACTGAAGATATAGTGGGACCTTATGAACTTCATGATTTCTTCTTGTATTATTTTGTAAGACATAATTATTCCCACAAAAAAATATTGTTTTTAGCAAAACATGCATTTAAAGAGGATTATGATAGTAGTGTTATTGAAAAGTGGCTTAATATATTTATAAAGAGATTTTTTACCCAGCAGTTTAAGCGTTCTGCCATTCCAGATGGTCCTAAGGTGGGTACTGTAAGTTTATCTCCAAGAGGGGATTGGAGAATGCCTTCAGATGCCAGCTTTAATTTGTGGATTGAATCAAGTGATTCTTAGATTAAGGTGGAGTTTGCTCATAAAGAATTGCTTTTCTCTATCTAAACCTTAAAAGAACTTATCCAGGCGTGTAGTAGCAGTGCTTATTTTTCACTTTGGAGAACATGGGAGTGTTAGCAATTGATATCATTTAAATAAAGTATTTTAGAAAGGAGGATATATGTATAACAGTATTATTTTATGGGTTATAATTGGAATAGCAGCTTTATCGTTGGACATAATAACAAGTAGTTTTTTATTTGTATGGTTTACAGTAGGAGCTATTGGAGCAATTATAGCTGAAATATTAAATTATCCTTTTATAATTCAGCTTATAGTATTTGTGGTAATTAGTGCAGTATTTATAATTATCTGTTACCCAATAGTGAAAAAAAATATTAAAAAATATGTAAAACCTACTCCTCTTAGAGAAGAGACCTATGTGGGAAAGGAAATTGTTGTGGATGAAGAAATGGTAAAAAATAATGGCTTAAAAATTGATGGAGTTTACTGGAATATAAAAAAACAGGGATATACTTTAAAAAAAGGGGACATAGTAAAAGTAATTGCAATAGAAGGGAATAGATTAGTTATAGAAAAAATATGAGCATGTGTATGTTAGGACAATCATCAATTATTTATAGTTGAAGGAGGATAAGTATTATGGGTAAAATTATAATTTTAATTATAGTTATAATTATTTTAGCAGCGGTGGTGTCTTCTATTAAAATTGTAAATACAGGATATGTTACAATTGTAGAGAGACTGGGGCAATTTCACAGAGTACTTCAGCCAGGGTGGCACTTTATAATTCCTTTTATTGATTTTGTAAGGAGAAAGGTTTCAACTAAACAGCAGATACTGGATATTGAACCTCAAAGTGTTATAACCAAAGATAATGTAAAAATATCTATAGATAATGTTATTTTCTATAGAGTATTAAGTCCAAAGGATGCTATATACAATATAGAAGATTATAGGGCAGGTATAGTTTTTTCAACCATTACCAATATGAGAAATATCGTAGGTAACATGACTTTAGATGAGGTGCTTTCAGGAAGAGATCAAATAAATGGAGAACTTTTAAGAGTGGTAGATGATATAACAGATGCCTATGGAATAAAAATATTATCTGTAGAGATCAAAAATATCATGCCTCCTTCTGAAATACAACAGGCTATGGAAAAACAGATGAGGGCTGAAAGAGATAAAAGAGCCGTAATACTTCAGGCAGAAGGACAAAAACAAAGTGATATAGCCAGAGCAGAAGGGGAAAAACAGGCTAAAATACTTCAAGCCGAAGCTGAAAAGGAAGCAAATATTAGAAGGGCAGAAGGACTTAGACAATCTCAAATGCTGGAAGCAGAAGGTAAGGCAATGGCAATAAAATCTGTCGCAGAAGCAGAAGCTGAAGCTATTAATTTAGTGAATAGATCCATAATAGATTCTGGCACAGATGAAAAGGTAATAGCTTTAAAACAAATAGAGGCATTAAAAGAAATGGCTAAAAATCCAGCGAATAAACTTATACTTCCAAATGAAGCAGTATCTTCTCTTGGAAATATGGCAGCAATAGCTGATATGCTGCAAGTAAATAAAGTTAAATAAATTTAAAGTAAGATATAGAGTCTGACAAGGTTAATAGAATAACTTGTCAGGCTTTATTTTTTATCCGAACGCGGTAATTAGTTAGCACCCAAGCTTCTTCAAAGTGGGGGGTAAGCACTGCTATGCGCCTGGATAAGTTCTTCCCCTAAAGGATAACGTATTCT
>ENA-UOOE01002598-UOOE01002598.1-fermentation-metagenome-genome-assembly--contig:-NODE-2598-length-12659-cov-3.722548_pt1 | contig 12659 bp, 9 predicted proteins | sample MGYA00245776_ERZ724021 | MGnify/ENA primary metagenome ERZ724021 (study PRJEB28704, sample SAMN03018321) | fermentation metagenome | biome: anthropogenic terrestrial biome; feature: soil; material...
TGTCCAATAAAATAATAATCAATAATCCTAACCAATAAATATTAGTTAGTAATAAATAACAAAATATGACAGATAATGCGTCAATTTCAATGATTAAAAAGTCGATTGTTGTTTTTGTGCTACTCACTTTTGCCTTAAGCTCCATATCCTGGTTTTTATTAAATGGGGCCATTAAAAATATAATGCTTATGTGGACGCCGGGTATTGCCGCCCTGGTTACGGCATTCATATTTTTCAGGAGTGTCCGGGACTTTGGTTGGGGGCCAGGAAAAGTCAAATACCTGGCCATAGCTTTCCTCTTCCCTTTTTTGACTAATATCATTACTTATGGCATATTATGGTTGTTAGGCCTGGGAACCTATACTGGGGACTGGCACACCACCATTATTTTTTATACGGTAACTCCACTTTTCAGCATATTTTTAGGATTAGGTGAAGAAATCGGATGGAGAGGTTTCTTAGTACCTCAACTGGCTAAATTAACCACTTTTACCTGGGTGGCACTTATAAGTGGTATAATATGGGCCCTCTGGCATTTTCCCATGACCATAATGGGTTTATATGTAGCTGAAACACCATTATGGTGGTCTTTACCCATTTTTTTCATGGGAGTGATAACTTTTAGCTTCGTTTTAGCATGGTTGACCATGAAATCTGGTAGTTTATGGCCGGCAGTAATATTACACGGAATAGATAATTACGTCACTCAAAAAGTGTTCGCACCGTTAGCTGGTGGGGATATGATATCCTACTATGTAGGAGAGTCTGGAATAATCACTTTACTGGTGATGCTGGTGTTTGCCATTATATTCTGGATGTTGAGGGATAGATTACCTGATCTAAGGGTAAGTAAGACGGATAAACCTGCAGGATAATAGTTATTATCCTTTTCATTTATTTTTTTTAGATATTTTTTTTCAAGTACTAGGTTTTGGTATGTTCTCCTTTTTCCAGAGGTTGGATTTTAATAGTATTAGTGCAAATAGGGCCATGATTGCCATACCATAGATTCCAGGGCCAAATGAAAATACGGAGTCTAATGGTGTTGCTATGAACATGTTAGCTGCTGGTCCTCCTGCAACATCGGTAATTAAGTGCAATAATACTGCTATCCAGACGCTTCCAGTCTTTAATACAGCATAACTGAAAATAATTCCCATTATTATTGTACCGAATATCATTGCTATATTTCCGAGTACTGGTTGTCCAGGATAATTCATTCCTAGTATGATAGTCCCACTATGCCATACTCCCCATATTATTCCTAGTATTAAAACGCCTTTATATCCTCCAAAAAGGTAGAATAATCTGTTCTGGAGGTACACTCTCCATCCGAATTCTTCTCCAAAAAATGTAGGCCAAAACAATAGTCCATACATAATTGTAAGAGTTATAAAGGACATGAAGTATGTGGTCAGGTTAAATTCTTTTCCAGGAACTCCTAAACCAAAAACATAGTTAAGAATTAGACTTACAAAGAGCAGAACAAAATAGATCACGGGTATAATGATATAGAATTTAAGATTTTTTCCCATGAATAATTTGGCGGGTTTAAGTCCTTTTCTCCACTTCTTTTTCAAGTTTAATATTATTGCAGTAATCAGTCCCAAAATTGCAATAATAGAGGAAAGGAGAGGTAAGGTACCGCCTAAACTCCCCATAATGGGGCTTACATATCCTTCAAAGAAATATAATATTGTATAAACCAAAAAGAACGCGAAAATAATCTTGGTTTCCCGGGTTAAAGCTTTAGATTTAAAGATGAACATGCACATTATGGCCACTGTTGCTGGAATCAGCATATCTGTCCCTGAAACAGATTTTAAACCAAACTTAAAAACAACAAATTGAAGAAGATAAGTCGCGGCAAAGGTAATAATTAAAAAAACCAAAAGTTCCTTCTTTAATTGTCCTCCATTTAAATTTTGATTAATAATATCGATCCCCCCTCGATAATATTAAATATTAATCTTTAAATAATCCCATATATCAATTTCTATACTTTCTTCTTTCAGGTATGATTTTTAAAGGACAATAAGTTCAAAATTTGGACTCAGTCCTGGTTGTCCACTTTCTGTTACATTATATCTTATTATAACGGCGTTCATAAAGTTAACAGAAAGTTAAAAATTCTGGAAAAATTAAACTACTGGCACTTTGTCTGCTGGTGCTGGCCGGGTTATGAGTTCTAAAATCATTTCCTGATTAATAAGGGCAAATCACTCATTCCAAGTTTTCACTACTCTTCCAGACTCGGGACCTTAATAAAATAACTGCCAACACAGCTAGTAGTGTAAAACCATAAATTCCAGTACCGAATGAGAATACGGGATTAAATGGTGTGGCAATATAATACTGGGCTACGGGATAAATTGTATCAAGAATCAGATGCAGTAAAACTGCTATCCAGATACTTCCGGTTTTTAAAACCGTGTAACTGAAAATAATACCCATTATAACGGTGGAAATGATCATCAGAACAGTTCCCAGTACGGGTTGTCCCGGGAAATTGAGTCCCACCAGAATCAGGGGGGCATGCCACAGGCCCCAGATGACTCCCAGCAGTAAAACTCCTTTGTAACCCCCTAATAATGGCAATAACCTGTCCTGGAGGTACACTCTCCACCCATACTCTTCACCAAAGTAATTTGGCCATAATACCAGGAAGGAAAGGATAAGACTGGGTAATAAAGTGCTAAAGAAAAGGTAAAGGTTAAATTCTTTACTGGGAAGGCCCAATCCCAGAAGATAATTTAAAATAAAACTGAAAAAGGTTATTAATATGAGGATTAGGGGTATAATCAGATAATTTTTTAAATTTCTTCCCCAGAAGAGTTTTGCCGGTTCCAGGTCGTCCCTCCATTTTTTTTTCAAGTTCAAGATGATTACCGTTAAAATTCCGGTAAAGGCAACAATCATGGAAACCAGTGGTATTTTCACAGAAGTCGGTTGTAAGGCAACCATAGGCATTCCCACGGTTCCTAAAATTGGTTTAACATAACTTTCAAAGCAGAATAGAATAACGTAAATCAGGAAGAATGCGAATACAATCTTTGTTTCCCTGGTGAGGGATGGTGATTGGAAGTAGAACATACAGAATAGGGCAGCACTGGCCGGTATCAGCATACAAACCTGAAGTGACGTGTACCACAGTGTGGATGGTGAACGGGATATGGGGCCTGAAATGAAATAAATAACAAATGTAATCAATATAGTTGCGGTAAACGTAATAATCAAGAATAATAACAATTCTTTTTTTAGTTTTTGTTTGTCCATAACTTCTGTAGTCATAGAATCTCCTATTCATCTATTACTGGTAATTATGATTTAAGGTTAAGGGCTTTGTGTTTGGGATTTCATACCCCTATTTTAAGTTCATTTTTTTTTTAAATTCCTATTTTTTTAATAGTATATATATGGGTAATTACTAACAATCATATAGTTGTTAGGGGGGTTAGTTGGTGGATAATAAAGTTTTGTCGGGAATAGTTCTGGGTTTTTTGATTGTGGTAGTTGCCGGTGCTTTTTTAGTTTTCAATCCTTTAAAATCAGATAATTCGCCAGATAATGGTATGGTTGGTTCGGTTAACCAAACTGGAAATAATACTACCAATAATACGGGGATTCTTCCCTCAAATAGTCTGATAACTTTTATTCCTCTTTCATCGGGATTTAATATCCAATCCTCGTCGATATCTCCCCCCAATTCAGGGCCGCCAGTAACTGATCCCCTGGATCATATTATCAGTCTTTTTGATGCCTACGTGAACTCCATCTTCCCTGAATCCGGAATACCGGGTTCGGCCATTGTTATTGTAAAGGGGGATAAGGTAGTTTACATGAACTGTCTGGGGGTGAAAAACCTGGCATCGGGGGAACCGGTTAGTCCTAATACATTATTTGAGATAGGTTCCTGCAGTAAGGCATTCACCGCTACAAATATAGCTCAACTGGTAAGTAATGGTACACTAAGCTGGGATGATCCCATATCTAAATATTTCCCAGATATCTCCGAATTCCAGATGTACGATAGCGAAGTAACTGGTAAACTTACCATTCGGGATTGTCTGTCTCACCGCAGTGGACAACCAGCATACAGCCAGGATACGGAATGGATGATGTTTAATGATTCTTATTCCAGAATGCTTTACAATCTACGTTATGTGAAAAATGACACTCCTTTTAACACTACCTATGCCTATAACAACATAATTTATGCTTTGGCCGGGTATTATGCTTCAAGAGCAACAGGTATAACCTGGAGTGAATTAATTAAAGAGGATCTCCTTAATCCTTTGGGTATGACCTCCTCGACAGCCACGGTAAAGGATTTCTTCAATTCTCCGGATCATGCTACTCCCTACAAGCTCCTTTCCAATGGAACCTTGGTACCATATCATACCGCCAGTATAGATGAAGTTGGGCCGGCCGGAGTTCTGGGTTGTTCCATCAGCGAAATGGCTAACTGGCTTAAATTTCAAATTGCAGACACTGGGATGTATAATGGTGTGCAGATAGTATCTAAGGAAGATCTGGATGAAACACGCACTGGACAAATAAAATATACGGATACAATTCAGTATGCCATGGGATGGCTGGTGAATGATCAACTCATCACTCATGCGGGTGATACCATTTCTTCACAAACATCAGTTTCAGTTTTCCTTAAAGAAGGGATAGGTATAGTATCAGTAACTAATGCTGGGCCTATTGGACAGGATTTCAATAGTGCTATACTGGCCAAGCTCAGCTTATTACTAAAAGGTAATGAAGTTACTGATCCCTGGATTGATTATGGCTACAAAGATCAGCATAAACCCGCTCCTTTCCCTGATCCAGTACCTCCTCTGGTGGGACCACAGGCTCTGGATACTTATACTGGTGTTTACAGTAATGATTTCTATGGAAACATAACCATAACCGTTGAAAATAATGTACTGAAATGTTACTATGGTTATAACACTCAGTCTAACGATTTAAAACATTGGAATGACAGTGTTTTCCTGGATCCAATTTTTGACATGCCCTTAGAATTTAAGGATATACACGATGGCTCAGCTCATCAGCTAGAAACCAGTGTTCAAAATTACACCACAACTCCGCCGGGTACATCTGTATTCAACCGTACCGAGTCTTAAAATGCTTTAAAAGAGATTAAAGTTGTTAAATTCACATTTTTCCGTAGGGGGAGTACTCACTTTTATGGGAAAACAAGTATAGGTATTAACTAAACAAAAAAAATAGTAAACTGATTATTCTGTATGGGGGTTTATGGGGTGGATACAAAGGTTTCGGCAGGAATATTACTTTCCTTGGTGGCAGTTATTGTTGTCATAGGTGTTTTAGGGTTTAATCCGTTTAATTCGGATACATCATTGGATAATGGCATGGTTGTTTCGGTTAACCAAACGGGGAACAATACTATTTCCCCTAACGATATCATTCCTGCAACAATATCCTTGTCTTTCATCCCTCTTTCTGGGGTTTATAGTCCATCCTCATCTTCAATAAGTCCTTCACCTGGCCCGGGACCTTCTCCGGATCCGATGGAACATATAATCAGCTTATTTGATCAGTACATCAATGCCAATTACAACCAGTCATTGATACCGGGCATGGCAGTAGTAATTGTTCAAAATGATAAAATACTGTACATGAACTGTTTAGGAGTTAAAGATTTAGAATCAAAGGAACCAGTGGATGAAGATACTCTATTTGGAATTTGTTCCATTACTAAACAGTTTGCAGCAACAAATATTGCTCAATTAGTGGATAAAGGGTTAATGAACTGGAAGGATCCTATAACTGATTACTATTCCTACCCGGATGAATTCCAGTTATACAGTGACGAAGCTACTGAACAAATAACCATCCATGATTGCCTGATCCATCGTAGTGGATTGGGGCCTGAAAGTGGAAATGATTTCCCCACCTATTTTAATGACTCGTATGATGTGGCCCTTTATAAACTCCGTTACCTAGAGAATACCACCCAATTCCGTTCAACGTATATGTATAACAGTATGGTTTATGCCTTGCCCGGTTACTGTGCTGCCAGGGTGGCTAATACTGAATGGAAAGACTTAATAAAAGAGGATCTCCTGGATCCCCTGGGAATGACCACGGCCACCACCAGCTACTATAATTTCATTAGCTCCAGTAATCATGTAACTCCCTACAAACTCCTTAAAAACGGAACCATGAAAGCGTATGATATTATTCCCGACCCCATAGGGCCTTCTGGTAGTATGGCGGTGTCCATAAATGAAATGGTTAACTGGTTAAAATTCCAAATTGCCGACACTGGTGAATATAATGGCGTGCAAATCGTTTCTAAAGAGGAATTAGATGGAACACGCACCGGGAAAATATACACTAGCAATAAAAACACTTCAATGTACGGGTATGGTTGGGCAATTTCCAATGGCACAATATTCCATGATGGAGATAGTGATGCATTTTTCAGCCAGGTTACCATCTACAATTCAAAAGATATAGGCATAGTTATACTAAGCAATGGAGGAAAATATGCCGAAGGTTTTAAAGTCAGCTTAAATGCTAAATTCAGGGAGTTACTAAACGGCAATGAAAATTATGATCCCTGGATTTCCAAGAAAAGTTCAATTGATGCCACCTGGAAGTCTGATCTTCCGGATACATACGTACCCAATCCACAACCTCTAAGTGCCTATACTGGTGAATATTCCAGTAATATATTTGGCCTGATAAACATAACTACGGATAGTAACACTTTAATTTGTCATTATGGGAATAATGGCCAAGCTTTTGATTTAAAACATTGGAGCAATACCACATTTGAAGATCCAACAAATAACCATTATTTCAATTTCACAGATTTCCACGATGGCTCAGCTCACCAGGTAAACGTAACCTTCACTTTCCCACCGGAAAATGGAACCTTTAACCGCACCGATACTTAATTTTTTAAAAATTATTAATCTTTTAAAAATTAAAAATAAATGGGGGATAAAAGTGTCCCCTTTGTTCTTTTTTTTACCATTTCTCTTTTCCGTGGTTAAATTCGGCCGTTAAAATCTTCTCTGGATCACTGGTCTCTTCCACATTTGGCAAGTTTAGATCTCCCAGATTTCTGTAGCCCGATGGCACGTAGAAGGTAAAACTCAGGGGATCTGCCCCAGTGTCCAGTGCTAAAAAGTAGCTGTGCAGGGCCTGGGGATCGGATTTCATCTGATCAACACTACCGGTGTATTTACCATTATTTTCGGTTTTATCTGCATAACAGAATGCTAACCCATAAAGGGAGTTAATACTCACCTGTTCTGGTGAGGGTGCACCGTACAGCATACTGGAGTACATGGCCCATTTTGCAAACTCCCAGCTGGGCCAACGGCCCTGTCCCCATTCCATTCCTGATACAAATGGATCTGGATTCATGGTTTCATTTTTGGACATTTCGTAGGCATGGTTGGCAATACTCATCAAGGTGATCTCCCGGGCAAAGTCATGGCCATCAGGATTCCATTTTTTATTGCTATGTTTACCTGTATTTACTGCGTTATAGAAATTCCCCTTGAGCATTCCGTAGTTTCCGCTTAACTGGATATCCAGTGCATCGGACATTATTAAAAATAGATGAGTGTCGAATCCCTTGGTTCCGGTTTCATCGTAATCAATTACCCCATCACCATTTTCATCAAATCCCTCCATGAAATCCTGGTAAATGGAGGAGCCAGTTAACTTATCATGGGCTTCAGCATAGCTTAAAAGAGTCTTCTGCATATCCCAGAGCATGCAGCTGGGATTATAATACATGTTGCCGGTTATCAGTTCAATGAATCTGGTTTTTTCAATTCTACCCAGATGGCCGTCCAGAGATGCTAAGGGGGTGCCAGTGACACTATCCCAACCAGTAACATAGTAATGTTGTTGCCCCATTCCCCTTTTTTCCCCGTAACTGTACAGATTATACCTGAAAAGAGGAGAGTCCAGTCCTTCAATGGTCACAATGTTTTTTCCTTCAATGGTGGCCACCGGGACCTGGTGAACGAATTCTGTATTCCAGTTGTTCTTCTCTTTAAGTTCCATCCCCTGGGACATGGGAATGGTTTTGAAACAGTAATTGGCGCATAACTGGTCCAGGGCAACACAGTCCAGGGAGGACCAGATATACCCTTCAGGGATTCTAACGGCAATTCCTTCGGGGTTATGGTTGAGGTTGATCATGTCAATAGAATCCGAAATATGCACCATGAAAACACCCTCCTCCTGCACCGCCCGGATAACATCGGCCTGAGTTCCGGGCATTCCACGGGTTTTGGTTAAAATGTATTCCCCCTTCTCATCTTTCTTAGGTAAACTGGTTTTTTCATCAATCTCCACCACCCAGGGCATGTGGGGTAGTTTACCCTTGTAACTGGGAGTATCTGAGGAGGGCATGGCATATTTCCAGGATTTATTTTCAGGATCAGTACTGGAAGGACACTGGGTGGGATAAAGACCTATGCCCAGATTTTTAATGGCATTAGTAAGGAGGTCCTGGGCGTGAATTTTCATTTTGGGAACGTTAATCAGGACACACCCTGGATAAAATGTAAGATCTTCGGCATTTTCCGGATCGCCCCCAATGATTAATTTGTGAAGGGTGATTTCTGAGTAGTTGGCTCCTTCGGGAACCGGTACGGTACGGCCACGAGTGGGATCTTTGAGTTTATTTAAGTCGTAGATCATCAGCCTGTTTCCAGCTTTCCCTGGTGGGAAATAGTTCCCGACCACACTATCCTCATATCCATTCAGGGGATCATCAGTGTGGGATGCAGGATGGTGTTCTTTTAGGTACTGGCGCACGAAGTAGAATCCCCAACCCCCATAGAAGTCTCCGGATCTTCCTTCAAATATAGCCTCAGAGGTGATGGTTCTTCCAGCATATTGACTACCTATTGTAGCCATTAAAAGAGAAGAAGTGGAAGCTTCACCTAAGGCCATCTGGTGATAATCAATGTCAAGTTCATCGTGGAACCAGCGCATCAAAGCAGCTATTACTGACCAATCAGTACAGATGGGCGCGCCCAGACCTTCACCATGGGTAATATGGTCAATTACTTGGGGGCCTACCAGGTTAGGTTTGAAAAGTAGTTTTTTTCCTGATTGGACCTCTGACTTAACCGTTTGAATAAAATCTGTCTCTTTATCCAGGGAAACCAGGGAATAATCAACATGTTGGTAAATATAATCGATCCTTTTTACAATGGATTGCCAGGCTTCAACATCTCCGTCATCAATAACTTTCTTTAACAGTTGGGGAATATGGGCGTAGGCTTGTGCAGCATCCATCTTTGCTCCGCAAACTGCTGACCCTTGGGAATCAGTTTTTTTATTTCCAATCTCCGCGTCTACCCTATCACCCTTAGTATAACTTCCAGTTTTCTCTAAATTATTCATACCTTTCTCTCCCATTTTCATTTTTAGGATTTCAACTATATGGGCAAAGAATAGGTTCACGGTATTAGTCGTTTTTTGGCTAGAAGAAGCTAGGATTTCACTAGTGGTATGGAATTGGTTTTTTACTAGGCTATTTTCACCCATTTGAGCTGCATAGGCCCATTTAATATTTTGTTATAGAGGCTGTGTAATTAATTATTCCTTTAGGTTAATACTTATTATGTTTTGACTAGACTCCTGACCAAAATCAGTGATTATTTCCCCTTGACCTGGATTTTATCCATGAACTTAATTACCCAATCTTTCTCAGCCTTCAAAATACTTAAGTTTCTACTGTAGATAGCTATGAAGTTGTAAGGCACGTTATTTTCTTCCTGTATCTTAACGGAATAGCTTAAAACATGAATACGTTCTTCAATAGACTTTAAATAAAGTTTTAGACTTTGAATAATTTCTTCCTGGTTTAAGGAAGTCATGTTTGCCAGTCCTAGGTCAAAAGAATAGATTATACTTCCTTTTTCAGATAAAATAGATTTAATTTGCCTTTTAAATAGGGATTTGCCCTTTTCAGTTATGTGGTAAACTTTTTCAGGTCCTTTTATCCCTTCATTTCTATACTGGTATCGGATCAGTCCCTCCTTTTCCAGGCTTTTAAGGATGGGGGGTAGGGTGGAATAATCCACATCTGCCCAGTTATCCATTCCCCTTTTTTCCATTATTTCCCTGATCCGGTAGGCGTAATGATGATACTCGTAGAGAAGACCCAGTACAGCTGTCTCCTGGTTGGAAATTTCCGTCATGAGTGATATTATGATCTTCAAGGTTAATACAATAGGGGGAAATTCCTGTAAACCAGGGTTAGGGGTTTAGGGGGTGGATTGAATAAAAGTAGGATTGTTAAGGGATATAAATTAAAAAAAAGGTAAGGGTTTTATAACCCTGCTCTTTCTACTATAACGTCGGCAACATCTTTAGCTGACGTAAATGGAAAATTATCTGGGGTTAAAACTCCCCCGGCGTCGCCAGCTTTAAGTTCAACATCTCCTGATTTACAAGTAGTTTCTGCTCCATCTGGAAATGCGGATAAGAGTTCCTCAGGCGTGGCCAGGGGAAAACTTGCTCCAGCCAGGGCTCCTACTATTTGTGCGTGTATTTCTTCTTTTACTCCCATTTTATCATCTCCGTGTAATTACACTTATAACTATAGTTAATTAGAAATATATACTAAACCGTCATTAAAATGTACTAACGTTTCTTCTACACAAATCTGACCCTAAAGGTTAAAAGAGAAACTTTTATCCGGATCCCTTCCCCATAATATAAACTATGGAACGTGTGAATAACCTGAAAGATTCAACAAACTACGATACTCCTGCCAAGTTAGAGGCCATACACCGTGATATAAAACGTTTGATGGAAAGAACCAATCAAGAATATCTGGATTTGATGATGGCCAATTTAAGAAAAGATTTTATAGACTCAATTACCGTCTACTTATCTGATGATATTGAAAAGGGTCTGGAACAGGGGATGGTGGATCCCTGCCCTATGAGGGACACCTGTAAATCAGTCTTCACTGCTTATTTGGAGGAAAACTCCAAGAACATCCAGCAGGGACATATTTCAGGGGGGACCATAGCTCAAAAAAGGGATGAATTAAATCAAATAAGGGGAAAAGTCTCCGGTGATAACTGCGATACATGTTTTCAGGAAGTTAACTCCCTCTTTGAAAAGCAACTAAACATTATGGACTCCTTACAAATATACAGTTTTAATGATGAAACAAAGACTGAAATAGCGGTTATTGATGAAGAAAAAATCGTTAAAAATGTATTGGAGCCGTTATCCAACCGGCAGAGACTGCAAATAATGAAATACATGGCCTCACAAACCCGTAGCTTTTCCATTCTTTCCGAGTTCACCGGACTTCGCGGTGGTAATCTCTTGTTTCACCTCCAGAAGCTCCTGGAAAACGATCTAATCATGCAAAGACACGAAAGAGGAGATTATATGATTACCAAAAAGGGATTCAATCTTCTATTGTTGCTTGCTAATTTTCAAAAATCTACTGAAGATTGATGAATTGGCTTAGCTTGACCAAAAACCCCCGAATATAAATACCAAATAACAACTAGCTTAATCTTTAAATCCAATCAAATTCAACTCATTCCTTAATATTTTCCTTTTCCCAAAGCTCAATACAATCTTCTATGGTTAGGGAAACAAGTCCTTCTACAATTTCTTCTTCCAGTTTCGTTTTCTGGATGGAGTCCCTTAGGGGACCGTAAATATTAGCTGCTTTAATTTCAATTCCCCTCAACTTCAATTCATCATAGAGATCCTCTAACATCTCTGCACTGGAGTGATCAATGAAGGATGTTGCCTCAAAATCCAAGATTAATAGTTTAGTATCTTTATAATCATTTTCAATTAGTTCTAAAATTTTATTCTTTATGTCCTCAGTATTCAGAAATATTTGAGATCCATCCACCCGAACTATAAGCACTTCGGGAATCATCTCTGCTTCCGGACGCCTTCTGATATCCAAAAACTGATCTTTGCCGGGCATTTTTCCTAAAACCGCAATATGGGGATTGTACATTTTATTAATCAGCCCTACCACCGATAATATCACTCCAATAACAATACCTTCCAGTGCCCCGAAGAAGAGCACAAATAACAGAGTTACCAGGGCAATGATGAATTCAATTTTACTGAAGTGGTATATACTTCTGAAGTGGGGAATATCCACCAGATTCTTGATTACAAAGAGTACAATTGCCGCCAGTATGGCTTGGGGCAAGTTGGTGAAGATACCGGTAAAAAATACCAGAACCAGCATGATAACTAATCCGGAGACAATACTGGCCAGTTGGCTTTTGGCTCCACTTTCATCATTCACCGCAGTACGGGATAAGGAACCAGCTACGGGTAAACCCTGAAAAATACCCACTGCTATATTGGACATGCCTAAAGCCAGGAGTTCCTGATTTTTATCAATTTTGTACCTGTTTTTAGCAGCATATTCCGTGGCGAACAGATACCCCTCCATGAAACTTATCAAAAATACGGTGGCTGCCAGAGTAACTAAAATATTTACATCCAAAAGTGCAGGATCGGGAATTATAAGAGATGGTAATCCCTGAGGGATGTGCCCTACCACGTCCACTCCCAGAGATGTTAAATTGGCTACAGTAACCAATTTAACATCTCTGGGAGTAGACGTGGTAGGGCACATC
>ENA-UOOE01002601-UOOE01002601.1-fermentation-metagenome-genome-assembly--contig:-NODE-2601-length-12640-cov-6.914263_pt1 | contig 12640 bp, 10 predicted proteins | sample MGYA00245776_ERZ724021 | MGnify/ENA primary metagenome ERZ724021 (study PRJEB28704, sample SAMN03018321) | fermentation metagenome | biome: anthropogenic terrestrial biome; feature: soil; material...
CTTTGATTTGGTGATAGTCGCTTTCACAGAGTGCGTGGGAGTGTTACAGTAGGTAGCCGTCAGATAAATAAATCTATATAAAAATTGAAAAGTTATTATAAATGAGAATATATATGGTAAAAAAGGTACAAAATAAAATAGAGAAAATATATATGAGGTGGTGCTTATGACTCATCAGAAATGGTTTAAGGTTTTTTTTATTTTATTTTTAATAGTACTTTTTTTAAGCAGTGGATTTATAATAATGGAATACAAGTCAAATTCTATGGCTAAAGATTTACAGGAATACCGGTCGTATTATTTTGTAATTACAGGTGATAAAACCATATGTAAAATTGATACGGTTACAAATCAGATTGTGAGTAAGATTAATGTAGAAGGTAAAGCAGAAGACATTCAAATTTCACCGGATGGTAAAATCCTAGTAGTAGTTGCTTCAAATGATAAAGATGAGGATGGTACAGGATTTGTTTTATTTTATGAGATTAAGGATGACAAACTTTTAAAAAAATTAGAGGTAGGCAAACATCCTTCAAAAATTGGATTTACTCCAGATAAAAAATATGCACTTATAGCAAATAAAGAGAGCAATGATATATCTTTAATAGATTTTCAAAATTACACTGTACTTCAATCTATAGATGTGGGAAGAAAACCTAAGAATTTTTGTATATCTTATGATGGAAGATACTGTTATGTGGCAAATACAGGAGAGGATACTTTAAGTGTAGTGGATATGAGAAGTTTTAAAAGTATAAAAAAAATAAGAGTAGGTAGATATCCTATTGATGTTACTATAGATAAAGCTAATGGAAATGTTATGGTAACTTTAAGCAGGGAAAAAGCTGTGGCCCTTGTAAATCCAAATACAGAAAATATCGAAAAAGTAGATCTGGATGATAAACCTACAAAAATATATAATTAAATTTACGTTTAAAAATCTAAGGCATATAAAAAACAAATTAAATTATTTTTTATATGCCTTATTTGCATTTATTTTGGAATAAGTTATTGCAGATCATATTTGTAGATAAATATTCATCAAAAATAATTTTAATAAATTTTTTACAAAAAGGAGTATAATATGTGTAAAGAATAATTATTAATAACTAATAAAATTTTAAGTTTAAGCAAAATTAGTAATTTTATTTTGTAGATAAACTGGAAGCTTATGTATAAGCATTCTTGTCTACAATAAATATAAGAAAGGTGTGTTAAATATGTTTTTTAAAAATAAAATAAAAAAGACTGTACATGTAGAAGGTATGAGTTGTAATCATTGTGTGGATCACGTTAAGTCAGCTTTAGAATCGGTAAATGGAATTTCAGGTGTTAAAGTTGACTTGGATAGTAAAACTGCAGTGGTAAAATGCTTACAAGAGGTAAATAACTCTGACATAGAATCTGCTGTTAAAGATGCAGGCTATGAAGTGACAAGTATAGAAGAAGGATAGAATAAAGTATTTTATAATGGACAATGCAATAGATTTTGTATTAGATCAAAAATAGCACTATATATCCGGAGTATAAGTTGATTTTTTTGCTTAGACCCCTCATATATAGTGCTATCTTTTTTTTGATTAAATCTTATTGACAACTAAAACATATTGAATTATACTTAAAACATATGAACACATGAGCATATATTAGTAAATCTGGGAGGTAGATTAGCATGAACAATACTATGGAAGTAAAATTACAAGATAATAGAAAATTAAAAAATAATTATACTAAAAAAGAATTCATTCTCGATGGACTTGATTGTGCACACTGTGCTGCAAAAATAGAAAACAAAATTAATGAAATGCCCGAAATAAAGAATGCTTCTGTGGATTTTTTGTCTAAAAAGCTTAAATTTGAATTGTATGATGAAGAAAAATTTAATAACGCTGTGGAAAATATAAAATCTATAGTTAAAAGATTAGAACCAGATGTAAAAATTATATATGAAGTTAATAAAAAATCAAAGAAAATTGAGGAATTACCAAAAGAAAAAAATAAAAAAATTGAAACTATAATTTCAGTAGTTGGAATTTTGATTTATATTACTGGCATAGTGTTTAAATTTTCATTTGAAATTGAATGTACACTTTTTCTTTTAAGTTATATTGCTATTGGAAAAGATATACTTTGGAAAGCAGTTAAAAATATTTTCCGGGGACAGGTATTTGATGAAAATTTTTTAATGTGCATTGCAAGTATAGGAGCTTTTGTAATTGGACAGTTTCCTGAAGCCGTTGCTGTCATGCTATTTTATAAAATAGGGGAATATTTTCAAGATAAAGCAGTAAATAATTCAAGAAAATCTATAGCTGACCTTATGGATATAAAACCTGAGTTTGCAAATGTAAAGACTGAATCAGGATTAAAAAAGATGAATCCTGAAGATGTAAATATAGGAGAGCTTATTTTAGTAAAACCAGGTGAAAAAATACCTTTAGATGGACAAATTATACAAGGCGAATCTATGGTAGATACCTCTGCATTAACTGGAGAATCTCTTCCAAAAGAAGTAGGATGTAAGGATATAGTGCTTGGTGGATATATAAATAAAAATGGAGTTTTAACTTTGAAGGTAACTAAAAGTTTTGAAGAATCTACTGTAGCTAAAATATTGGATTTAGTTGAAAATGCCAGCAGTAAAAAGGCTCCCACAGAAAATTTTATTACAAAGTTTGCTAGATATTATACACCTTTAGTTGTAGCATTTGCAGTAGGATTAGCTTTATTGCCTCCATTTTTAATGGGAGGGGAAAGTTTTTCTAAATGGATTTATAGAGCTCTTGTATTTTTAGTAGTTTCCTGTCCATGTGCACTGGTTATTTCAGTACCGCTTGGATTCTTCGGAGGAATAGGAGCAGCTTCTAAAAATGGGATCCTTGTAAAAGGTGGAAATTACCTTGAGGCCTTAAATAGTGTAGATACGGTAGTGTTTGATAAGACAGGTACCCTTACCAAAGGAATATTTAAAGTTACGGAAATAAAGGGCTTTAATGGATTTAGAGAGGAAGATATTTTAAAATATGCAGCTTTTGTAGAATCGTATTCCAATCATCCTATAGCTCTATCTATAGTGAAACAGTACAGCCAAAATATAGATAGAGATTTGATAAGTGATTATGCTGAAATTTCAGGTAATGGTATTAAGGCAAAGGTAGAAGGAAGAGAAGTTCTTGCAGGAAATTCCAGGCTTATGGAAAGAGAAAAGATAAATTATGATATGTCAGAAGTTATTGGAACTGTAGTCCATGTTGCATTAGATAAAATCTATATGGGGTATGTAGTAATATCTGATGAAATAAAAGAAGATTCTAAAGAGACAATTAAAATGTTAAAGAACATGGGAATAAAGAAAACTGTTATGCTTACGGGAGATAATAACAGAATTGGAGAAACCATAGGATATAAATTGGGATTGGATGAGGTTTATACGCAGCTTCTTCCAGATCAAAAAGTAGAAAAATTAAATGAGATAATAAATAGAAAGTCTTCTAATAGGAAGATGATTTTTGTAGGAGATGGAATAAATGATGCCCCTGTGCTTGCTAGGGCAGATATTGGAATTGCTATGGGTGGTATTGGTTCAGATGCTGCTATTGAAGCTGCAGATGTAGTTATTATGACAGATGAACCTTCAAAAATAGTAACTGCTATTAAAATAGCTAAGAAAACTAAAAAAATAGTATCTCAAAATATAGTGTTTGCACTTGGAGTAAAACTGGTAATTTTAGTTTTAGGAGCTGTAGGAATTGCTAATATGTGGGAAGCGGTTTTTGGAGATGTAGGAGTAGCTCTTATAGCAGTGTTAAATTCTATGAGAGCAATGAAGGTAGAAAAAGCTTAAGCGTTAAAGTCTCTAAACGAAAAATAAACTTATGTTGCGAATATTTTTACAACCACAAGTACGGTTAAATATTTCTACGCATAAGTTTATTTTTTAGTTAGAGAAGCTATTTATGTTTGAGTTTTAACTATAAAGTGAATATAAATTATATCTATAGGAAAGTATTTATTATATAATTAATATGTAATTTTACTTAGAAATTCTATACAAACTTTAGAAGAACAGGGGGTAAGAACATGGTAGAAGAATTACATAAATTGCAAAATGGTACGGATATAAGGGGAATTGCAATTGAAAATCCCGAAAAGAAAGTTAATTTGACTGCTGTAGAAGTAAAGGCCATAGCAGGTGGGTTTATGAAATGGCTTAAAGACAAAAAAAATATAAAAAAAGAAAAAATAAAAATTGCAGTAGGCATGGATTCCAGACTATCAGGACCTGAAATTAAAGAGGTTATTTTAAATGAACTTGTAAATTGGGGATGCAGCATATATGACTGTGGACTTTGTACTACTCCAGCTATGTTTATGACTACTGTACTGGATAATTATAAATGTGATGGATCTATTATGATAACGGCAAGCCATTTGCCTTATTATCACAATGGGTTAAAGTTTTTCACTGAAAATGGTGGATGTGAGAAAGAGGATATAAAATACATATTAGATAGTGCTGCAAAACAAGATTTTAAATATCCTTCTTATAAAGGAGAAATTTCTAAAATTGACTTCATTGACACATATTCAAGTTTATTGGTTGAAAAAATTAGAAAAGGTATAAATTCAAATGAAAATTATGAAATGCCTCTTTTAAAATTTAAGATTATTGTGGATGCAGGTAATGGAGCAGGAGGCTTTTTTGCAAGCAAAGTTTTAAAAACATTAGGGGCAGAAGTTGAAGGAAGTCAGTTTATTAATCCAGATGGAAGATTTCCCAATCATATTCCTAATCCTGAATCGAAAGAAGCCATGGATTCCATTAGAAAGGCAGTACTTAAAAATAAAGCGGATCTTGGCATAGTGTTTGATACAGATGTAGATAGGGCAGCTATTGTAGATGCTGGAGGAATGGATATAAACAGAAACTCTCTAATAGCTTTAATATCTTCTATAATTTTGGATGAACATCCAGGCACTACTATAGTAACTGATTCTGTAACTTCAAATGGATTAAGTGAATTTATTAAAGATTTAGGTGGAAAACATCATAGATTCAAAAGAGGTTATAGAAATGTAATAAATGAAGGAATAAGGCTAAATGGGCAAGGTGAAAAATGCTATCTGGCAATTGAAACTTCAGGACATGCAGCACTTAAAGAAAATTACTTTTTAGATGATGGAGCTTATTTGATATCTAAAATACTAGTAAAAATGGCTAAACTTCATAAACAAGGTAAAAGTATAGAGGACTTAATAAAAAATCTAAAGATTTCACCTGAAAGTTTAGAGCTTAGGTTTAATATTTTAAACCGTAATTTTAAAGATTATGGATATAAGATACTGGATGATTTAAAGAGGTATGTAGAAAAAATCAATGGATGGAGTGAAACGCCTAACAATTATGAAGGAGTTAGAGTAAATTGTGATAAATTAAGTGGAGATGGATGGTTTCTCCTTAGAATTTCTCTCCATGAACCAGTATTGTGTCTCAATATAGAGTCAGATTCAAAAGATGAAATAAAAATAATTGTGAATAATTTAAAAATTTTTTTAATACAATATAGTGAGCTTGATATTAGCAGTTTTAAATAAGAAAATATGCTATTATGGGTTATACTAAGTATACAATTTGTACTATACATGTTAATAATGATATACTATAATATATATAGTATATCATTATTAGCGTTATAAATTAAATAAATTGTATATATTAAAAAGGAGAAAATGATCATGATTTTCTATGATGAGAATAATTTAGATATAATAGAAAAAGACTTAAGATATCTTCAATTATTATCTAGAGAATATCCTACAATATCCAGCGCCAGTACTGAAATTATAAATCTTCAAGCTATATTGAATTTACCAAAAGCTACAGAGCATTTTATAAGCGATATTCATGGAGAGTATGAATCTTTTACCCATATGCTTAGGAATGCATCTGGTGTAATAAAGAGGAAAATTGATGATGTATTTGGAAATTCACTGAGGGAAGAACAGAAGGCATCACTTGCAACTCTTGTATATTACCCTGAGAAAAAAATAGAGTTGATTAAGGAGAAAGAACACGATTTAGAAGAATGGTATAGAATAACTTTGTATCAATTAATTGAATTGTGTAAAAATGTATGTTCAAAATACACAAGATCTAAAGTGAGAAAGGCACTTCCAAAGGATTTTTCCTATATAATAGAGGAACTGCTTCACGATCAGGATGATAAGGTAGATAAACAACCTTATTACAATGGTATAATAAAAACTATAATAGACATAGATCGTGCTCCTGAATTTATTATAGCTATTTCAAATGTAATACAAAGGCTAGTTGTAGACAGGCTCCATATAATAGGAGATATATATGACAGGGGACCAGGTGCCGAGATTATAATGGACGCCCTTATGAAACATCATTCCGTGGATATTCAATGGGGAAATCATGATATGCTGTGGATGGGAGCAGCAGCTGGTTGCGAGGCTTGTGTAGCTAATGTGCTGAGAATATCACTTAGATATGCTAATTTGCATACTATTGAAGATGGTTATGGAATAAATTTACTCCCTCTTGCTACTTTTGCCCTTGAATTTTACAGTGATGATCCTTGTAAGGATTTTATTCCTAAGACTTTAGACAAGGATATAAGCAAAAATGAACTTAATTTATTAGCGAGAATGCACAAGGCGATAGCTATAATACAATTTAAATTGGAAGCTGAAATAATAAAAAGACATCCTGAATTTAAGATGGATGATAGACTTTTACTTGATAAAATAGATACCGAAAAGTGGGAAATAAATATATATGGACATAATTATAAATTAAATGATACTAATTTTCCTACTATAGACTGGAACGATCCATATAAACTTACGGATAGGGAACAAGAACTAATTAAAAAATTAACTAGTTCTTTTGTAAATAGTGAGAAACTTCAAAGGCATATTAAATTCTTGTATAGTAAAGGCAGCATATACCTGGTATATAATTCAAATCTTCTATATCATGGTTGTATTCCGCTGAATAAAGACGGTAGTTTTAGAGAAGTTAAAATAGGAAAGATAAATTACAGTGGCAGAGAGCTTTTAGATAGGTATGATCGTTTAGCAAGGGATGCTTTTTTCTTTAAGAATAATACAGAAAGTAAAAAGTATGGTATGGATATGATGTGGTATATGTGGTGTGGAGAAGATTCACCTGTATTTGGAAAAGTTAGAATGACAACTTTTGAAAGATATTTTATTGACGATAAGTTAGCACACTATGAAAAGAAAAATTATTATTACCAATATAGAGATGATGAGAATGTGTGCAAGAATATATTAGCAGAATTTAATTTGCCACCAGAAAACTCTCATATTATAAATGGTCATATTCCAGTAAAAACCAAACAAGGAGAAAGTCCTATAAAGGCAAATGGAAGACTCCTTGTAATAGATGGAGGATTTTGTAAGGCATATCAGCCTGAAACTGGAATTGCAGGGTATACTTTGATATATAATTCTTATGGATTGCTGCTTACTTCTCATGAACCATTTTCTGCTATAAAAAATGCTATAGAAGAGGACAAAGATATTTTATCTTCTACAGTGATTTTGGAACATGTAACTAAGAGAAAGAGGGTAGCAGATACAGACATTGGAAAAGAACTGACAAAACAGATAGCTGATTTGGAAAAGCTCTTAATAGCGTATAGGAAGGGATTAATTAAAGAAGATAACAATCGAATTGAATGAAAATATTAATGAATCTTACTTAGTGGGAAAAGCAGATATCCCAAATCTTTGATTTGGTGATAGTCGCTTTCACAGAGTAAAAGCAGATATCCCAAATCTTTGATTTGGTGATAGTCGCTTTCACAGAGTAAAAGCAGATATCCCTTATCCAGGGGCGTACCTACTGTAACACTCCCACTTCTATCAAAGTGAGAGTGTTACAGTAGGTAGTCATCGGATAAATAGATCTATAAATATCAGATGAAGGTAAACTCCGTTTGACATTTATAGATTACAAAAGTGAAGAAAATATTTTGCAAAAAGCTTCAAAAAATTTAGTAAAAAGAGATAAATTATCAAAGTATTTAGTACTAACTATCTTGCTGTTTTTAAGATCATGCAAAAATAAATCTTCAAGCTCCACTGTGGTATCTTCGTCATATATCATTGCATTTATTTCATAATTTAATTCATAGCTTCTTATATCCATATTAGCAGTACCTATAGTGCATATTTTACCATCTATAGATGTGGTTTTAGAGTGAATAAAACAATTTTTATTATAAAAATAGACTTTCACACCACTTTTAACTAAATCTGCTAGGTAGGTTCTTGAGGCATAGTACACCAATATATGATCGTATCTCCCAGGAAATAGTATACGTACGTCTATTCCGCTTAAAGAAGCTATTTTAATTGCATTTAATATACTTTCAGTGGGTATGAAGTAAGGAGTTGTAATGTAAATATGATCTTTTGCCATACTAATCATCTTTAAAATGGCTTGTTCAATAGCTGGAAATTCAGAATCTGGACCACTTTTTACTAGCTGCATTAGTTTATTACCATTGTTATATGATGGAATTTCAGGAAATATTTCTTTGAAATTTCCATTATAAAAGAAATATTCTTTATTAGCGGATTTTATTGTGGCAAAGTCATCTACAAAGACTGCTTGAAGTCCCAAAACAAAATCACCTTTTACCATTATATGGGTGTCTCTCCAGTATCCATATTTGCTCTTTCCTACATATTCATTCCCTATATTTATGCCTCCTACAAAACCTACTTTTCCATCAATAACTACTATTTTTCTGTGATTTCTATAGTTTATCTGGGTGTTTATGTGCTTTAAAATTGGTGCTAGAAAGTAAGAATATTGGACCACATCAACTCCAGCACTTTTCAAATCACATATATACTTTTTATCAATTCCTATACATCCTAGCCTATCCAATATGAGACGTACGTCCACACCGCTTAAACATTTTTTTATCAATATATCTTTTATTTCATTTCCTAGTTCATCACTTTTTATTATGTAATATTCCATATGAATATGATGTTTTGCATTTAGCAACTCTTTTTTGAGACATTTAAATTTTTCAACTCCATTTTTGAATATCTTTATAGAATTGTTTGTAAACAATGGAGATTCGCTATTTTTAGAAACAAGTTTAATTAAAGGAGCATAAGTTGTATCTTTTACATTTTTAATTGCTTCATATATTAACTCTTTTATATTTACAGTTGTTTCATTGTTAAGTTTATGTTTTTTCCAATTTCGCCCTAAAAATATGTAAGCTATTAAACCAAAAGGGGGCATAACTATAAAAATCAGAAGCCATGCAATTGTTTTTTCAGGATTTTTTCTTTCCAACATTATAATAGCTAAGGACAATACTACATTTATTACAAAAATTATGTAAAAAATATTTTGCATGGACAAAATGCCTCCCTATTAAATTCTATGTTAATTGGTAAGTTACCTATAATGATAGTTTGATTTTTATAGGTGGATAATATACGCTTTTTATATGAAAATTATAGCATTTTTATAATTTATTATAAGTGTAATACTATAAAACCTGTGCTATAATAATAATATAAAATATAATAAAAAATCCACTATAATATAATTAGGAGGTAATAAATTGTTAAAATGCCAAATATGTGGTAAACCAGCGGATAAGCATCATATAATTTATAGATCTCAGGGAGGAGTGGATTTCCCTTTGAACTTTAAATATCTTTGTTCAGAACACCATAGAGGAAAGAGTGGGCCTCACAAGAATAGAAAATTGGACTTGTTGTATAAGGTAGAAATGCAGCAAAAGCTTGAAGAATTGCTTTGCAAAGAGTTTTATACGTTGGATCAATTAGTTAATCTCCTACAAATAAATAAAGGAATGTTAAAAAAACTTCTAAAGGAATATAAATTATATAAAGAAGGATATAGAAATTTTGATGTTATATATATATTAATGGGGAAAAAGAGATACACAGAATGCATGCCTGAAGAATATTATGATTTTATAGGAAACTTTTAACAACACAGCCTTTGAAATGTATGTTTCATGCTGTTAAATATCTGGAGATAAGTGAATAAGTATTGAAACTTATCATTTAGTATAAATATAGATTTTTTAAAATAAAAGTTATCTCTCGATAAACGCTTTATATTAACTTAAATTTTACGAAATATATTAAAAGGGATAATGGATGTAAGTCGCTTTCTAAAAAAATTAAGTTAGATAAGGGGGTTATTAACATGAAAGAGAATGTACTTATGCTGTTAACGTTGGAGGAAATAAGTAATATAACTAAGGGATTAAAACTTACTGTAGACGCTGTAAACAACGATAATGTTGAAATTGATGAAAAGTTGAAAAATGATATAGAGGAAGTACTTAAGAAGTTACTTCAAGTAGAGGCCGAATGTTCAAGATAATATAGTGTAGGTCAATTATTATTTTTTCTTAAGATTAATAATGATTGACCTCGTAATTAAGGTAATTAAGTTTTTTGATTCTAAGATTGTATAATTTCAAATTTAAATAGTATATTTAAAATAAAGATATTAAGGAGTAGAAAGATATATGAATATAGCATTTTTTCTAACACCTAAAGAGGAAGTTGTTTGTGAAACTCCAAATTCAACTATGAGACAGGCACTGGAAAGAATGGAAAGGCACAGATATACGGCAATTCCATTAATTGACAGTTGCGGCAAGTATGTAGGAACTCTGACAGAAGGGGATTTGTTGTGGAAACTAAAAAATACTCCGGATTTGAATTTTAAAAATACCAGTAAAGTGTTGTTGAAACAAATTTCTAGACGTATGCACAATAAACCAGTGAGAATTAATTCTAACATGGAAGACCTGGTATCACTTGCAGTAAATCAAAATTTTGTACCTGTAATAGATGATAAAGATATATTTATAGGTATCATAAAGAGAAGTGACATAATAAACTATTGTTACAGACAAATATTTAATGAAAATGCTAATTCAGCTTACGGTGTTAAATAAAAATGAAAATACTTATTGACATGAAGAGAAATAAGTGATAACATATATTTAATTTAATAATAAATCCTTTGACGAGGAATAGTAGCAATATTATTAAGGTTACAGAGAGTTGAGAATGGTGTGATCTCGATACTATTATATGTTGTGAATGGACCTAATAGGAGTAAATTGAAATTCGCAAAGCGAAGAGTAGTGGTTAACGTAAACCATACGTTATAATGGATAGGACATGTTAGTGTCTGAAAAAAGAGATGCTTTTTAAAGTATAATTTAGGTGGTACCGCGGATATCTCCGTCCTAGTTTTTAGGATGGAGTTTTTTTATTAAAAAATAAAGTTGGTTAAAAAGAAATATAGGTGGTGTATGCTATGTTGTGAAAGAAAAATAAAGAAAATTTATTTATAGATAATTGTTATAATATCAATTATATTTTTAATTTGAAAAATATTCAAATTAGTAGGAATATTTCAAATTTAATTTTAAGGAGAGTGCAAATATGAACTTAAAAAAGATGATTATAAATTCTATACTGCTTGCTATAGGTGCAGTACTGCATCAGATTACACCACCACTTATACTTGGAATGAAACCAGATCTTTCTCTTGCAATGCTTTTTATAATACTTGTGTTTAATAGGGAGTATAAGACATGCCTTTGTGCAGGTATTGTAGCAGGTATTCTGGCAGCTGCAACTACTGCTTTCCCCGGTGGGCAATTTGCAAATGTAATAGACAAATTTATAACTATAAACGTAATGTTTGTACTTATAAAACCTCTTAGAGATAGAATAAACAATCAAATAACTATTCTATTAGTTACTGCTGTAGGTACAATTATAAGTGGTTCTACATTTTTAATGGTAGTACTTCTTACAGTAGGATTAAAGACAAGTTTTACAGCATTATTTATATCTGTAGTTTTACCAGCTGCAGTTATAAATACTATAGCAGGAGCAATTTTATTTAATATAATAAATGTAGCTTTGAAAAGAGGAGCTATGAGACAAGTATAGTTAGTTAAAAATTAATAGTTAATAGTGGATAGCGTGCAGTACTTATTGAAGCTTTGCTTCGATGGTGCTGCATTTTAGTATTTCGGCAATGTATAATAATATTTCTCCCATTGTAAATTGCAATCTGCTAAGAAGAAAAATTAATAGAGATTCGTTAAAAAACTATATATAAAATAAATCAAGATATAACTCACAAATTAATAGAAGTTAAAATTGAAATTGGAAATTTACCTAATCAAATGGCAATAATTAAAAATATTGCTTGTGTTATCAATGAATCTTGCTTAGTGGGAAAAGCAGATATCCCAAATCTTTGATTTGGTGATAGTCGCTTTCGCTGTGTGCAAGCAGAGAACTTAAATTTTTGATTTAAAGTGAATCGCTTTCTCTTTAGAGTTTTGTTTCTCCCACTAAGTTTAGATGAATTATCCAGGGACGTAGCTACTGTTATCTCCCACTTTGATAGAAGAGTAGGTAGCCATCGGATAAAATTATGTAAAACTATTTCTATAATTAGAATTTGACAGGAAAATAGAAAGCAACTTATACTTATAATGAAAAGATGGTGAAACATATGAAAATATTACTTATGAAAATT
>ENA-UOOE01002602-UOOE01002602.1-fermentation-metagenome-genome-assembly--contig:-NODE-2602-length-12619-cov-6.790592_pt1 | contig 12619 bp, 9 predicted proteins | sample MGYA00245776_ERZ724021 | MGnify/ENA primary metagenome ERZ724021 (study PRJEB28704, sample SAMN03018321) | fermentation metagenome | biome: anthropogenic terrestrial biome; feature: soil; material...
ATTATGGAAATCTGGGAACCATTATACGGACCTGTGATTCCTTCCGGGCAGACGGGCTGATTCTGACCGGCCATTGCGTCGATCTTTATGATCCGCGCACGATCCGGGCCAGTGTCGGCTCTCTTTTTACCTTACCGGTCCTCCGGCTGCCGTCCCATAGGGAACTGCTGCCCTGGCTGACTGGAATCCGGAGTGCCCTGCCGGGGTTTCACATTGTCGGCTCGGACGAAAAGGCGGATACCGATCTTGCGGATCATGACTTCACCGCTCCCACTGCTCTCGTTCTCGGAAACGAAACCAGCGGTATGAGCCAAAGCTATCGCAGCCTGTGTGACAGTATGGTTCGGATCTCAATCCACGGTTCCGCTTCTTCCCTGAATGTGGCATGTGCAGCATCGATTCTTCTGTATGAGGCCGACCGCCAGAGACGCCGATTATCGTATCACCCGGGTGTAACAAAAAAGGAGAACTCTAATGAACCGCAACGATATTGATCGGGAGAAGAAAAAGCAGTGTATCGAGGACATCAAGGTTTATTTTGAAAACGAAAGGGACGAGGTCATAGGGGATATGGCTGCCGAACTCTTTCTGGGATTTATCCTGGAGAAAATCGCTCCGGTTATTTATAATCGGGCATTGGAAGATGTGTACCGCTTTTTGGACGATAGGCTGGATGATCTGTTTGTCCTGGAGAAATGATGGATTGGTCAATTGCGCACCCTAAGCAGGGCACGGGAAGCAAAACTGGAAGTGAACAGCATTCAGGTTTTAGGGTTCCGATGCATAACGGACTCCATAGGAATAAAGGGAATTTGGATATCGGGGGGGAGGCAGGAATTGACAGGAGGGAAAATGACAGACGGGAAACCGACAGAATTGGCAGGCCAGGTGAACAGGGTATTGGCTGCGCTGCGGGAGCTTCGGATCGGTGTGATCACGGAGGAATACAAAATACAGGAGCTCATAGCAGACGCGCTTGCCCGAAAGGATATCCCCTTCCAAAAGGAATACCGGCTGGCACCCCGTAACCGTATCGATTTTTATATAGAAGACGGAATCGGCCTGGAAGTCAAAAGAGGGAAACCCAATCGCACGGCAGTCATCGGACAGCTGGAACGCTATGCTTCCTTTGAGGAAATCCGGGCTGTGATTCTCGTGGTGGAACGAAATGTGAATATACCAGGCCGAATTATGGACAAGCCCTGTATTTTGTTTGGTCTGAACCGTTTGTGGGGGGTGGCTTTGAACTGATGGAAAAGACAGAGCATCAGGAAGTGTTTTTGCCGGACTATATGAAGGAGCCTGGCCCGTGCAACCATTATTACGGTACCCTCACCTACAACGGCAGAACCGGGAAATGGATCATCAAGGGCGAGCCCTGTGTCTGTCAGATGGCAAAACGGCTGTTCCCGGGATGTGCGGGCAAAAGCAGAGGAGTGGCCCGGTTTCCGGCCAACCGGCGGATCATCGGGGATCTAAACTGGCTGATGCTCCGTTATCCCCTGAAGATCCGGAATCCGAAACGGTGGGATGCGGAGATGGCCGAGGCAAGACAGCATGTCCTGGCCAGGGAACGAAGCAACCAATATCCGTTGAAGACAGAGCCTTCCGATACTCTGTTCCATGGAGAACTGATGGAGTTTCAGAAGGAAGGCCTGGGTTTTCTGCTGCAAAACAATCGTACGTTGCTGGCGGATGAAATGGGCCTTGGCAAAACGGTGGAGGCGCTTGCCTACCTGGCTCAGACCGGCGCTTATCCGGCTTTGCTGGTTGTACCCGCACATCTGGTGAAGAACTGGGAAGGGGAGATCCGGCGGTTTCTGCAGATGCCGGACGTTCATGTTGTCCGCGGTCTGAAGCCTTATACCCTGCCGAAGGCGCATTTATACATCATACATTATCTGCTGCTCCGGGGATGGAAGGAAGTTCTGCCAAAGGCAGGATTTCAGACGGTCATTTTTGATGAAATACAGGAGCTGCGTCATGCCGGCACGGAAAAATACAGCAGTGCCAGCCTGATTGCAGACAGCTGCCGCAATGTAATCGGTCTTTCCGGGACCCCGATTTACAACAGGGGCGGGGAGATGTGGAATGTAATGAATATTCTGGATTACCATTGTCTGGGCGATTGGGACAGTTTTACCCGGGAATGGTGCTATGGTTACGGAAACGGGATTGTGACGGATCCGAAATTGTTGGGGGAATACCTGAAACGGGAAGGGCTGCTGTTCCGGCGGACCAAGGATCAGGTTTTGAAGGAACTGCCTCCGAAACGGCGGCTGGTTCAGGAGATTGGTTCCGATGCCGGGGTATACGATGCCCTGATGACCGGTGCAATGGAAAAAGTCCGGCTGTTGGATTCCGTTGACGAGGCTTTTGACCAGAGACGCCTGGCGGATCAGATCGCACAGGAGGAGCGTCAGGCGACTGGGGTAGCCAAGGCGCCTTATGTCTGCGCCTTTGTCCGGGCCCTGCTGGAAGGGGACGAAAAGATATTACTGTTTGCCCATCATCACAAGGTGATGGATCGGTACAAAAAGGAATTGAAGCATTATCATCCGGCATTTGTAACCGGTCGGGAGACGGCAGGGCAGAAGGACGAATCCATACGGCGTTTCATGGAAGGGAAGACCAATTTGTGCGTGATTTCCCTGCGGGCAGCAGCAGGGCTGAATCTGCAGCGGGCAACCTGTGTGGTATTCGGGGAGCTGGACTGGTCCCCGGCGGTACACAGCCAGGCGGAGGATCGGGCTCATCGGATCGGACAGCGGGATTCCATTCTGTGTTATTATCTTGTGACGTCCAGGGGATCGGATCAGGATATTCAGGAGGCCCTGGGCCTCAAGGTAAGTCAGTTTGTCAACATGATGGGGGACCGGTTTGAGACGGAGGAGGACAGGCTGCTGGCACAGGGCGCGGCGGACCGGCATATCCGAAAGGTCATTGGCCGGCTGCGGGAGAAGGCAGGACTGCCGCCAATTCCTTCCCTGGCTGCGGACGTCCTCTGAACGTCTGGAATTGGTTGATTTCGCCAAAATTTGATCTCGTCTTCACCCATCCTTGACACCAGGTTCCGGTGTGGTGTAATCTGTATATAATCGGATAGTAAAATCAGGTATCGGAGGGAGTCTCATATGAAAATCGGAGTCAGTTCCTACAGCTTCAGTCAACTGGTGAAAAGCGGTGCGATGAAACAGCTGGACGTGGTCGCGAAAGCGAAGGAAATGGGATTTGATGCCATCGAATTTTCCGCTTTTGCCCTGCCGGAAGGAGAAACGCCTCTTTCCTTTGCTCCCAGGGTAAAGGAAGAATGCGAACGGGTTGGGATTGAGATTGTAAACTACACCATTTTCGGTGATATGCTGAATGGATGCAACGGCAATCTGGAGGATGAGATCGAGCGCCTGAAGGGTGAAGTGCGGGTTGCGCAGGTTCTGGGAAGTCCCGGGATACGTCACGATGCCACATGGGGTTTCCCGGAGGATTATACGGGGGTTCGCAGCTTTGATGCTGTTTTGCCCAGACTGGCAGAAGGATGCCGCGCCGTTACGGAATATGCCGAGGATCTCGGGATTCGCACAATGGTGGAGAACCATGGATTTTTCGCCCAGGACAGCGACCGGGTGGAGAAGCTGGTGACGGCGGTGGATCATCCCAACTTTGGCCTGCTGGTGGATATGGGCAATTTCCTTTGTGTGGATGAAGCACCGGAGAAAGCACTGGGCCGTGTGATGCCTTACGCATTTCATGTCCATGCCAAGGACTTTCATGTCAAATCCGGGAACGGACCCGATCCGGGAAGCGGATGGTTTACAAGCCGCGCAGGCAATTATCTGCGGGGAGCCATTGTCGGTCATGGCGTTGTCCCCATCGTCCAATGTCTGAAGATTATGAAGGGCAAGGGATATGACGGAGTGCTTTCCATCGAGTTTGAAGGCATGGAGGAACCGCTGAAGGGTATTTCCCTTGGACTGGAAAACCTGAGGAAGTATGTGACACAGGTATACGGGGACTAAGCGGTGAGAAAACCAGTCAAACTGTTTCATTGTTTTTATCTTTTTTGACTATACATATAGTACAAAAAATGATAAAATAAACACAAGCCTCGGAAGATGAGGTTTGATTTTCCATTATGATGCATGAATCATCTTGTCAAAACAGATAATATACCAGCAGAATGCACAGACAGGATGGATTTTTAAGTCACGCATAGGATGACAATAATTTACAAGAGGAGGAATATAAATGGCTAAAGAGATCAAAACCATGGATGGTAACCAGGCAGCAGCATATATGTCCTATGCCTTTACCGAGGTAGCCGCCATTTATCCCATAACGCCGTCTTCGCCAATGGCGGAGCATGTGGACGAGTGGTCCGCCCATGGGAAGAAAAACATTTTCGGACAGAAAGTAAAGGTCGTTGAGATGCAGTCTGAGGGCGGCGCATCCGGAACCGTACATGGCTCCCTTACCGCTGGCGCTCTGACAACGACGTACACCGCATCCCAGGGACTTCTGTTGATGATCCCCAACATGTACAAGATTGCCGGAGAACTGCTGCCGGCAGTATTTCATGTCAGCGCAAGGGCTTTGGCTGCCCATGCCCTGTCCATTTTCGGTGATCATCAGGATGTTATGGCATGTCGGCAGACAGGGTTTGCCATGCTGGCATCCGCCAGTGTTCAGGAAGCAATGGATCTGGCAGCGGTTGCTCATTTGTCTGCAATCAAGGGCAGGGTTCCCTTCCTTCACTTCTTTGACGGATTCCGCACATCCCATGAGATTCAGAAGATTGAAACCATTGACTATGAGGATGTCAAGCCGCTGGTGGATTATGAAGCCATCCGGGAGTTCCGGAACCGGGCGCTGAATCCCAATCACCCTGTGGTAAGGGGCAGTGCGCAGAACCCGGACATCTATTTCCAGGGCAGGGAAGCTGCCAATCAATATTTTGAGGCTGTTCCGGAGATCGTGGAACATTACATGAAGGAAATCACCAAAATCACCGGGCGGGAATATCATCTGTTTGATTATTACGGTGCTCCCGATGCGGAATATGTCATCGTTGCCATGGGTTCCGTATGTGATACCATTGATGAGACTGTGGATTATCTGATGAGCAGGGGAGAAAAAGTCGGTGTTGTCCGCGTACACCTGTATCGGCCCTTCTCGGCAGAACATTTGTTGAAGGTAATGCCTGCCACAGTGAAAAAGATTGCTGTGCTGGATCGGACCAAAGAGCCCGGATCCATTGGTGAGCCATTGTATCAGGATGTTCTCCATGTATTCTACAAGCAGGTGAACAAGCCGGTTATTGTCGGCGGACGTTTTGGACTGGGCTCCAAGGACACCACGCCGTCCCAGATTCTTTCCGTATATCACAATCTGGAGCAGACACAGCCCATGGACGGCTTTACCATCGGCATCAATGATGATGTAACCCATCACTCCCTGCCTGAGACGGAGGAGATCAACACCACACCGGAAGGAACCATCAGCTGCAAATTCTGGGGTCTGGGTTCCGACGGCACCGTAGGCGCCAACAAATCTGCCATCAAGATCATTGGCGACCATACCGATCTGTATGCGCAGGGCTATTTCTCCTACGACAGCAAGAAATCCGGCGGCACCACGGTATCCCATCTGCGGTTCGGCAAGAAGCCGATTAAATCGCCCTATCTGGTAACGGCTGCAGATTATATCGCCTGCCACAACAAGTCTTTCCTGTATCAGACCGATGTCCTGGCAGGGATCAAGGAGGGCGGCATCTTTGTCCTGAACTGTCCCTGGACGGAAAGTGAGCTGGAGGAAAAGCTTCCCGCATCGGTAAAGAAGACCATTGCTCAGAAGAATCTGGACTTCTACGTGATTGATGCCATAAAGATCGCTTCCGAAGTCGGTCTGGGCAACCGTATCAATATGGTAATGCAGTCTGCTTTCTTCAAGCTGGCAAAGGTTATTCCGCTGGATGACGCGGTAAAATACCTGAAAGAGTCCATTGTGACCAATTACGGCAGAAAAGGCCAGAAGATTGTGGACATGAACAATAAAGCTGTGGACCAGGGTATCAACGCACTGAAAAAGGTCAATGTACCCAAAATGTGGGCAAATATTGGCGAAGAAGCACCGAAGGAGAACTCTGACGAGCCGGAATACGTCCGGAACATTCAGACTCCCATGGCCAGGCTGGAAGGCGATGATCTGCCGGTTAGCACCTTTACGGAATCCCATATGGAAGACGGCACCTTCCCCACCGGCACCACTGCCTATGAGAAGAGGGGCATTGCGGTCAATGTGCCGGAATGGCAGATTGATAAATGCATCCAGTGCAACCAGTGTTCGTTTGTGTGCCCGCATGCCGTGATTCGTCCGTATCTGCTGAATGAGGAGGAGCAGAAAAAGGCTCCTGAGACATTTCAGACGAAGAAACCCCTGGGAAGAGGCATGGAAGGCCTGCAGTACCGCATTCAGGTCAGTCCGCTCGACTGCACCGGCTGCGGAAACTGCGCCAATATCTGTCCTGCGCCCGGCAAAGCATTAATTATGAAAAATGCCGATGAGCAGATTGAGAAGCAATGCGACAATGCCGCTTTTGCCACAACGATAACGGAGAAGTCGGGCCTGCTCAATAAATTCACCGTGAAGGGCAGCCAGTTCTGTCCTCCGTTGTTTGAATTCAACGGCGCATGCCCTGGATGCGGCGAGACTCCCTATGTCAAACTGCTGACCCAGTTGTTTGGCGATCGGATGATGATTGCCAATGCCACCGGATGCTCCTCCATATACGGAGCCAGTGCACCTTCCATCCCCTACACCGTAAATCAGCAGGGCAAAGGTCCCGCATGGGCAAACTCCCTTTTTGAAGACAATGCGGAATTTGGATACGGCATGTTCCTTGGGGTAAAGCATATTCGTGAAAAGCTGGCGGATCTGATGCAGGAAGGCCTGAAGGGCGATTACAGTGATGATCTGAAGAATGCCTTCCAGGGATGGCTGGATGCCAGAGACGATGGCGAGAAGTCGAAGGATGCTTCCGCAAAGCTTCTGGAAGTGATCGAAAAGGAAGCAGACAGGAAGGATCCTGTCATTGCAGAGATTCTGGAGAAGAAGAGTTATCTCATTGAGCCGTCTCAGTGGATTGTCGGCGGCGACGGCTGGGCTTACGATATCGGCTACGGCGGATTGGATCATGTCATTGCATCCGGAGAGAATGTCAATATTCTGGTACTGGATACCGAGGTCTATTCGAATACCGGCGGGCAGTCTTCCAAATCCACTCCCACAGCGGCAGTCGCCAAGTTCGCCGCTTCCGGAAAGAAGATCCGCAAAAAGGATCTGGGTGCCATGGCCATGAACTACACTTATGTTTATGTAACCCAGATTGCCATGGGCGCCAATATGAACCAGGCCGTCCGTGCCATTAAGGAAGCAGAGCAGTATGACGGTCCTTCCCTGATTATCGCATATGCACCATGCATCAATCATGGCATCCGAACCGGAATGGGTACCAGCATGCATCAGGAAAAGCGTGCAGTGGAATCCGGATACTGGCATTTGTATCGGTACAATCCAGAGTTGAAGCAGCAGGGCAAAAACCCCTTCCAGCTGGATTCGAAGGAGCCGAAGGAATCGTTCCAGGATTTCATCAATTCCGAAGTTCGTTATACCTCCCTGAAGAGAACCTTCCCGGATGAGGCAGACGAATTGTTCCGGAAAGCCGAGGAGAATGCAAAGGATCGGTATGCCGGTTACAAACGGATGGCCGCAGAAGATTACTCAAAGGACAAGGAATAAGCAAAGTCCTTTGAACAGGAGCAGGTTACCAGTCAGATGACAGTGGATTTGTACGGATAAGAATGGAATCTGTTTCAGATATTAATAGTGGTATGAAAAAGGAGTATTCCCTTTGATCGGGGAATACTCCTTTTTTGTTGGCCGCTGCCTCCAGTTGACGCTTGCTACTTTTCGTTGGAGTCTACATATTTTTTGGAATTATCTACCTCTGATTCACTGGGCCTATGGACCCGGGTGACGGGCTCCAGACTCTCTATGTTGGCCCAGGAAGCGGTATCGTGCTTTTCGACAGGTTCTCTGTAATTCTTTGGCTTGTTTGTTTTCTTCGCCATGGCTCCAGCCTCCTTTGATTTCGTTATTATTATGATAAAAGCCTGTTGAAATATACTCTTTGATTTCACTCCATAATTATACATACCCCGTAATGGAGGGCGCAAACATCAGAGAGATGGGGAACCTTCTGAAATTCCGCATATGCGTCCGAAGCAAGCAGGTGACTTGACTTATTGCGCCTTATTTGAAAGAATAGAGAAAAGAAAAACGAAGGGAAAGAGGCTTTTGAACGGAGCAAAAACACCATCGGAAACAACTGTGGCAGTGGGCATGTCCGGCGGAGTGGATTCTTCTGTTGCCGCCCTGTTGCTGAAACGGCAGGGATACCAGGTGATCGGTGTCTTTATGAAGAACTGGGAGGAGAAAGACGAAAACGGTGTCTGCACGTCAACGGAGGATTACGAAGAGGCCGTCTGGGTCTGCAATCAACTGGACATTCCCTATTACTCGGTGAATTTTTCAAAAGAATACTGGGACAGGGTTTTTACTTATTTTTTGGAGGAATATAAGAAGGGGCGGACGCCCAATCCGGATGTCCTGTGTAATAAGGAAATCAAGTTCAGGATGTTCCTGGATTATGCCATGAAGATCGGCGCCGATTATCTGGCCACCGGCCATTACGCCATGGTGGACCGGGTGGACGGCAGGGTCCGGCTGCTGAAGGGCGTGGACAGGGGGAAGGATCAGTCCTATTTCCTATGTGCCCTGGGGCAGCATCCGCTGTCCAAAACCATGTTTCCCGTAGGGAATCTGGAGAAAAAGGAAGTCCGCAGGATTGCGGAGGAAGCCGGGCTGAAAACTGCTCATCGGAAGGACAGCACCGGTATCTGCTTTATCGGGGAACGCAATTTCAAGGAATTTTTAAGCCATTATCTGCCGGCGCAGCCGGGGGAAATCCGCAGCCTGGATCATCCGGACAGGGTTGTGGGCAGGCATGATGGATTGATGTACTATACGCTGGGGCAGAGAAAAGGCCTTGGCATCGGCGGCGGTTTCGGCAGCAGCGGAGAGCCGTGGTTCGTAGCGGAAAAGGATCTGTTGCACAATATCCTGTATGTGGTACAGGGAGTGCATCATTTCGCCCTGTATTCTGCCGGCCTGTCCGCTGATCAAATGAACTGGGTGGCAGGGCAGCCTCCGGCAGACACCTTTGCCTGCCATGCCAAGTTCCGCTATCGCCAGCCGGACCAGGGGGTTCGGGTGGCGATTACCGGAGAGGATACCTGCCGGGTGGCGTTTGACAAGCCTCAGAAAGCGGTGACCCCCGGTCAGTTTGTCGTGCTCTATCAGGGGGAGGAATGTCTGGGCGGCGGCCCCATCCGGGAAGTTTTCAGGTAAAGTGCCAAATAGGCCCGTAAAGACCGGGATCCATTGTTTTCTTTCTGTAAATTTGGTTATCCATTAAGGGGATGGAGATGAAAAGAACAGCAAATAAACTAAGATAAGAAAATAACGGGCAAAAGGAACAAGACAGCACGAAGAAAACGGAGGGGATACTATGGATCCAAAAGTATTGACAGCATTGATGATGTCGCTCTTTGCCGGGCTTGCCACCGGAATTGGCGGCGCCATTGCTTTTTTTGCGAAACGTACCAATAAAAAGTTCCTGTCGGTTGCCATGGGATTTTCGGCAGGGGTTATGATTTATATTTCATTTGTGGAATTGTTTTCCCAGGCTCAGGATGCCCTGACGGCAGAGCTTGGCACCAAACCGGGTTCCTGGGTAACAGCTGCTTCCTTTTTTGGCGGCATGCTCATCATTGCACTGATTGACAAGCTGGTACCGGAAGCGGAAAATCCCCATGAAGTGCATACCGTAGAGGACATTCATGAGGCGGAGGATGCACATGAGGCAGAAGTCGCACAGGAAGCACAGGGAAGTCCGGTACAGGAATCCGAAGAGGAAAAGGAAAACAAGCTGATGCGGGCCGGGCTGCTGACTGCATTGGCCATTGCCATCCATAATTTTCCGGAAGGATTTGCCTCGTTTATGTCCGCACTGCGGGATCCCAGCGTGGGGATTGGGATTGCCATCGCCATTGCCATTCACAACATCCCGGAAGGCATTTCCGTTTCCATGCCGGTTTATTATGCCACGGGAAGCAGATCCAAAGCTTTTGTGTATTCCTTTTTGTCCGGGCTTACGGAACCCATCGGTGCTCTTCTCGGCTATCTGATCCTTGCCCAATTTATGTCCGAAACCCTGTTCGGGATTGTTTTTGCAGCAATCGCAGGCATTATGGTATATATCTCATTTGACCAGCTGCTACCCACCGCTGAGGAATACGGGGAACATCACCTGGCGATTTATGGATTGATCTCGGGCATGATTGTCATGGCCATCAGCCTGCTTTTGTTCTGATAAGCTTTGGCCTTCTGTTTTATCGGGGGATGATCTCTCTCATACTCTGTACCCATCCCTTCTCCGGTCTCCGGAGCGGATCACCAGCGATTTTTCCGGGATGCGTCACGGAACCGCTTTCGATTCTTATAGGTGATCCGGCGAAGCTTCAGGCCCTGAATGAGATCCGGTCCGAAGAAAACAAGGTAATTGACAACGGAAGCCACGGCGCTGAGTTTCCACGGCAGGGGATTGAACAGGATGGAACACACAAGGAATGCCCAGTTGAACCAGCCGATATATTTAACCTTGATTGGAAGGATAAAGAACAAAAGGATTTCAAAGTTGGGAAACAGATAGGCAAATGCCAGGAACAGGGACAGGTTCAGGTGCTCTGCCGTAACGGGACTGCGGCCGATAAAAGCCGCGGCAATGGTGCTGAGTACGCCGATCAGGTAATACAGGTTAAAGCGAAAACTGCCCCATTGATGTTCCAGGTTGCTGCCTACCAGATAGTAAAAGTACAGAGTGAACACAATCTGAATGGGACTGGTGGTGGAAGGCAGAAACAAAAAGGTGACCAGACGCCATATTTCCCCGTGCAGGACCCTGGATGGAATCAGGGCAAATTTGCCGTATAAGTTGCTCTGCGGCACCAGAAAATTGGTAAAAAATACGACGGCGTGCAATATTACAATGTATAACATCAGATCCTGAATGGCATATCGCCCGAATTTTCTTTCCAGCTTTTGAATCCATTTCAATGCAATCACTCCTCATTAGTCAGTCGATCCTGTTTCCCTTCTGACTTTGCTTTTTTATCGGATATCGGTGAGCATAGTCGTATCTATTATTTTACGATAGAATGTCATTTTTCACAACACCAAACTTTTTAAAAGGATTTTTATGGTTGTACAGATAACTAATATTTACCGTATTTTCATATATTATTGGAAACTGAATGTTTTTTACACAAAGTGTCAAAATGGAATTGACAAACGCTCCCCTTTATTGTACCATAAAACACAAAGAACATCGAAAAAGGCGATGAAAAGGACAGTACCGCAGGACAGGATTCCCAGAGACACGGCAAATGGTGGGATGCCGTGATGATTTCCTGACGGGAAGATCCCCTTGGAGCCGGGCATGGAAATGAAATATGATGATATTGCTTTTATATGATATCGTTTTTTCGGAGTAGATTGTCCCGCAGAAAGGCGTTAGGAAAAAGTGATAAGAAGACAGAAAGAAGCTTTGTTTCTGTTATTGTTCTTATAAGATGGGTGGTACCGCGGTAATTTTCGTCCCTTGGCAATAAGTCAGGGGATTTTTTATCTGAAAAAGTCCTTTGGGCAAACGGAAAAGGGAGAAGAAGCAAAGGGAAAGGAATGGATCAAAAATGGAGAAGTTCAGGGCGTTATCCAGTCAGTCGGTCAGCGACAATGAGAAAAGAATCTCGAAGTATTGGAATGAGATTCATATACTGGACAAAAGTATTGAGACCAGAGAGGACGGGAAACCTTTCATTTTCTATGAGGGACCTCCTACTGCCAATGGGCGTCCCGGGATTCATCATGTGATTGCCAGGACACTGAAGGATTCCGTCTGCCGTTACAGGACCATGAAGGGCTATCAGGTCCGGCGGAAGGCCGGATGGGATACTCACGGCCTGCCGGTGGAGATCGAAGTGGAAAAGAAGCTGGGTCTGCACAACAAGCGGGATATCGAAGAATATGGCATTTCCGCCTTCAATCAAAAATGCCGGGAGTCTGTGTTCGAATACGAGTCCCTTTGGCGGGAAATGACGGAACGGATGGGCTATGAAATTGACGTAGACCATCCCTATATTACACTGGATAACAACTATATTGAGACGGTGTGGTGGATTCTGGACCGGTTTAATAAGGAAGGGCTGATCTATGAAGGACACAAGATCCTTCCCTACTGCCCCCGCTGCGGCACCGGTCTGGCTTCCCATGAAGTGGCCCAGGGTTATAAGGAGATCAAGACGACGACGGTCTATGTCAAATTCAAACGGAAGGATGCCGACGAATATTTCCTGGTATGGACCACGACGCCGTGGACCCTGGCTTCCAATGCAGCCCTGACCGTGCACCCGGATGCGACGTATCAGAGAGTCCGGTTTGAAGG
>ENA-UOOE01002605-UOOE01002605.1-fermentation-metagenome-genome-assembly--contig:-NODE-2605-length-12594-cov-3.696148_pt1 | contig 12594 bp, 9 predicted proteins | sample MGYA00245776_ERZ724021 | MGnify/ENA primary metagenome ERZ724021 (study PRJEB28704, sample SAMN03018321) | fermentation metagenome | biome: anthropogenic terrestrial biome; feature: soil; material...
GATGTTATTAATTTTATATTTCATGCAATTAACCTCAGCAACATAAGGTCTTACTATGTCAATAAAATTAATAACATCCTCTCTTTTATTTATCTCAAGAATAGTATTTTTGCCATCTTTTCTATGTTTAAGTTTTGTATTAATATCAAATGTAGTTTTTAAATGGTCTTTTATTATAATATTCTCTGTTTCAGAAAAACTTAAAGTATATAATGATATTCTTGGGAAAATATAAATAGCTCCATTTTTACGTTTTGCCGAATCTATAACTAATGTTCCATCATCCATGTAAAAACAGGCTAAGCCTATGGGATGACTTAACAACTTTATGTTATCTTCAGTAATTGTTTTGATTCCATTAATGTAAAACGTTTCATAAAGGTTAGTGAAAAGTATATTACTATATGAACATAGTTTGGCGTATTTGCAGTTAGTATTAATTCTAAAGTCTAATCTACATAGTTTTTTAGCTTTCCATAATCTATAGTCAATTTGTGCATCACATCCATGTTCCCTATAGTAGGCATTTTTGCTTCTACCATATAATGCAAGACTTCCATCCCCTAGAAGACTACCAACAATAATATTTTGTTCTATCTCTGTAACATTGTATATTTTCCTATTATAATTACTCATTATTATAAACCTCATAATTTTATTATTAACTAGTAATTAGTATGCCCAATTTGTTAAACATTAAAAAATGTTCTAAAAGGTGTTCCACAATTGCCTCAGGGGTGTAAAAAATTACAGATTAAGTTTTAATAAGTTTTATACGATAAATAGAGGGCAGGGAAGCCTAGAAAAAGATAACAGGGAGGTGAAAAGATGTTTATTAGTAGTAATGGATTTCTTTTGAATTCCTTTGAAAAATTAACAAGTAATAGAACATCTAAAAACCAATTTACAGAAAAATTGTCCTCAGGTAAAAGAATAAATAGAGCAGCAGATGATGCAGGTGGATTATCAATAAGTGAAAGTTTAAAGGCTCAAATAAGGGGATTGAGCATGGCAGGAAAAAACACACAGGATGGTATTTCTATGCTTCAAGTAGCAGATGGCGCCATGGATGAAATAACCAAAACTCTTCATAGGATGAAAGAACTATCAGTACGAGCGTCTAATGATATTTTAACTGAGAGTGACAGGCAAGCTATAGGAGAAGAGTTTAATCAGTTAAAAGAAAATATAGGGAATATATCGCAAAATACAGAGTTTAATTGGATAAAGATATTAAATGGGGATAAAACACTAGTTATTCAAACAAGAGATAACCCTTATGCTAGTTATAATGTAAAGCTAAATAATAATTCTTTACAAGCTTTAGGCATAGATAGCATAAGTATAAATACTGCAGCTAATTCTAATGAAGCTAATGGAAAGATTAAAGATGCCTTAGATACAGTTATAAAAAACAGAGTGGAAATTGGCACTCATTTAAACAATCTTCAACATGCCTTTAATAATACAAGTAATTCTGGTAGTAATTTAACTTCTTCTTTATCTCAAATTGAAGATGTAGATATGGCAGCAACTCTTATGAAATCAGTTAAAGATGACTTACTTATAAATTATAATAAATCCATGTTAGTATCATCAAAACAAAGTAACGAAGAAGTAAATACTGTAATAAATAAATGGTTGCTAGGTTAACTGCGGTTTGGGGGAAAGTGGAGGTTAGACAATCAATAGAAAGTGGTATAGCTGTCAATGGAAATTTCAATGGAAATAGTGATATAGATATAGCTTTCCTAAGTGATAAAGAATTTAGTGATTATGAAGTTTTTATTATGGCACAGGAGTTAGCTGATATTGTAAAAAGGGATGTGGACTTGATAAATCTAAAAAAGGCTTCTACAGTTTTCAAGGCTCAAGTAGTAGGAACAGGAGAAAAGGTTTACTGTACAGATGAAACTAGACGAATGTATTTTGAAATGCGATCTTTTAAGGAGTATGCTATTTTAAATGAAGAAAGGGAAACAATAATGGAAAACATTAAGAAGAGGGGTTCTGTATATGGGAAATGATGTAATATACAGTAAATTTAGATATAATACAAGGGATTATTGAGAAACATTTATCAGATTTTAGTGCTTTTATAGAAATGATATTGGGAAGATTGTAAAAAATGATAGTGAAAACCACCCTGATTCCAGGGTGGTTTTTTATATAGAAGAGCAGATGTAAACATCTATTGATTTAAAATGCTAATTTGATATACTAGTAAAGTTGAATTTAGTATTTAAAGAAATGTCCTCTTATTATTAAGTAAAGATTTATATACACCTCACCTTTTTATTACATATTATTTAATTTTATTAAATAAATATATAATATGCTAATGAAATAGGATGCATTATTATAAATATTGTAAAATATTTTGTAACATATTGTTAAAAGTTCGGATAGAATATATAATTATAATAAGAAGCAAAGGTGAGAAATTATGAATATAAAAAATACTAAAGGAAAGCTAAACAAATACATATTAGTTCAAATAGCATTGGTAACTTTGTTATTAATATTATTTCAAAGTACTTTTTACAAGCATAAAATGAATATGCTGATGTATAATTCCACTCTAATTATAATTCTATGTGTTATATTTTACTTAGAAGTAAAAATACAAAGTAAGGATAAAAGAATTGATGAGCTTATAAAGTCGGAAGATGAGCTAAGAGAAGAGATATTTCTAGCCTCCTGCGATGAGTTAACTAATCTCCCTAATAAAGAGATGTTCATAAAAAGCTTGCAGAAAACTATAGATAAAACTATAAAAACCAATAGCAATGAAAAAATTGCAGTAATGTTTTTGGATTTAGATAATTTTAAGAAGATAAATGATACTTTAGGACACGATTATGGGGATGAATTATTAAAGATAGTTGCGGAAATTCTTAAATTTTATGTGGAAGAGGGTAACTATATTTCCAGAATTGGAGGAGATGAATTTTTGATATTCATACGTTGTGATAAGGATTGCAATAATGTAGTCAATTTATGTGAAAATATAAAGGGTATGTTCATTGAACCTTTAAAAATAGGAAATAAATATGCTTGTACTTCAGTAAGCATTGGAATAAGTATATTTCCCCAGGATAGTACTGATGTAAATATTCTTATTAAAAATGCAGATATTGCTATGTATAAAGGAAAGAATTCTGGCAAAAATAGTTATTGTTTTTTCACCAATAATATGAGACAGGAAATGGAAAGAAAGAGTGAAATTGAAAAATATTTAAGAAATGCATTAGAAAATAATGAATTACAGGTGTACTATCAACCTCAAATTCATGTAAGCGGGAAAAAATTAGCGGGTTTTGAGGCACTATTAAGATGGAATAGTAAAGAACTAGGGTGGATTTCTCCAGTGGAGTTTATACCAATAGCTGAAGAAACATCACTTATAATTCCTATAGGAGAGTGGCTTATTAAGACTGTATGCAATCAGTATGTGGAATGGATGAAAAAAGGATATGCTCCCTTTACTATTGCAATTAATTTATCCGCTGTACAAATACAGAATAAAGACTTTGGTGAAAAAATAAGAAGGATTATTAAAGAAACTAATATAGATCCTAAATATATAGAATTTGAAATTGCAGAAACAATGCTTATGGAATCCTTAGAGTGCAGCATTAAGCTATTAAAAGAATTTAAAGAATTAGGTGTAAAGGTTGCTATAGACAATTTTGGTATAGGATATTCTTCATTTAAACATTTAAAAGGTTTGCCTATAAATACCATAAAGATTGATAAGTCTTTTATTGATGATATAGATTTAAATTCTAGTGATAGGGATATTACACATGGAATAATTAAATTAGCTCACAAAATAAATATGGAAGTAATAGCTGAAGGAGTGGTAAAAGAAGGGCAAGTATCTTTGTTAGAGCATATGGAATGTGATAAAATTCAAGGCTATTATTTTAGCAGACCACTTAGTCTGGAATCAGCAGAAAGTATGTTAGAAAGTGCGGATCACTTTTTTAAATAATAAAGAAAGATATGGTTAATAAGCCATGTCTTTTTTTTTATATAAAATTAAATCTTTGTTAACACAATAGACATACTTTAATATTGACTAATAGTCATATTGGTATATAATAAAAAGGTACCAATTGACTATTAGTCATAAATTTGGGGCAACAAGGAGGGAATACAATGAAAAAATTTGGTAAATTAATAGCGGAAAAAAGAGTTTTAGTATTAATTATTTCAGTGCTATTACTGATACCATCCTTTTGGGGAATGGCGAAAACCAAGGTAAACTATGATATGCTAGAGTACTTACCGAAGAATTTGGATTCTATGAAGGGACAAGAGATACTGGATAAAAAGTTTTCAAATGCAGCAAATTCTATGCTGATAATTGAAAATATGGAAAGCAAAGATGTTTTAAAGTTAAAAGATAATATATCAGAGATAAGTGGAGTGGAAAAAGTAATTTGGATAAGTGATATGCTGGATACTAGTATACCAAAAGAAATACTGCCAGAGGAAATAAAGGATAGTTTTTATAGTAAAAATTCTACTATGCTTATAATACGATATACTGATTCTGCATCTTCAGAAAAAACACAAAAGGCTATAGGAGAGATAAGGAATATTACAGATAAGCAGTGTTTCCTAAGCGGAGCATCTGCCATAGTTAAGGATACAAAGGATTTATCAGATAAAGAAACGCCTTTTTATATTTTGATAGCAGTAATACTTTCAATAATAGTACTTGCTCTTACTATGGAGTCTACTATAATACCATTTATATTTTTAATTAGTATGGGTTTTGCAATAATGTATAACATGGGGACTAATATATTTTTAGGGCAGGTTTCTTATGTAACCAAGTCAATTGCAGCAGTATTGCAATTGGGAGTTACTATGGATTATTCTATATTCTTGCTTCATAGATATGAGGAAGAAAAATTGAAGTTTAATGATAGAAATGAGGCTATGGGGGAGGCTATTGCAAATACTATAACTTCTATTTCAGGAAGCTCTCTTACTACTATAGCAGGATTTTTAGCATTATGCTCTATGCAGTTAAGCCTAGGTAAAGACATAGGAATTGTTATGGCTAAAGGGGTTTTACTAGGAGTTATATCAACAGTAACAATACTACCTGCTTTGATTTTAATGTTTGATAAATATATATACAAGTTTAAACATAAAACTGTACTGCCTGATTTTAGCAAGACGGCATCATTGGTATCAAAAAAGTACAAGGTATTTATTGCTATATTTTTATTAGCATTTATACCTGCAATATTTGGTAATAATCATTTGAAAGTTTATTATAACTTAGATAAATCTTTACCGGAGAATTTGCCTTCTATTATTGCTACAAATAAGTTAAAAGAAGACTATAACATGACCACCACACATTTTGCTTTAGTTAATGATGATGTGCCGCCTTATAAGAGAACTGAGATGATTAAGAAAATTGAGGAAGTTGATGGAGTAGATAAAGTTTTAGGATATGATAAATTTGTTGGAGCAGCAATACCTGAATCTTTTGTACCAAATGACATTAAAGATTTGTTTAAAAAAGGTGGATATAATCTGATACTAGTAAATTCAAAATATAAATCAGCTACAAATGAAGAAAATAATCAGATAGATGAAATAGAATCCATTGTGAAAAGTTATGATAAAAATGCAATGTTAACTGGTGAAGGAGTTCTAACAAAGGATTTAGTTCAATTAGCGGATAAGGATTTTAAAAGCTCCAATGCTATATCTATATTAGCTATATTTGCCATAATCTTTGCAGTATTTCAGTCAATATCAATTCCAATTTTATTAGTAGCATCTATTGAACTGGCAATACTTATAAATATGAGCGTTTCCTTCTATATGGGAACTACAGTGCCTTTTATTGCTTCTATAGTAATAGGCTGTATTCAGCTAGGGGCTACTGTTGATTACGCAATACTATTAACATCAAGATTTAAAGAGGAATTGCAAAATGGCTTAAATAAGTTTGATGCTATGGAAAAAGCAGTTAAGGAGTCAGGAAAATCTATTGCTACCAGTGCACTAACATTCTTTGGTGCTACTTTTGGAGTTGGCATGATATCAAACTTGTCCATAATAAAAACCTTATGTACTATGATGGCAAGAGGAGCACTTATAAGTATGGTAGTAATAATCTTTATACTTCCTTCTATATTGTTAGTTTGCGAAAAACTTATTGCTGTTACTAGCAGAAACTGGAGAAAAGATTCTGGATTTAAAATAGATAAAAAAACTGCTGTTTAAGAGATAACATAATAAATTTAAAAAAGGAGAGAGAACTATGGCAAGAAATAAATGTCTTTCAAAAAATTTAATATGTTTAGTAGTGGTAGGTTCAATGATGGCACCCAATGTAGTTTATGCAAAGGATGCAGTAGTAAAAGATGAATCTGTGTATGTAAATTTAAATGGAAATGGTAAGGTAAAAGAAGAAATAGTAAGTGATTGGCTTCATAGTGATGAAGAAAATTTGAATGTGGAAGATATATCAAAATTAAATGATATAAAAAATGTTAAAGGAAATGAAGTACCATTAAAGGATGGAGATAAGCTAACTTGGAAAAGTGATAAAAAAGACATATTCTATCAGGGAACTACAAAAGAAGATCCGCCAGTAGAGATAAGTGTAAAATATTATTTTGATGGAAAAGAAGTAAATCCTAAGGATATAGCGGGTGAATCGGGAAAATTAAAAATAAAAATTAATTATAAAAACACAGATAAGCAAATGGTAAATATAAATGGAAAGATGAAAAATATATATACACCAATGACAGCTCTTACGGTGGTAACATTACCTTTTGATAACTTTTCAAATATTAAAATAAATGATGGAACAATAATTTCCGAAGGTAATAACAAGATAATAAATTTTGCAGCTTTTCCAGGTATGAAAGAAAGTTTTGATTTAAATAATGATGATATAAATAGTAAAATACCTAATGAATTGGAAATAAATTGTGATGTAAATAATTTTAAAATGGATCCAATACTTATAACTGTAACTCCACAGCTGCCAGAAATAAAGGCAATTAAAGATGCAAAAAATGTTGATGAACTTAAAAATGGAATAAATGAGCTGCAAAATGCTTCAAATGAGTTATTAAATGGTATTTTACAGACTAAAAATGGAGCACAGGGTTTAAATGTTGGTATTACAAAAGTGAAAAATGGTATGATTTCTTCCCAATATGCTTCGGGGAAATTATCTAATGGTATAGAAGATGCACATAATGGTTTATGGGATATAAGAAAAGATATGGATGAAAACTCCGATAAACTTTCCCTTGTAAGGGATAAAAATAAGGTACAGAATGAAAGAAAACTTATAGAAGATGCTTTTGTGGCAAAGAATATGGATACCTCATCACTTAAAAACTCACTAGAACTTATTAAAACAGAGAACATGGTATTGTTTGGTAAGACCCTTAATGATTTTAAAGGTTTAGATGTTAATGGTATATTAAATAATCCATTATTTAAAAATGCCCCTTCATTAGCAGATGAAGGAAACACTAAAAAAATGAATAATTTAATTAATGATGCAGAAGCATTACAAAAAATTGATATGAATAAAATGCTGCCAGTGATGAATTTACTATCTAAGGATAATATTAATGAAATAAATAATATTATGAATCAGGTAGATAAATTAGGAAATATTGACATGAAAAAGATAGATGAATTGACGGGTTTGTTAGATGGAGCAGAATCTATGTCAAATATTATGGAAAAATTACAGGGTATAAGCAATATGGATACTGCTAAATTAGATTCTATGAAGGAAATTTTAAATAAGGATAATTTATATAGCTTAAAGAACGTAATCAACCAGGGAGAAAAATTAGAAACAATTGATATGTCTCCTATAAATCAATTGTTAGATAAACAAATAGCAGGAGCTGAATCTTTTCATGCCCAAACTGAGCCTCTAAGAAATGATGCCAATATAAAACTTTTGCAAAGCAGTATAGATTCTAATCCAAATATGTCGACTGAGCAAAAGGCAAATGCTAACGCTCTTCTTAGCGGGTATTATAAGGCAGTATGTGAAACTGATAAGAGTTTAAATGACTCCAAGGAAAGTATTAATTCTATGAAACCTTTATTAAATTCTTTTGAGGAAATGCAAAATAATTTAAAGAGTCAAGATAAGAATATAGCTGAATTAAACAATATTTTAAATGAAGAAAACATAAATAATTTAAATATTATGATAGACAATTTGGAAAGCGCTAAAAATGATTTATCACAAAGTAAAAATCAGCAGTTGCTAAAAGGCTTAAGTAAAGAAAATATAAATGCTGCTAGAGATTTATTAAATGATTTAAAAACTGTTCAAAACAGTGTGTATAGTGAAGATAATGTGAAGTTAATGAAAGATATTCAAAATGGATTGAATTCTGACAATGTAAAATATATGCAGAGCGTATTACCTAAGATAGCCTCTATGAAACAGGATTTAGATGCAAATAAGGAAAATTTAAATGAAATAAAGGCTATGATATCTAGTACAAAGGATCCAAAGCTAAAAGAAACCTTAAATAAAGTTAATGTATTGCAGAAAGATTTGGAGAAAGCTGGGCCAAAGCTAGTTAAACTACAGCAAAACATTCCTCAGGATATGGGAAAAGTGCCACAAATGATGGGCACACTCACCTCAATGCAGCAAGATTTAAAGGATAACGGTCAAATATTAGACATAGTTAATGATGCATTGAAACAGGGGAATGTGGATAAAGCAAATAAACTTTTAGATGCTATGCCGAAAATGACAGATGGAATGGATAAACTTTATAGTGGCAGCAAGAAGCTTTCTTTAGGAATAGGTTCTTTAGTAAGTAATGGAATAAGTCCTTTAGAGGAAGGAAGCAGTAAATTATATTCTGGAACTGGTGAGCTTTATTCAGGAGCTAAAAAATTTAGTGATGAAGGTATAGGAAAAATTAACTCTAAAGTAACTCCTAAAATAGGAGATATAAATAATATTATTGAGGTAAAGGATAAGCTCTATGAGATGTCCAAAAATTATGGTACTTTCACTGGAACCGGAGATAATATGGATGGAAAAGTTAAGTTTATAATGAAAACTGATGATGTAAAAGCTCCTGAAGTAAAAAAACAAAAGAAAGAGCCAAAGAAAGTTGCAGTTGAAGAGAAGAAAAACTTTATTCAATGGATTAAAAGTATTCTTTAATTCATATTTTACTAAGTAGCTAATAGGTATACCCTATAGCTACTTTTTTGTGTGTTATGTGTAAAATAGCTAGAAATTTGTAGGTAACATTTAAAGTTTACCATTGACTGAAAAATTTTTTTAAACAATAATAAATATATAAGAAAAGTTTTTATAAGGAGTGAAATTTAGCTTATGTCAAATGATAAAGATGAAAATAAGCCTATAAATAAGAAAGTCATCAAAGAAAAGAATCTTTATGATTCAGCTTTTGAACTTTTTTCAAATAAAGGGATAAATGGTACCTCAATAGATGATATAGTTAAGAAGGCAGGTGTAGCTAAGGGAACCTTCTATTTATACTTTAAAAATAAGTATGATATAATAGACAAAATAATATTGAAGAAAAGTGCTTCTGTTCTAAAAGAAGCAGTGGAAGTAACTTTATCTAAAAACCTTCAGGATTTTTCACAATCCATAATATTTTTTATAGATTACATAATAGAGTATCTTAGGGGCAATACAAAACTCCTTAAAATAATCCATAAAAATTTGTCCTGGGGATTATATAGAAAAGCTATAGCTAGCGCAAACCAATATGAAGATATGAGGATTATAAATGAGTTACTGGAAGAAATAAGGCAAAAGGAAAATATAGATGAGGAAGAATTTGAAATAAATCTTTTTATGGTTATAGAACTTACCAGTTCCATATGCTATAGTTCTATAATACTTCAAGAACCTTATGACATTGATACAATGAAACCTTATCTTTTTAATATGATAAAAAAAATAACTGGGTAGATGTGAACAATTACTTATATTATGTTATAATATGAATATATTGCTAGTTATATAACTTTATATATGATCATAATTAATGGAGGGAAATATGGGAGAGGAAAAATTATTAGTAAATAAAGATGTATTAATAAAAATTCAATCTAGGGCTATAGCTATAAAACTTATGGCTAAAGATAAGCAGATCATTAAAGAGGCAGAGGATATGCTGGAAATGATTGATAAAGAGCTAAAGGACAACTCTTTAAGTTTATTAGAAAAAATAGATCAGAAGATGAAAGAAACAAAATTAACTAATGCTGAACTAAATGCTAATTTATATATATTATATAGAAAATTATCTGACAATAAGATAAGTGAACAAGACGCAGCTGCCTTATTTGATCTATATGTAAGCTCACAACCCTTTGATAATTAGATTTATTAAAGGTAAAAGTAATTGTTTTTTGTTATTATTTATTTAAAATATAAAAAAGGACTAGCTTTGCTATCTAGCCCTTTTTTATATAAAATGTCTGAAAATCACCGAAAACCTCCATTATTTATCTTGGAGGTAGTTTACTAAAGTATTTTAAGTATTTCTACGTCATAATCCCCATCTGGAGATTGTACTGCTACTCTTTTACCTACTTCTAATTTGTAAAGAGCCTTTCCTAAAGGGGATTCTATGCTTATCTTCATATTCTTCACATCTGCTTCCACAGAGCTTACTAAGGTCACTTTTTCATCATCCTCTAAATCATGAAATCTTACCAAAGCAGTTTTATTTAAATCAAAAACATTTGTATCAGTAGAACTTTCCACCACTATAGAATTTTTTAATTGAGTTTCCAATTCAAGTATTCTAGTCTCATTCATTGATTGATCATCTTTTGCAGCACTATAATCTGCATTCTCACTTAAATCTCCTTGAGCACGTGCAGATTTTAAAGCAGCTTTAATTTCAACTCTTTTTACTGTTTTTAAGAATTCTAGCTCTTCTTCTATTTTCTTTTTGGCTGAATCTGTAAGAATAATTTGTCCCATTAAAATTTTCACCATCCTATATTATTTTCATCTATATGTTAGATTTAACTTTATTTTAAATAATAAGCCTTACCTAAGATATAATCTCTATCAATTAATTTTAGCACTAATGCTATCTTTAAATCAAGAACTTTAGATGACAGTTTAGGTAAGAACTAATAAGTAAAAAGTAAGAGTTTATGAAAAAATTCAGCAAAGCTGAATTTTCACCACAACTCTTACTTCTTAGTTCTTACCTCTTAGTTTATAGTTGACAAATATATACACAGGTGATATAGTTAGTTACATAAGTAACCAACTGATTAAGGGAGGGGATTTTATGTATAAAGAGGTTTGGAATAAATATACGAAAGGATTTAAATTCTTGCTGCCATTTATTTTAGTAAAGGTACTGTGTGAAGGTATTGGCTTTAATTTAGGGTTTAACAAATATGATTTATATAATATTTTTAGAGGGAATTTATCGGATTTCAAGCAAGCAGTAATGAGTAATTTAGCACCAATTCTATTTATTGTGTTTGTAGGTTCGTTATTTTATGCATTTTTAATGGTAGTAATTAAAGAATTAATAAATGAAAAGCATATAAATTATAGAGAAGATTTTAAAGAAGGCATAGGGTTTTATTTAAGATATTTAGTATTGAGTATCATTATTGAGGCTGTCTTAATTGGGATAAATCTTTTAGGAATGATAGATATGCTTAAGGCAATTGCATGGGTTTTATTAATAGGTATTACCCCTATAGTTATTCCATGTGATTCATATTTAATATACTACAATACAAGTTCAGTTGAAGCTTTCAAAAAAGGACTGGCAGTGGGTAAAAAATATTTTATGGAAATATTTTTTTTAGGAATTATAGCAGGAATAGTATCGGGAGTAAGCGGAGTAAGTATGGTAAGAATGGGACTGAAAACTAGTTCTATAATTTATGTATGCATGGAATTTATAATAACAAGTGTAGAGATGTATCTATGTATGTTTGTTATGTTTATTTGTAAGAAAGAAGAAAAATCAGTAGGAAAAATCATAGAATGTTAATCAAGTGAAACTTCTTATTCCTAATATAATTATTGGAGGGAATATTATGGATTTAGCAGTAAGTATAAAAGAATTAAATAAAGTATTTAATAATAAAAAGGTTTTAAATGATTTATCTTTGGATATTGAACATAATAAAATTTATGGCTTGGCAGGTAGAAATGGAGCTGGAAAAACCACTTTACTAAAAATAATTGCCTGTCATTATATAAAGACTTCAGGAACTGTAGAAGTCTTTGGAGAAGAGCCTTTTGAAAATGAAAAGATTTTATCACAAATTTGTTTTGTAGGTGACGGAAATAATTTTATGTCTAATATGAATTCCAAGGAAATTTTTCATATAGCAAAGATATTTTATCCTAATTGGGATGAGGATTTTAAAGAACAGCTAATAGAAAAATTTAATTTAGATGTGAGCAAGAACTATGGAGACCTTTCTAAGGGTATGAAATCTATGGTGAACATAATAATAGGTCTTGCCAGTCGTGCACCTTTAACAATGTTTGACGAGCCGTATTCAGGGCTTGATCCA
>ENA-UOOE01002609-UOOE01002609.1-fermentation-metagenome-genome-assembly--contig:-NODE-2609-length-12584-cov-3.615452_pt1 | contig 12584 bp, 8 predicted proteins | sample MGYA00245776_ERZ724021 | MGnify/ENA primary metagenome ERZ724021 (study PRJEB28704, sample SAMN03018321) | fermentation metagenome | biome: anthropogenic terrestrial biome; feature: soil; material...
GCCTTATTTCCGGCATTATTCTCACCTTATAATTGCTCTTTTCAGGTATAATTCGGCATATCTAGGTATAACCTTTCCTTCAAATGGTGTACGAATTGGTGTACGGTTAAAGTGTCTTTAGTCCAGTAATAATGCGGGTTCCAAACGTCCAACTTCCTTTGAAGTTCTCTCCAAATCGGCATGATTATAACTAGAAGTGTCAAAAAAGGAATGGGAAATCTCCCATTCCGCTTAATATTTTTGTAACTTTACAAGTTTAACCTGTTAATTAGGTCAATTTTATGTCGTTCCTTTACAGGCATTTCATATAATTTTTATTAGCATTATCCCAGTTAATTACCTGAAACCAATCATCAATATAGTCATTCCGCAAATTATAGTGTTTCAAATAGTATGCGTGCTCCCATACGTCTATATTGAGTACAGGGCACATTTCCAGAGGAATGGGTGTGTCCTGATTCTTAGTTGTTATAATTTTGAGTTGTCCGGCATCATCGACTACAAGCCAGGCATACCCGGAGCCAAATACCGAAGAAGCAGCCTTTTTAAACTGTTCTTTGAAGTGTTGATAATTACCGTATTTTTTGTTAATGGCTTCTTTCAACTGTCCCGTCGGTTGGGCAGGAGCCGGATTTAAAAGATTTGAAAAATAAAACCGGTGGTTAAAGACGCCCCCTCCGCTGTTCTTTACATCAGTCTGGATATCTTGTGGGAGCTTTGGAATATTTCCCAAAAGAGTTTCCAGTGACCAGCTTTGAAATTGCGGATACTCATACAGAGCAGCATTCAAATCATCGATGTATGTCTGGAGATGCCTGTCATGATGCAGCCACATTGTTTTTTCATCAATGTACGGCTCCATTGCATCATAAGCATAGGGTAAGGGGAAATTGAAAAATTTATAATGTTCGTTCATGTAAAAATCCTGTTTTTTCTAGTATATGAATCAGACAAGTTCCAGGTTCTCACATCCATTGCTTTTTTGCATTTCATACAAGTAACTTATATCTTCTGTTTCAAAACCCACGGTTTCATTCCTCTTTCAAAAGCACCTCTGCGTTCACCTTTGTGACCTTGTAATGGGGCACCCTCACATAGTGTCCGTCCAGCTCCGGCACCAAATTTTTAGGGTCTTTTCCTTCTGCACATGCACCTCCGATAGTAAGTATGACTTCTGCCTGTTTTTTCGCGTCATTTTTTACGGTCCCATATATATCACCTTTAGATATGGACTCCAGGCATTCTTTTATTCCATCTATTCCCACAATAACAGGCCCGTTTTCCAGCATATTCTTTTCCCGCAGGGCCTGCACTGCACCGAGGGCCATTTCGTCATTGTTAGCCATAACAACTTCGATAGCACTGCCATACTTTTCCAGCCATTTCAGCATTGCCTCATAGGATAGCGAGCGCATCCAGTTACACGTCTCGTTCCCCAGCTTATCCATCTCAATGCCCGCCTGCAGAACTGTTTTCACTGAATATTCTGTGCGGATTAGTGCATCCTGATGCACCTGTTCTCCTTCCAGCATAACATACTGAAGTTTACCGTCTCCGTTCTTGTCCATATTTTCAGGATTTCTCCCATACTCACTTATAAGAAGCTCCCCCTGCAGTATCCCGGCTTCCCTGGCATCCGTACCGACATAATATTCCTTATCCCAGATTTGCATGTCCTCTTCCACGGGCTCCCGGTTAAAAAATATAATGGGAATATTCGCTTCCTTTGCCTTGTCTGCAATTACCGCTGCTGCTGTCCTGTCCACCATATTCACACAAATAATATCATAACCTCTGCTGATGAAATTATCCACCTGATCATTCTGACTTCCCTGGTTATTCTTTGCATCGGCAATGTTTATAATCACCTTGCGCCCAAGTTTTGTCTCCAAAGCCTTCCCGCCGCTTGTCAGATAGCTGCTTACAGAAGAGATAAACGTATCATCACCCCGGTAAATGGCCACCCCTATTTTTATCGGATTCTTTCCCTCCGCCTTATCTCCCGTATCAATACACCCTGAAAAAGACATCGCCATTCCTGCAATTAAAACGACCATTCCTGTTACCTTCCACAGTCTGCCCAAAATCCTCCTCATATCCCTTCCCCCTTGCATCTTTTGGTTCAGTTTATTGGCTGAACTGTAACCAGCTACTGTACAAATGGAAATAAAAGGCGCTGATTCTCCATAGTATACATTTGACTGGCATCAATAATGGAATATCTGATCTCATTATTTTCCGGTTCCTCACCGCGCAATTCCTTAACTGCATTTCTCACACTTAAATATCCTATACTGTATTCATTTGATACTCCAATCACCTGGATGATCCCATTTTCCAGGTAATTAATAATTTGATTTGTATTTCCGATCCCATAGATTGCAATGCTGTTAAAATCAGGTTCTTCCTGTTTGACCTTCCCGAGCTGTTCCAGTACAGCACTGCCAAATGCCACAATATGCCGGGTTTTCGGTTTTCTCATCAGCTTCAAAAACGCCGCCGAATGCGCTGCCTCATCTGCCCCCACTTTTACTTCTTCAATGGATATTCCTGAAGCCTCCAGTTTGTCCTTTGTCCCCTTATACTGCTGTGCCACATCTGTATACTCTGTCCCGCTCTTTATTAGAACCACTCCCTCTGACAATTCTGACTGTCCGAGAATTTTTTCTCCCAGTTTTTGGCCCAACGCATAATTATCTGCATGAACCTTATGAATTTCGCCTGTCTTCTCCTTCTGCGTCCATGAATTTACTTCGATCACAGGTATTTCCGAATTAATTTTCTCTATTTCTTTTCTCACATCATCACTGTTTACGCTTTCTATGAGAATCGCATCCGCCCCGTTATCTACTTCCTTTTTCAGAAGTGTTTCTTGTGTCTTTGCATCCGCCGGGGTCCCGGAACTGACTGTCGTTAGTTCTACATTGAATGATGTTGCTGCCTGTTCCATCCCCTGGAGAATGATCTGTTGAACACCTTCCGGCATCTCCCCTCTGTAGATATATGATATCTGATACACTTCCTCCGTTTCCGGACGGTGCGGGAGAGCAGTAAAGGCAATGACCCCCGCCGCCGCACAAACTCCCAGTGCAAGAATGATACTCTTTCTTTTTCGTGTCACAGTCTGCCCTCTCCTTTCTTTTCTGCTTCTTCCACAGAAATCAACGGCAGTCTGGCGCGCACAAGCGTGCCCTCATCCGGCTCACTTTCTACTTCAAGACCATAGGCATTTCCAAAATAAAGCTGAATCCGCTCTTCCACATTGTGAAAGCCGATGCCCGACCCTCGTGTACGCTTCGGTTCCCCGCTCCCGTTTACAAGTGCCTTAATCTGTTCCTTTGTCATGCCGGGTCCGTTGTCCTCCACCTCAATCACCAGATTAGTATCTCTTTGATATGCACGGATAGAAATTTCTCCGTCCCCATCCATAAACTCCAGACCGTGGTAAATCGAATTTTCAACCAGTGGCTGTACACTCAGCTTAATTACCGCACAGTGCAGCACAGATTTCTCTGCCTCTATATTATAAATGAACTTGTTCTTATATCTTACCTTCTGAATGATCAGGTAATTTTCTACATGTTGCAGTTCCTGTTCGACTGTAATAATATTTTTCCCTTTGCTCAGGCTGATTCTAAATAATCTCGCAAGGGCGGTGACCATTGTGATTGCACCGTCATAACGTTCATTTTCAATCATCCACACAATGGAATCAAGGGTGTTGTACAAAAAATGGGGGTTAATCTGAGATTGCAGAGCATCCATCTCACTTTTTCTTTTACTCTCCTGCTCTATGACAATATCATCCATCAATTGGCGCATATTATCCGCCATTGACTGCAGCGTTTTTGCAAGATGACGGATCTCATATGTGCCGCTCTGTGGAATCCTGGCATCAAGATTATTGCGCTCCAGTTCTCTCACAGACCTCTCCAGCTGTTTAATCGGATTCGCGACTCTGGAGGATACAAACATATTCACTGTTACTAGCGTCAATATCGCAAAAATTGCAACAAGCCACAGGAATTGGCTGTTCTGGGTGTATGCGGAAGTAATATCCGAAGTAGGAGATACCCCAATCAGTTTCCAGCCCGTATAACCTACCGTTTTTACGGTGATCTGGCGCTCCTGTCCCTCAAACGTTTCCATATGGCTCCCTTCGGAATAGACTGCTGCCTTCTTATGATTTTCATGGAATACTCCCGCATATATTAACTGCTGGTTTGGGTGATAGATCAGTTCTCCATTGGAATCCACAATATATACATATCCCGACTCTCCCAGATCCACATTCTTACATATCTGTTCAATGCCCGTGAAATTCATGTCAACCAGTACAACACCATGGACAATCGTCCCAGCCCTAGTCATTTCTACCGAACGGCTTAAGGATACTACCCAATGATAAATATTATCCGAATTTACAAATAGATTCTCCACATGCGGGGTGGAAAAATGCAGGTTCTCAATCTTTTCATTTGCCCGGATGAACCACTCTTCTTCAGCCGGCTCCACACTGGGTTTGAGTCGGCTTAAGGGCTGGGCTGCAATAATTTTCCCATCATCGCTGAAAATAGAAATACTTACCAGAGAGGAGGCATTTTCATCATACAGAAGTTTCATCTGCTCTGTAACCTTTGAAGCTCCATCCTTTTCAAAATCTGTATTCTTTATAATACTATAATACATAGCATTTGAAATGTTCATCATATTGTGCAGGTAGTTGTCCAGGTTCTGGTTCATCTGATTTAGAACATTTTTGTTGTTATTGATTGCCATTTTTTCCGCAGAATTTATAAAACGCCCGGAATATCCCATAGCTACCACAATCAGAACGACAACAGACACAGCAGTAAATGTAAGTGACAGCGTAAACTGCAGGCTTCTTCTCTGCAGGGATTTCTTGATTTTCTTCCAGAGCCTCATGCCCCTCTCTCACCTCCCGCTACTGTTTTCTATACCTGGACGGAGCCACACCATATTTTTTCTTAAACACATAGCTGAAATAGTTCGGCTCGGCATATCCGACTTTGGCGGCGATTATATATGTCTTATCGGCCGTTGTATCCAGCAGATGAACTGCCTCGTTCAACCGGACATCCGTGAGATAAGAAACAAAACTTTTTCCCGTTTGCCTTTTAAATACAGTGGAAAAATATGCCGGGCTTACATGAAGTTCTTCACACAGGCGCTCTACTGACAGGGAAGTATCATGAAAGTGCTCTTCCACAAACTCCTTTGCCCTGGATGTCAGGGTCTCACCTGCGTCTGCCTGCTCTTTTTGTATCATATGTCCCAGCTTTAAGCATCCCCTCATAAACCACTCTTTAATCTGTCCGAGGGAATGTAATCCGAACAATTTAGAAATATAGTTTGTCTCCCCGCCGAATACTTTCTTTAAATCCAGCTGATACATATCTGCAAGACGCATCACAAGAGTAAAAAGTTCAAAAACATGTGTCTGATAACGGTGATAAGGGAGTCTAGACTGTTCCAGCTTATTAAAAAAGCTTTCTGTCTGCTGCCGTATTTTCTCTTCATCTCCCGACTTCACTGCCCTGAAAAAAGCCCGTTCCTCCACTTCACTGAACTGCAGCCTTCCGGATAAATCCTCCGGCTCCACATCCTTGATGTAAACGCTTTTTCCACCTTCCGGGCGCCCCCGCAGCATGCTATACTCCACTGCATTTTCCGCCTCCCGGTAAGAATAGCTTATTTCCTCCAGACTCTGCACCGGACTGCCGATGCCTGCAGCGACATCCATTCCTGTCACCGACCTGCTCTCCCGGCATATTTCATTGACTTCATTTATTAATATAGATATTTGACTTTCCACGGTCAGCTGTACAATTCCGACTACATAATCTCCGTGCAGCAGATAATCTGCTTTGTGAAATCTGTCCAGCACCGACTCCGTTATCTGCCGTATGGCAAGAGGAACAAGTTCCTCCCGCCCCGAAAATAAGGAAGCCTGTTCTTTTACTTCTACAATAGGCTCTCTGTCTGCCGCTATCAGCACTACTGCCCGCAATCTTTTTTCCGAATCAATCTGATATTGCTCTGCCTTTTGGAAAATCTGCGGCTGAGGTATCACTCTCTCCAGAATTCCGGAAAGAAACTGCTCCCTCATAATTGGATAACTCTCTGTATAGTTTTTCCGCAATAAGTCAATGTCCCTGCGTTCTTCCAGTTCCTTATCCATTTTCTTTTTTAATTTTATAAGGGACTGCGACATCTGGACGGATGAAATAGGTTTCAGCAGATATTCTTCCACGTTCAGACGGATTGCCTTCTGCGCATATTCAAAGTCATCAAATCCTGAAAACACAATGATTTTCACTGTAGGGAGCATCTCCACAGCTTTTTCTATAAATTCAAGTCCATCCATAAAAGGCATCTTGATGTCTGTCATGATAACATCGGGCTTGGTCTGTTCCAGCAGCTCCAGTGCCTCCACGCCATTCTCGGCAGAAGCCGCCACAGTAAATCCTAGGGATCCCCAATCCAGCCTTTGTATCATACCATCCCGGATTTCAGCCTCGTCATCCGCTATCAAAACCTTATAAATCCCCATAAAAACCTCCGTTGTTATATGAAAGAGCAAGCTCGATTATGCTTCCTGCCATCTCACTTCGGCTAGACGCCGAATAGAAATATCCACAAACAGCCCTTAGCAGGCACGCCTGCACGACCAGTTTGTGAATATTTCTGCTCTCCTGAATATTTGCATAAAATGCTATAATAGATATGTACCTCTCTATTATAGCATTTATTGTTATCTATTTCTTCCTGTATTTTGACAAATCAATGGCAACTGCCACTGCAATGATGATGCCTTTAATTACCTGCTGCCACATTGGACTGACTGCTATAAACTGGAGGCCATATTGAATGACAGTGAAAATAAGTACACCGCTGACAATACCTCCGACTTTTCCGATTCCTCCGTTTAAGGAAACCCCTCCCACAACGCAGGCCGCAATAGCATCCAACTCATAACCGTTACCGTAATTGTTCGTTGCCCCGGCAGTTCTCGCTGCTTCAAGCACACCGGCAATACCGTAGAGCACAGATGCGAGAACAAAGATTCCCATAATTGTTTTAAATACATTTACACCGGACACGACTGCTGCCTCTCTATTGCCGCCGATAGCATATACATTTTTTCCGAACACGGTTTTGTTAAGAATAAACCATATCAGTATCACAAAGAAAATAGCAATAGGTACAAGAATAGAAATCCCCGGAAACACACCTTCTATTGTAAGGATTCTTTTCTGTCCTAGTGCAACAAAATCCGGACGGACTCCCCCGATAGGCTGAGATTTGTTTGGCTCCATATCAAAATACAACGAAGTGACGCCATAAACCATTACCTGTACAGCCAGTGTTGCAATAAACGGGTGCATCTCATATTTTGCTACAAGAAAACCATTGAGCAGACCGAAAGCGGCACAGGCCAGTACAGCAAGTACAATCGGAACAATCAGTGCCATATGCGGAAGGTCCGGGAAAAATCTGTTGGCATAATCCGCTGTCTGCAGCATGGATGTAGAAATAACCGCTGCAAGGCCTACCATACGCCCTGCCGAGAGATCTGTTCCTGCAATTAGCAGGGTAAAGCTGATTCCAAGAGCTACGATCATTTTTGTAGAAGACTGTGTCAGAATATCCAGCATAACCTGAAGCTTCATAAAACGCGGCTCCATAATCATGATAACCACCACCATAACCAAAAGAGCCAGCATAATCGCATTGTTTGTCAGAAATTGCTTTCCGGTTGCAGATGAAATTTCTACGGGGACACCCTGATACTGCCTCCCTTTGAGCTGACGAAGACCATAAATCCCAAAGGCTGCTCCTACCAGCGCAACATACAGTCCCATATCATAAAAAACCGTTGGATCCAGAAAATAGTAGAAAATCCATCCCAGCACAAATATTGCAGCTCCGGCTATTGCAAAGGACATACCATACTTCCGGCGGGCAATTATTTTTCCTTTTTTTTGCATAAGTATTACCTCACTTTCACTTATTTCCTATCGCATAAACTTTGTGGCATAGTTCATAACCTTCACGGAATCTGCTTCTTCGCCCTTTAAAAATCCTGTAACACGTCCTTCGCACATTACCATGATTCTGTCTGACATTCCCAGAAGTTCCGGCATCTCAGAGGAAATCATAATAATGGATTTGCCTTGTGCTGCCAGTCTATGCATAATTGTGTATATTTCATATTTGGCGCCGACATCAATTCCCCGGGTTGGCTCATCCAGGATTAATATGTCGGGGTCCGTCAGAAGCCATCTTGCCAGAAGCACCTTCTGCTGGTTTCCTCCTGAAAGGTTTTCCATCAGTTCATCCAAATTTGGTGTTCTGGTTCTTAGTTCTGCATTGGACTTTCCCGCCGCATCTATTCGCTTTTTATTATTCAGTACACCACTTTTGGCATATTTTTTCTGGCTTGCTATTACCGTATTGTCAAGGACCGAAAGAATGCCAAAAATTCCGGTTGCACGCCGCTCTTCCGTGAGCAGTGCAATGTTTTCCCCTATGGCATCCCGCGGTGACTTTATCTGAAACGGCTTTCCTTCTTTAAAAATCGTCCCCGACACAATCTCACGCAGTCCAAAAATTGCTTCCACCAGTTCCGTCCTCTGAGCTCCTACCAGTCCGCCTATGCCGAGTATTTCTCCCCTTTTCAGCTCAAAGCTGACATCCTTAAAAGACTTTTCAAGGGGTGACGTAAGTCCCTCTACTTTCAGTACAACCTCTTCTGCTGGGACGTATTCCTTTGGTGGGAAGCGGTTTGTCATATCCCGCCCTACCATCCTGCTTATGATTAAATCAGTCGTAAGATCCTTTGAATCCCAAGTTCCTACATACTGCCCGTCCCGCATGATCGTGACCTCGTCCGCTATCTTCAGAATTTCTTCCATTTTGTGTGATATGTAGATAATCGCGCATCCTTTTGCCTGCAGCTGTTTTATAATCTTGAACAGATGCTGCGTTTCATTCTCAGTCAAAGATGAGGTTGGCTCATCCATAATAATAATCTTAGAGTTGTAGCTGACCGCCCTTGCAATCTCTACAAGCTGAAGATTGGACGCAGACAGCGCTCCGGCAAGTACTTCCGGATCTATATCCAAGTCCACTTCCTGAAACAATTCCTTTGTTTTTTGTATCATTGCCTTTTTGTCAACCGCCACACCTTTCATAGGGAACCTGCCAAGCCAGATATTTTCCATGACAGGCCTGAAACGAATAGGGTGAAGCTCTTGATGGATCATGGAAACACCAAGGTCAAGAGCCTGCTTTGACGTCATTATTTTTTCTTCTTTTCCATCCAGAATAATTTCTCCGCCGTCCTCGTGATAGATGCCAAACAGACATTTCATTAAAGTAGACTTTCCGGCTCCATTTTCGCCCATCAGCGCATGAACAGTACCCGCCCTGACTTTCAGACTGACATCATCGAGTGCTTTTACACCTGGAAAAACTTTGGTTATATGGTTCATTTCCAGTATATATTCGCCCATATCATCGCTCCTCCTTCACAGCCGGAGGCAAATGTACTCCTGCCTCCGGCCTGCTTTTTGTTACGGCGTTTTTATTTCATATAATCCTGATAATTCTCGTCTGTTACTTTTACGTAGTCAATCCAGATATATTTGCCGTCGGTTACCGGATAACCGACATTTTCTTCATTGATTTCTTTTCCTGCCACTGCGGCAGCTGCCACATTGATTGTTGCTTTTCCCTGATTGTCCGCATCGTTAGGAACTGTCCCCAGTAAAGAGCCCTCTTTCATAGCTTCCAGAGCCGGTGCTGTAGCATCAACACCTACTACAGGGATATATTTTGTGAGGTCATCTTTGTTGGTATTATATCCTTCTGTTTTCAGTGCCTCTATTGCACCCAGTGCCATATCATCATTATTGCAGAGCACTGCTTCAATCTTATCCAGTCCCTGTGCTGTAATGAAAGCTTTCATCAGGTCTGTAGCCTTCGCCTTATCCCACATTGCCGTATCTGCCGCAAGCTTCTCTGTCTTGAAGCCGGCTTCTTCCAGTGCTTTAACGGAATATTCCGTACGAAGTGTTGCATCCTGATGTCCCGGTTCTCCCTGAATCATGATGTACTGAATCACGCCGTCTCCATTCTTGTCAGCTTCCGGATGCTCTGTAAAGAAGTCAACAATAATCTCTCCGGAAAGAGTTCCTGACTGTTCTGCCTTCGCACCTACATACCAAACCTTATCGTAACTCTTCATATCATTTTCCTCAGGCTCACGGTTAAGAAATACGATAGGCAGATCAGCCGCTTTCGCCTTTTCAATAATAGGCGCTGCCGCTGTGCGGTCTACTGGATTAATTGCCAGGGCATTTACACCTTTTGTGATAAATGTGTCCACCTGCTCATTCTGAGTAGCCTGTTTGTTCTGGGAATCCACCAGCTCCAGTTCAGCCTCTTCTGCCTTTGCCTGATCCGTCATAGCTGTACGCACACCGGTCATAAAAGTATCATCAAACTTGTAGATTGCGGAGCCAATCATAACACTCTCTTTCGCTGAGCCCTCTCCGCCTTCTTTTGTATCTGCACTGCCGCCGCCCCTTCTGCACCCGGTTGCCATCCCCGCTGTCATAACCGCTGCCAAGCTAAATGCCAGTACTCTTGCTGCTTTTTTACTCTTCATACTACAATCCTCCTGATTTTTTTCTTGTTTCGTAAGCACTCATTTGCTTATCATGAATTCAGTGTAAAAAAAATCTTTTACAAAGTACATACGAAATTCTTTGGTGTTACTTTGATTTTTTTGGCTTGTTGTATATTTCTCACATATTACAATCTTATATTTTGTGCATATTGTCCTTGTACACAAAAGGGTCAGGCCCTTCTTAAATGGGGTCTGACCCTTTTTCCTTTTTTCCTCACTTCCACTTTACTGCACGTGATTTAACTGCTTTAAAACATCCTCTTTAACTCTCTCGATTGCTGCCAATGCTGTGCCTTCGCTTTCGCCCTTTGTATAAAAATACAATTTCACTTTTGGCTCTGTTCCCGACGGACGTACTGAAAACCATGTCTCATTTTCTAACACAAACTTCAAGACATTAGATTTGCTGATATCTTTATATCCGTTCTGATAATCTATCACTTCCTCTACTTTCATGCCTCCAAATTCAGCCAAGGGGGCTGTACGGAATGCTTCCATCATGCGCCCGATACGCTTTGCGCCCGCAATCCCTTCTAATACGACAGAAACCTGCTCTTCTTTATAATAGCCATACTTTTCGTACAGCTCTTGAAGCACCTGAAGAAGGGTCTTACCCTGCTTCCTATAGAATGCCGCCGCCTCACATACAAACATGGCCGCACTAATCCCATCCTTGTCTCTGACTTCTTCACTGACTGCATAACCTATGCTTTCTTCGTAGCCAAATACATATTGATAGCCATTTTTCTTAATTTCCGGTATCTTTCCACAGATATTTTTAAAGCCGGTTAATGTTTCAAACATCTCGACACCATATGCCTTACCTATTGCCGCTCCCATATCCCCAGTCACAATGGATTTAATCATAGCCCCCTTTTCCGGCAGCTTCCCGACTGCTTCCAGCCCCTCCAGTATATAGTGGATTAAAATTACTCCTGTCTGGTTTCCATTCAGGGATACATAATTTCCGCTTTCATCCCGCACTTCAACCGCCATTCTGTCTGCATCGGGGTCGGTGGCAATCAGTACCTCCGCCCCCACATCGGCACCCAGTTTTTCCGACAGGGCAAACGCTTTCGTATCCTCCGGATTGGGATACCCCACTGTTGTAAAATCCGGATCCGGGAATTCCTGTTCGGGCACAACATGAATACCCGTAAACCCTCTCTCCGATAAAATTGTTTTTACAGGTATACTTCCCGCACCATTGAGGGGAGTGTAGACAATAGGGAGAGCCTTTTCCAGCTCTGCCCCGCCGCGGATTGCAAGAGACTTCACCAGATCCATGTAATCCCGGTCCGTTTTTTCAGGGAGAACCGTGACAATGCCTTTGCCCACTGCCCTGTCAAAATCTGAGCGTGCAACCCCCTCAAACATATCGACCTGCTGTATTTTTTCATACATCCCATCCGCAATATTATCCAGAACCTGCGCCCCACTCTCCCAATATACCTTGTACCCGTTATATTGCTTTGGGTTATGGCTTGCAGTAATATTAATCCCGGCCGCCGCCTTCAGCCGGCGAATTGTGTATGATAATTCCGGTGTAGGCCTCAGCGATTCAAAGATAAATACATGAACACCGTTTGCCGCCAATATTTCTGAAGCTAATACAGCAAACTCCTTAGAAAAGTGACGGCAGTCGTAAGCAATAACGACTCCTCTCTGCCTGTACTCCTCCCCTTTTTCAGAAATAAATTCCGCTATCCCCTGAGTTGCCTTTCCAACTGTGAACTCATTCATTCGGTTTGTCCCGGCGCCCAACTTTCCTCTTAAACCCGCCGTTCCAAATTCAAGCTCTTTACAAAAACGATCCTCTATCTCTTCTGCATTTCCCCTTATTTCCTCCAGTTCATGGAGCAATTCT
>ENA-UOOE01002611-UOOE01002611.1-fermentation-metagenome-genome-assembly--contig:-NODE-2611-length-12580-cov-3.060838_pt1 | contig 12580 bp, 13 predicted proteins | sample MGYA00245776_ERZ724021 | MGnify/ENA primary metagenome ERZ724021 (study PRJEB28704, sample SAMN03018321) | fermentation metagenome | biome: anthropogenic terrestrial biome; feature: soil; material...
AATGGACGAGATCGGTTATCACGCTCTTGAAGCATGGGGCGGTGCTACATTCGATTCATGAGCGTGATAACCGATCTCGTCCATTTTGGTAAGTATCGGCTTCATTTCTTCTGTTGTCATACGAGTTGCTATGAGAGACTGATGAGAGTCACGCAGAACCGTCTCGGTTATTCTGACTTTTGACATTATCATATATCCTTTCGTTATTTATCCGTGTTTTTGTGTCATCAGGTGCGTTATGACATTATGAAAAGAAGATCTCCAGTATTGACCGACGCGCCCTCATTTACCTCGACGGAAACGACGGTGCAGTCCTGAGGAGCAACGATTTCGTTCTCCATCTTCATAGCCTCTAAAACACATAGGGTTTGTCCCTGCTTAAAGATCTGTCCCGGCTTTGCAAGCACTTTGAGAATAGAACCCGGAAGCGGCGCAGTGATCTTTAATCCTCCGGCAGCAGGCTTGGTATCGGATTTGGGTGTTGTTTTAACGGCATCCGGTGCTTTGGGTGCGGGTGCGGAGGTCTGGGCTGCAGATGATGTTCCCAGCTCTTGTTCCTGTATGATTACTTCAAAACTCTCTCCGTCAACAGTTACGTTATATTTCTTCATTTTTTTCTGCTCCTTATTATGATATTTTATTTATTGAAATAATATCGAAAGCACAATCGCTTTCGTTCCTGAAAGCCGCTATTGCGGCGGAAATAACGGCGATGAGCTTTCTATCTGACATTTTGCCGGATAACTCGCCGCCTTCATTTTGAACTGTCTTGACCGATGGCTGCATGGATACGGCTTCAGCAGGTACAGAACCGGTTTTTTCCTTTTTTGATCTGAATAATTTGAACATAAAAAAATCACCACCGTTTAATTATCTTGTATAGACATGAATAAAATTCCCATCATTGCCCATTTAAATCATTATAAATAATATACAATATCTTATGTGTAAAATCAAGTCTTTTTCTACAAAAATGTTGTTTTTTGTTATTACTATTGCTCTTTATCCCTATTTATGATAAAATACAATCAATAAAAAAAGGCGGTGTCGAAAATGCAGGACATATTTTCAAATGTTGAGAAAACGCTTCTTACAGAGGAACAGATAAAGAATAGAATCAAGGAAATGGCAAAGCAAATATCTGATGATTACAGGGATAAAAACTTACTTATTATCGGTGTTTTAAAGGGCTCGGTGGTCTTTATGAGCGATTTGATGAGAGCGCTTGACATAAACAGCAAGGTGGATTTTATGGCTGTCTCATCATATGGTTCCGGAACAAAATCTTCCGGAAATCTGAACATTTTAATGGACCTTCGCAGGGATGTTATGGGATACGATGTATTGATTGCTGAGGATATTCTTGACAGCGGTCATACGCTTTCAAAGGTTAAGGAGCTTATACTCTCAAGGAAGCCTGCGAGCTTACGCATAGCCACCCTGCTCGACAAGCCCTCAAGAAGACAAGTAGATATTACTATAGACTACACAGGATTCGAGATTCCGGACGAGTTTGTCGTCGGTTACGGTCTTGATTTTGACGAAGATTACAGAAACCTGCCTTTTATCGGAGTGTTGAAGCCTGAAGCATATCAATAATAAGTTAAAATATTTTTCGACAAAAATAAATAACAATTAGAAAAAAGGTCTGCTTAAAAAGCGACCTTTTTGTTATAAATGAAAATAATGCTTTTCTATGACAGACCGAAAACGGTATTAAACAGTGATATCGTGTCCGAATATCGAACCTGATCGGTCGATGCTCCCATAATTACTGTTATAAGCTGCCTGTCATTATACTCCGCTACAGCTATAAGGCAGTATCCCGCCTCGTCTGTGGTGCCGGTCTTCATACCCTCAGCGTACTCGTAATAATACTGCTCGTCCGCACTTAAAAGGCGGTTTGTATTATACCATGTCACGTCCTTTTTCTGATTCGAGTAAATGTGCCTTGCTTTGCTCTGACTTACAGAATTTTTGACAATAACCAAGCTATATGCGTGAATCGCAATCTTCAGCATATCCGAGGCGGTAGAATAATGCAGATCATTGTGATAACCGTCGGGATTTACAAAGTTGGATTCCGTACATCCGAGTTCCTCCGCTGTCTGATTCATCAGTGTCAGAAAGACCGAAAGAGCCTGCGAAGGTGTGAGCGTATCGTCTCCGGCGTATTCCCTTCCCACTCCTACTGCCATTACATATGCCGCATCGTTGCCCGAGGGAAGCAGCAGAGCGTCCACAAGCGTTAGAAAATCAAGGGTATCACCCTTTTCAAGAAAAGCGGTTGATGAATCCTCAAGCACAAAATCAAGCTCATCCCCTACCGTAAACATAAAGCTTTCGTTTACAATATTTGCCGCAGTACTCACCGTTAATAGTTTTGTTAAGGAAGCGGGGTAACACTTATCTGATATGTTTTTTGAAAATATTACGTTGCCGTCAGTATATGCAGCTGCCGCATAGGGCGAAACTACCGTTAAATCAACCTGTTCGGAAAGATATAAAATAATCTCTCGTGCAGGTTCATAGCTGTTCTCATCCGGATTAGATTCTGTTTGGGATTGTTCGATACTACTATCATTTTCCGAGCTCTCTTCAGAAAACGAAACATCACTGATCTGTATATCCGAAATAATATCGTAATCCGAATAATCACTCGTGTCGTTATCTAAAATGTTTGTTTGATAAATAAAAATGCATGCCAGCAGAACTATTGATATCGCCACCAAAACGATGGCGGCTATTTTGTTATTGGATTTTCTCTTTTTCATTCAATCTGTTTTCCAACTCTATGATTTTTTGTTTTAAAATGCAAAGCTCCTGCGCTACCGGATCGGGTATGTTAATCTGATCGAGATTGTTTTCAACGCGAACAGACTGAGAACGTACAACTCTTGCGGGAATTCCGACAGCGGTTGAATTTGCGGGAATATCGTTAAGTACAACCGCACCTGCGGCGATTTTTGAGTTGTCGCCTACTGTTATCGGACCGAGCACTTTTGCGCCTGCTCCGACCATTACATTGTTGCCTAAAGTCGGATGACGTTTTCCTACATGCTTACCCGTCCCGCCGAGAGTTACAGACTGGTATATAGTGCAGTTATCACCTATTTCCGTTGTTTCTCCGATTACAACCGCACTTCCGTGATCGATAAACAATGATTTACCTATCTTTGCGGCGGGGTGAATCTCTATTCCCGTAAGACTTCTGGCCGTCTGACTTATCGTTCTTGCGATGAAATAATACTCCTTTTTATAAAAGAAATGAGCGATTCTATGTGCGATTAAAGCGTGCAGACCGGGATAGAGCAGAAGCACCTCCGCATTGCTGCGTGCGGCAGGATCACGCTCTCTGATGCTTGCAACATCATCCATAATCTGTTGGCTACTTTTGAAGAAAACCGTTTAACCTTATTAATAAGCTCGTCAAAATCAACATCGCTGTTTATATTAATGTTAAATTTCAATTATCCTCACTCCCCTCTCAATCCTCCATAATTTTTTTATAATAAATATCATTGATCAGAATTCCATCTTTAGTTTCATATAGCATAAAAACAAGCGGTCTTATCATATTACTGCCTACATCAGAGCGAAAAGTGCCGTTGTTTTCAAAAATCTTATAGCGTACGATAAAAGTATATGACATTATGGAATTATTATCCTCTGTGATTGTTTTTTTATCATATAAATCAACTGAAATATCATATAGTTTCTGCATCGTAAATTTTTCGGGTATTTTATTTTTTTCAAGGTATTTTTTTGTAAAAAAGTTTTTATAACTCCCGTATTCCCCATTAATAACAATGTCGAAATATGAATCAAAAAACTTTGCATTATTTGACAATGCACCGATATTACTCTCTGTAATCATATCTCCGCTGCCGTACTCAAGATAATAAACATTTCTTATCTTAGATAAATATACTTCATCTTCAAAAATATTCTCTTCATAATCTGCCACATAGAAGCTGAATTCATTCGATACTTCGTCACCGGTATCCGCTAAAAACAGTATGGATACCACATACAATAAAAGACAAATCAGACCAATAGCTGCGAATACAAAGAAAATTATTTTTAGTGTTCTTAATAGCTCTTTTTTTTTCATATAACTTCCGTATTATAAATTACTTCAAAAGCGGAGTAAATGTATTACTCCGCTTTGAAAATCCATCATCCGAGGAAACGCTTGAGGTTATTGTACCCGACGGTTATACCTTTTATCGGATCCTCCATCCCCTCAAACTCGATCGACAGATAACCGTCATAACCGGCTCTTTTTAAAGCTGTTATGCATTTGCGGACAGGAATATCACCATGGCCTATTATTGAACCACGAAGATAATTACCGGCTCTTGTCTGGAAGAAACCTTCTCCGGGATTATCACCGTTTCCGTCCTTCATATGAAAATCCTTTGCGTGCGCATGGAAAGCATACGGAGCGACTATACCCACGGCATATCCGTTGTCGACATCGGCACAGGCAAAGTTGCCTATATCTACTAAAGCGCCAAAGTTCGTATTACCTACTGCATTTATGAGCTTTTCAATACGATCCGGATCCTGGGCGAAAAATCCATGGTTTTCAATACAGGTCTTTACACCCTTGGTTTCAGCGTATTCGGTAACCTCTCTGTAAGCCCTTGCTAAAATCGGAAGCACTGCATCAAAGCTCCTGCCGACTTTTACGCTGCTTGGGTACCCCGGCGTCGCATCATGACGCATATATTTACATCCGTATGCGGCTGCTATATCAACGTTCCTCTTTACTCTTTCGATTTCTTCATCAATTGGTCTATTAAGAAAATCTGCACCTGTGCAGAAGCAAACCGCTTCTAAACCTACCTGTTTTATATAGTCGCCGACATCTTTTGCATATGCAAGATATTCATCATGCGTATCAAACGCAGGTCCCTCGACGAGATCAACTCCCTCACAACCTATCTCCTTTGCCTTGTCGATACAACCCTTGACGCCAAGACTATCAGGATTTTTATAGCCGTGAAAGCTGTATAAACTAACACCGATTTTCATGGATTATGACTTTTCCTTTCGAAAGTTATGGCATATGAGCATTCTTACTTACAATAAGAAAGTAAAAATGCTCAACGCCTGTTATATTTTTTACTGTTTAACTATTTTAACTCAACGCTTGCAATCTTTGAAAAATCGTTACGTCCGATTATTCCGCCGCCGTCACGGAGTTTAAGGTTCTTCCATTTGTCTGCTGCTGAGTCCTCTTCGGAGGTCGAGTTTATCGATACCGAAAGACCTATTCTGTCAGCATCTGCCAGTGAGAAAGGATGCTCTTCCGAACCTAACTCGCTCCAGGGAATAGACACTTCATAATATGTCACTTGTGCGTCATCATCACGTATGCATTTTACTGATCCGTCGAAGGTTGCCGGTGTTCCCTGCCATACGGTATAAACAGTCTCCCCTTCTCCGTTAACTGAAAAGCCGTACTGGCGAACAACGTTTTCATCTGTTGATTTTTTATCGGTAACCCAATCGAAATGCTCGGAAATATATTCGCCCAGAGGATCTTCAGCGCATATCTGTACCTGAATGCAGGTATACTTCCATATGCTTACTGCGGTATCCTGTGTTACGGGGCAATAATGGTAGGGTATGTTTACTACAACACCGAGATAAAGGTTATTGTTGTCGTATGTTGAGTAAACCTCTGCGGTCTCGTAGTAGTTACCAACTTCAAACTGTGAGTAGTCCCAAAGCTTGTTATTCTCGTTAACGACCCACTTTGCCGCACCATATTCAGCCGCAGAAACATTTCCGTCTATCTTCGGTGCTGTTGTTGCTTTTTTCAAAGATATACTGACATCGCCGATTTGAATTCCGTGCACGAAAAACAGATCGTTGTCTGTCGGCTTTGCAACACTTGTTATTGCCGCTGTCTGTGCTTTATGAACCGCTATTACAAATCCGTCCTCGGGAATCTTTGTTGCAGATTTTTTATTATCTTCGCCAACAGGTGCATAGCTGGTTTTTGTATAACTGAATTTCTCACCATTATAAGTGCAGACAAGTATTGCAAAATCCTCGTAGGTTTCGGTACCTGATGCGATTGATGTTCCAAAATCCTTTGTGAACAGAACGACATCGCCTGTTTCCGGTGCTTCGTTAATCTTTGTCAGACGAATCGCATTGGAGTCCGTAGCTCTTACAAGCGTATCGATAGGTCCGCCGTAGGTTACAAACTTGTTTGTAAAATCAGGGAGTGTATCTTCGCCTGATGTTTCGCCAGACTCTGTGCCGGATGTTGTGTCGTCCTCCGACTCATCCTCAGATTCGGTTGTTGAGGTTGTTTTACTGGTGTCGTCTTTGCTGTCATCCTTGCTGTCATCCTTGCTCGTTGAAGATACATGCGATGCCTCACTGGTATCGCTTGTTTCATCGTCTCCGCCGCAAGCAGAGATAGTGAACACCATCACGAGCGCCAACAATAATACCAAAAGTTTTTTCATTGCTTAACTGCTCCTTTTTTATTTTTTATTTTTTTAATAATAAATAATCCAACGCCTGCTATAAAAAGCGCAGATCCTGCAAGAATTACATACAACAGTGTTTTGTTCCCATTATTGACCTTAATATCGCTCTCATCCTGTACTACTTTATTACCTGTTATAAACACTGTATCGGTAAGTGCGTCGTGTAATACGCTCTCGCCAATCTTTGCATAACTCAAAAGGTATTGCTGTGACTCCCCTTTTGCTGCGATAACGAAACCTCCGTCGGGTACGGTGTGATTATATCCGCCGACTTCGATAATTTTTTTGTCTGAATCAACAACGACCTCATAAGTGTTTTCATCGGTTCCGGTTTGGGTGTTCGGTTCATTATATATGTTTGCACTATTATCCTTGAGCTTGGAATTTATTGATTTTATCGGAAGCGCATCCTCAACCACATATACCTTCACACTCACCTCCTCGGAAACATTATATCCGTCGGAAAGGCTGACCTTAAAGCTGTCCTCGCCGACAAAATCGCTCTTTGATGTTACAAGGAAAAAGTATCCGTCAACTTTTACTTCCACGTTTTTTGCAGGTGTCAAGTTATGTGTCTTTAAAATGCCCGGAGCTGTATCTTCATCGGTCACTTTTAGTTTGCCTGCGGCTTCCCCGCCCTTTTTTACGATAATAAACTGATCCTTTTCGACAACCGGGATATATGAAGTAAATTTCCTGCTTACATATTTATACACAAGGTCGTATACAGCTCTTGAAGTAGGTTTATTTGATTTTGCACAGCTATAGAGGGTACCAGGTCCACCGCCTTGATAATACATCGTAAGACCGTTTTCCATTACACCGGTAGTATATGCGGTGTTTACTATTTTCAAAAGCCGCTTGTACGCTTCGCTGTCACCATTGCTTAAAAGACCGCTTATCTCCATCTCTAATCCGAGTCCGTATTTTTTTGCCTGTCCGAGAGCGTCATCAACAAGACCCGGCTTTCTTTCGCCTATCTCATCGTTTTCATATTCCAAAAATGCATAACCGTTCTGCAGCACTGCGGCATCAAAGCCAAGTTCTCTCCAAGTTTCATATCCGGGAGCGCAGTAATAGGGTATCCAGATTGATGAATAATCCTTGGAGTGAACATAAGCGTTAAATCCCATAATCAAATCGTCCTCAAATTCGGACTTTGCATACGGCACAACCTCGTTGTGCCAATAAAAACCGTTAAGCTGAATATGCTCGAATTTTGCGGCATTGAAGGATGAAATTACTTTGTCGATAAACCATTCCACTATCTTCAGTCTGCTCTCGAGCGTGGAAGGTACTATCAATTCACCGTCAACTTCACCGAAAACCACAGTATCGGATTTCTCGATATACGGAACGGAAATATAAACAGGATATTTATAATCCTCGGCGTACCCGAGATTTGTTTTATTCTCGCCGACGACAGTATTCAGCGCTGCAATATTCTCCTCTACTTCCCCGTCGGTGCCTATAACGCTGTCAAGATAATACTGCCAGCCGTTAAGCTTTGCAAAGGAATAATCCGCCGATTCATCATCTTTTGATGCGTTGGGCTGCAACGGAAGAAACAGCATACCGTCGAACATTTTGTCAACAGGTTTCATACCGGAGTCAAGGTATGCGAAAAACGGGAGGAGATGATCGTAACGGTTTGAACCGACGTTGGAAACAGAACCTCTGAGATACTTGCCGCAGTACATAAGCATTATGTTCCGTAAACCGTTTACATCCGTAGGAAATGCATTTGTAAACTGCTTTTGTCCGTCTATGGGAGCGGACTTTCCGAGACTTGCATCATCCGTACCTATAACCTCTATCTCATCAATGTAAACCCATACATCACTCGAAAATGCGACTCTTACATATCTCGCCTTGTAATATCCGTCAAACTCAAAATTGCGGTTTATTTTACTTATTGATGTATCGGTAACTGATTTTGTGTCTATAATCTCACCGACAGTACCAAACTTCTCTCCATCCTCCGATACAGAAGCATAGAGATACCTTGAGCAGTTAATACCTGCCGCATTGATGTTGAGCTGGGTAAGATTAACCTTATTAACCGAAAAAACGCCGCCTAAATCGATTGTAACGGTTATTGTGGTTCCTCTGTAAAGCCTGAGCCATGCAGAATCTGAAGCTGCCGGGCTTGCTCCGCTTTTCTTACCGTTAGTCAGCTTCTTGCCGCTGTCCTCCTGAACAAAATTCGGATACGCATTCTCAATAGGGCTGTCGTACTCAATAGTGTAGCTTTTATTGAGTGCAATATTAGTGTCAGCTGCCGAAACATTCATGGTCATCATAGGCGCTGCAATAAGTATTAATAGGAGTATAAAGCAAGTGCTTTTTTTTAAAATCATAGTTAGTTCTCCACACTCTGCCGGGTAAAAAATTTTCTTTATTTTTTGATTTATTTATCATTTTTATCACCCAAGCTATTGTTAATTAAGGTTGTTTTGATATTCTTCAATAGTTGCATTCATATCTTCTTCAACCGCAGACTTGATCGCTTCCCATGAGGATATCAATGTGTTCGCGCTGTCGTTTTTGATAACATTGCTGTAAAGCCCTACGATGGAATTGGTTCCGCCCCAACCGTAAATCGCTCCGATATCATAAAACCGGTTATTATAAATCAGATCGAGCATTTTTGCATCATCGTCATCCTCGATTGCCTGAAGCTTGAGAGTGGTCTCATAATACGCTTCAGTCACATCCTCGCTGAAATAGCCGAGTGCTTCAAGCAGAAAGGCGGTCTCTTCTGTATTTTCTACATTGCTGCTCGGAATCCCGATTACCGAGGACTGATATCTGTTAACAGCACAATAATAATGTTCCTGTTCCTCGTCGAATTTCGGTATCGGAAGAACACCAAATTGAAAATCTATCGCCTCGGTGCTGTACTTAAGGATTGATATTGAGCTGCTGGTAGTATTGTAAAACAATCCCCTGCCGTTCCTGAACATCTCTTCAAGTTCAGAAAACCCATAAGTGCTGGGACGTGAGCCCTGTCCGATAATCAGCTCTGCGCGTTGAGTTATTGTCTTATCGGACATTATCTCATATACCTTATCGAACACAGTAACAGCCTTTTCGGTGCCTGGATTTAACCTAACAATATTATCCTCGAGCTTTTCTGCAAGAGCGATTCCCGCTCCGTTGACCATAATTGTCGCTCCGTAAGCATGTGAAAGATTACCGTATGTGGCATCAAACGTCCATTTACCCTCGGGATCAGCTTTGGAAGCCGATTTGCTCATCTGCAGAAATGCATCGTAAGTAAACTTTCCGTCGTTTACCAGCTTATAAATATCACCATAATCTTCTTTTATCTGATTGTTGTTATTATACATATCTTTGTTAAACAAAGTAAGGTAAATATTATCATCATCGGTAATTAAAGCGTCGCCCGCTAAAAAGTAGTGTTTATCATTTAAAGTAAGGCTGTTTATTGATGCGTTATCCCACCATTTGTTACCGAGATCGATAATATCGTCCAAGGAGCGGTACAAATTCTCAGTAACGCTTGTGACCATTTTATCTACAGAGTCAACAACTACATCGTATTCGCAAACGCCGCCCTGAATCAGCGTTTTAACGTCGTCTGCGGGGTATTTTGCGGAGGTAACGGCAATTTTTAAACCGTAATCCTCCTCTATTCTGTTATTTCTGTCGTTGACAGCTTGGTTGACAGCACCCGCTTTGCTGTCCTCGTCACTGACAAATTGAAGCTCTCCATAAGCATTTCTATCAGAGCTGATAGTAAATATTTTTATGGTCTTACCGCCAAAATTACCGCTGTATGGAAAACTCTCATCCCCGGAAAAAGAGACATCCCCTTCTGTTTTGCTCTTATCCCCGCCGGTTTTTCCGCAGGAAACAAAAAGTGGCATGGTAATTATCAGTAAGACCATTATAATAAGCATTATTTTTTTCAAAGTAAAAATCCGCACCTTTTTTCTTCGGGTAATGTTTTTTACGTCAAATCATTAATTTATAAATGTAAAAATTCTCTGTAAATAAAACCATATACGAAGAGAAATATTTTCCTATTACAGTTAATAAATTATACCACATTATATAATAAAAAGCAAGGATTTTATGTGTTATTATGGTTTTTTTCAAAAATTACCAGTTCGATGCAGGAGCAGAGCAGCGGAACGGCTACCTCAAGCTCCGCAACAGAAGGAAACGTGGGAGCGATACGAAGTATCGAATCCTCGGGATCCCGGCCGTAAGGATGAGTCGCACCAGCGGGTGTTAGGATAAGTCCGGCCTCTTTTGCAAGCTGCGCAACTCTTTTCGCTGTATTTTTTGGCAAATTGAGGCATATGAAATAACCACCATTCGGCTTTGTCCAGCTGACATTTGGATATCCGGATAGCTTTTCTGAAAAAATTCTATAAAAAACCTCAAATTTAGGGCGAATAAGCTGTAAATGCTTATACATCTGTTCTACGATATCTGAATAAGTACGGAATATTCTGGCATGTCTGAGCTGATTGACCTTGTCATGGCCGATTGTCTGTATTTTCAGTTCCTCCAGAATCCTGTTGATATTACGCCGCGAGGAAGCTATACAGGCGATACCCCCTCCCGCATAAGTTATTTTTGAGGTTGAGGCGAATTCGTAAAACATATCTTCATTGCCGTATTTCTTAGCTTCAGTAAATATCTCCAGGAGTGTGTCCGGAGTATCTGTCAGATCATGGAGCACGTATGCATTATCCCAAAAGACCCTGAAATCTTTTGCTTTTGGCTTAAGTTTTGCAAAACGGGTAACGACCTCGTCCGAAAAGGTTATTCCGCTTGGATTTGAATATTTCGGTACACACCAGCAGCCCTTTATCGTCTCGTCCTCGGAGACAAGCTTTTCTATCATATCCATATCAGGTCCGTCGTTATTCATAGGAACGACAATCATGTTTATACCAAAATATTCACATATCGCAAAATGCCTGTCATAACCCGGAACAGGGCATAAAAAGGATATCTTTTCATATTTCGACCATGGTTTGCAATCATCCTCTACACCGTGTAACATAGCACGGGCAATCGTATCATACATCAAATTAAGACTTGAGTTACCTCCGACGATAACATCAAGCATATCGACACCGAGCATTTCGGCAAACAGACGTTTGGTTTCGTTTATACCGTCCAGTGCACCGTAGTTGCGGCAGTCCGTTCCCTTTTCAGAGAAGCATTCGTTATTTTTTGTGACCGCCGTAAGCAGTCTTTCCATAGAGTCGAGTTGCTCGGATGACGGTGCGCCTCTTGACATATTCAAGTTCAAACCCTTTGCTTTGAACGCCTCATATTCCGACAAAATCCGGTTGAATTCCTTCATAATATACTCCTGTATAATGTTAAATTAATTAAAACTCAGCGCTGCCGATCGTTCTCGGAAACGCTTCAACGTCACGGATGTTAGACATGCCTGTGATGTACATGATAAGTCTTTCAAAGCCGAGACCGTATCCCGCGTGTTTTACACTGCCGTATTTACGGAGCTCAAGATACCACCAATAATCATCCCTGCAAAGTCCAAGCTCTTCCATTCTCTTTTCGAGAACATCAAGCCGCTCCTCGCGCTGTGAGCCACCTATTAGCTCACCGATTCCGGGAACCAGCATATCCGCCGCCGCAACCGTTTTACCGTCGTCGCTTAAACGCATATAAAAAGACTTGATTTCTTTGGGATAATCGGTCACAAATACAGGCTTGTTGAACACCTTTTCGGTAAGGTAACGCTCGTGCTCAGTTTGCAGATCACAGCCCCATTCGACTTTAAAGTCGAATTTCTGACCGCTTTCTTTCAGTATATTTATAGCTTCAGTATAGGTTATCCTGCCAAAATCACTCGAAACAAGATTGTTCAGACGTTCAAACAGCGATTTATCTATGAATTTGTTGAAAAACTCAATTTCAACTCTGCAGCTCTCAAGCACGTTAGCGATTACATATTTTGTCATTTCTTCAGCTAAATCCATATAGTCCGAAAGATCGGCGAATGCGATTTCCGGCTCAATCATCCAGAATTCCGCCGCATGACGGGTAGTATT
>ENA-UOOE01002615-UOOE01002615.1-fermentation-metagenome-genome-assembly--contig:-NODE-2615-length-12567-cov-17.179268_pt1 | contig 12567 bp, 11 predicted proteins | sample MGYA00245776_ERZ724021 | MGnify/ENA primary metagenome ERZ724021 (study PRJEB28704, sample SAMN03018321) | fermentation metagenome | biome: anthropogenic terrestrial biome; feature: soil...
GCTGTTTTTTGGTATGTAAACATTGGATTGTATGCTCACGTTGTTTCCAATGGTGCAGTAACCTTCAATCACACTGTTGGTCCCTATGAGAACGTTGTCACCGATTCTGGTTTTTTCACGGATTGTGGCTCCATGACCAGTTTTGAAGTTGTTTCCAATTTCTACATCGTTGTAAATAACAGTATTTGAACGTATAACTGCATTTTTTCCGATTTCTGGAGATTTGGACATCTTTTTATATTTAATACCCAGAGTCACATTCTCATCTAATTTGGAATCTGTGAGGGGTTTAGAATTTTTGGATGTAAAGAGTAAATCTTTAAGATTTGTCATGTTTTTGGCCATGCATTTTTTTAAAGAAAGATATCTTATTGTATGACTCCGCATTATTTACATTTTTGTATAAAAGTAAACCATTTATTTTATCTGAATTTTGAAAAAGAAGGGTAATGGTTATAATGGAATCGAACTAATGATTTATTAGTTTTAGTGTATTAATTGTAGATGATCAAATGAAAATTGGAGTTATAACATCAGCATATCCTGAATTTGAGGATGATCCTCATGGAATATTTGTTCACAGGCTCATGAAGGAGATTTATGAGCAGGGATATGATGTAAAGGTTTTAGCACCCTACACCGGTGGAAAAACAGATTATATTCTTGATGGAATTCATGTAAAACGTTTTCATTATTTTTACCCAAAACGGTTTCAGAGGCTGTGTGGAAGATCTGGAATGATAGACAATGTTAAAGAGGGTATCCTTGTAAAGTTGCAGGTTTTAACATTTGTTTTCTTTAGTACTGTGAATTCCTTGAGGAATTTACATGATGTGGATTTGGTTCATGTTCATTGGTTGATACCTAATGGTTTGGGTGCTATTTTTCTCAAGAAAATTTATAAAATTCCTTATGTGAGCACGGTATATGGTGAGGAGGTTTATCTATCTAAACGCTATAAAATGGGATTTATTCTCCGTAGTTTAATCAACAGTTCAATCAGTTCGGTTGCAATCAGTAGAGGAACATTGAAAAAATGCGCTGAAATTGGTTTAAAAAATGAAATATTTAAATTAATCCCCTTTGGAGTGGATACAAACTTCTTCAAACCTTTGAATGTTAATCAAGATAAAAATAAATTCCAGATATTAACTGTTGGTTATTTGATAGAAAGAAAGGGTTTTGAATATTTGATAAAAGCAACGAAGCATGTTCTAGAAAAACATGAAAATGTGAAGTTAAAGATCGTTGGTTCAGGGCCATTGGAAGGAAAGCTCAAAGCACTTATCAAAGATTTAGAGTTAGAACGAAATGTTGAAATCCTTGAAAATGTCTCAGATAAAGATTTACTGATTTTGTACAACTCTTCTGATATTTTCGTGTTGCCTTCTGTTGTAGACTCTCAGGGGAATACTGAAGGCTTAGGTGTGGTTTTACTGGAAGCCATGGCCTGTAAACTGCCAGTGATCGGGTCTGATGTTGGTGGGATACCTGACATAATTCAAGATGGTGAAACGGGACTGCTTGTACCTGAGAAGGATGTTACTGGACTTTCAAGATCCATAATAACTTTGCTTGAAGATGAAGATTTAATGGAAAGAATTGCAATTGGAGGTTATGATAAAGTTAGGGAGAAATTCAGCTGGGAAAAGGTTGCTGATGGCTATTTGAAGGTTTATAATGATTTATTAGAATAGTTTTAAGTTTAAGGGCTTGTAAGATCATGGTCTTTCAATAAATAATAGGGTGTTTATCAAAGGATAATCACGTCTAGACAACTAAAGTTTGAAGGTTGAAGTTAGTATTTGAAAGTGATTAGGAATTGATTCATTTAGTAATATTCATATTTTTACAATTTTAAAATGAGAGAAAAATCGTTTCCATGTTGTTGGTTTAGAATAAGTTAATTTGAATTTATATTGAAAAAATAAATGGTGTTTGTGTTCAAATGATTAAAAAGAGAATATTATACTTGATGCATGTGGATTGGAGATGGATCAAACAGAGACCTCATTTCATTGCTGAAGCCTTATCTGATTTTTATGATGTTACGGTTGTTCATTTTTGCAGCAAACGCTATTTATTTGGAAGTTCAGATGTTTTAACTGATAATAAAAAGAATTTGAACCTGTTGCCTGCGTTCAGGCTCCCATTTTATCAAAATAATATAGTTTACCTATTCAATAAATTTTATATGAAAATTTACTTTAAAATATTAATAAAGAAGTATGATCCTGATTTTATTTGGATTACATTTCCTCAATTATATGATTATATCCCTTCTGATACTCGCTGCAAAATTATTTACGATTGTATGGATGAAGCAACGGGTTTTGATTTTCAAGATTCTTTTAAATCCAGAATAATGGAGTTAGAAAAAAAACTGGTGAATGATGCATCCATAGTATTCACTTCATCTAATTACCTCTTTAAAACTTTAAATAAAAATTATCAATGTAAAGATAAATTGGTCCTAGTTAGAAATGCTTTTGGTGGAAAAATAATCGATAATCAAGTTAATCATGATAAAATAAAAGAAACATTTAAAATAGGTTATGTGGGCACAATTTCAAAATGGATTGACTTCGAAAAGATAAAAATAACCCTAGATGAAATCAAAAATATAGAATATCATTTTATTGGACCCTGTGAGTTAGAAACTATTGAATTGACACAGCAAGATAGAGTTAAATTCTATGGCCCCATATCCTATGATAAACTATATGATCATGTAAAAAGTTTTGATTGCCTTATTGTACCATTTAAAGTAGATAATAAAATAAAGTCTGCAGATCCTGGGAAATTGTATGGTTACATTAATTATGATAAACCCATAATTTCTGTTTATTATGAAGAATTAGATTATTTCTCTCCATTTGTTTATTTTTATTCAGATGCCTCAGAACTCACTCATTTATTGAAAGAGATGATAAAAAAGGGGTTTCCCAGGAAATATTCAGATTCAGAACGTGTAGATTTTCTAAAATCAAATTCTTGGGATCTAAGAGTATATAAAATATTCAAATCTTTAACTAAAATATAGTTGTTAATTTAAATATTGGAAATCTAAAACCGTATCCATGGATTAAATTCAATATATTGTATTAAAAAATTAAGTATTTAAACAATAGAATATTTATTATTAGATTTATGGTGTTGTTATATGGTAGAAACAGAATTTTACGACGAGTATTATGATCGAATTTATTCTATCGGTCGAAAGTTCAATGATGATGAAACAAAAAGAATTAGCACCATATTGAACATGATACCTCAAAATGTTGATTCTTTATTGGAAGTAGGCTGTGGGGAAGGTAAAATTATTAATCCTTTAATAGGTAAGTACAATAGGATTTGTGGGGTTGATATAAGTGACGAAGCTCTCAAAAATGTTAAAACATCAAAAATTAAAGGAAGAGCAGAAAATTTGCCTTTAACTTCAAATAGCTTTGATATAGTTTTATGTTGTGAAGTTTTAGAACATTTGCCCGTTCATCTATATAAAAAATCTCTTAAAGAACTACAAAGAGTTTCAAGGGAATATATATTGATTTCTGTCCCTAATGATGAAGATCTTGAGAGGGGAAAGATCAGTTGCCCTCAATGTGAATATTCTTTCCATACCCATGGACATTTAAGGTCTTTCAATTTTTCAAATATTAAAAATTTATTTCCAGATTATGAGCTCATTAAATATGATACTGTTCCAGTTGAAGTTTTTATGTTCAATGAATTAGTTGTTAAGATTAAAAAGCTTTTAAAAAAACCTTTTTTTAAGTTTGAAGCGCAGTTATGTCCTAAATGTGGATTTTTTTATTCAAATGAAAAATCTAAGTCCAATAATGACAATTCACAACCTATTTTAGAAAAACTTCCATTAAAACTTCCAATGAAAAAAACTGGCGGTTGGATTATAGCATTATACAAAAAAACATGATTGTTATGAAATGTAAAACTAATGAAAAAAATCCGAATTCCCTTAAATTCACTAATGACGTTTTTTGGGTTGGAATATCTCAAATAATTATTTATATAATCAGTTTTTTTACATTTCCAGTCATTGCAAAAACGTTTGGACCAGAATCATATGGTATTTGGTCTCAGATTATGGTCACTGTTGGATTATTAACTCCAGTATTAACTCTTCATTTGGGCACAGCTATGGTTCGGTATTTATCTGTAGAAAGCTCAAAAAGAGAGTTAAGCCAGTCATTTTCTAATATGTTCTTTTTAATTTTATTTTTTGTATTAGGATTAATTCTAATATCATTTATTTTTAAAAATAATCTATCTACCTTATTATTTGGCAATCCTGAATTTAGTTATTATATTATTTTAACATTTATTTGGGCAGGATCTAGTGCTTTCTTGCTTTATTTTATCTCTTTTTTGCGGGCAAAAGGTAAAATAAAAGAATTATCGATGATAAACAGTTCATGCTATTTCATCAAATTTATCCCACTCCTTTTATTTGCTTTTTTGGGATTCTCTTTATGGTTTATTATTATCACTCAAATTGTTATCGAGATATTTTTTGTTTGTTTCTTAACCATTAATACAATAAAAAAAATAGGATTTAATACTCCTTCCCTTAAAAATTTAAAAAAATATTTAGTATTTAGCATCCCACAAATACCCAGTGGAGCGTTATTATGGATAATTGATTCTAGTGATAGATATTTCATTACAAATATTTTAGATCTAACTCAAACAGGTATATACTCTGCATCGTATACCTTAGGAACTACAATTTCATTATTTTATGTACCGCTTAGTTTTGTTGTTTTTCCTTTTATCTCAAAATTTTGGGAAAATAACAATCTTGAAGAAGTTAAAAGGTACCTTGAGTATTCTACAAAATTATTTTTAATATTAGCTATTCCGGGAGCTGTTGGCCTTTATGTAATTTCTAAACCCTTATTGGTACTTCTCAGTTCTACGGATTTCATATCTGGTGGAGGTGCCTTAACATTTCTTATAGCATTAAGCACAATTTTTTTAGGCATTTATCAGATTAATTTATATGTAATATGTTTAATAGAAAAAACAAATGTAATGCCAATAATAGTTTTCATGGGAGCTTTGATTAATATAACTCTTAACTTAATCCTGATTCCAACAGTTGGCATTATGGGGGCTGCAATAGCCACCATAGTTTCTTATTCAATGTTGGCTTTAATCGTTGTTACATGGGCAAAAAAAGAGGTAGGTTACATTATTGATCCTGTTTTTTTATCCAAAATTATTTTAGCTAGTACTTTGACATATGTTCTGATCAGGTTGTTTCCAATAAATAGCTTTATTGACATTATTTTCATAGTTATTGCAGGATCATTATTATATTTAACATGTTTAGTTTTACTACGAACATTTTCTAACGAAGAGAAAACCTTTATTGTGGTATTGTTTAATTCATTAAAATCAAATATTAAAAGATTAGTCCATTAAACTTTTTATAATATCTTCTAGAATTTATCTTAAAATTAATCCAAGTATCGTTAGATTTACAAATTATCATAAACGTTTTTTAATTTTTCTGCAGATTTATCCCAGTTGTACTCATTTAAAATAGTTTTTCGGGCATTCTTAGCTATTTTAGAATTATCAGCTTCCAAAGCTGTAATCAAAGCATTGTTAAATGAATCAAAATTATCCTTTTCAAAAAGGTATCCATTTTTCTCATTTTTTATAACTTCCTTAATTCCACCAACATCGCTTCCTAAGACCACACTTTTCATGGCCATAGCTTCTAATAATTTTAAAGGAGTAACTAGTTCAGACGAAAGAGTTGAAGGGCGGGGAATTATAAAAAGATCCGAACTTTGGTAGTAAAGTGGCATCAAGTCATGTTTTACTGTAGGAATTAATTTAACCTGAGGATATTCTTTTGAAATTTTATATATCTGCTGAAAATAGGGGCCTTGACCTACAAACATAAAATTAATATAAGGATTATCTTTTATTATAGAAGGTAAATTTTTTAGAACCATACCTAAACCGTTAACATTATCTAGATAACCTGCATACATTACTATTTTTTCAGGATTGCCCCATTTTTCCCTCAAAGATTTTATTTGATAAGAATCTTGAAGAATGAATTTTTTATCATCCAATCCGTTCTTTATTACGGTTACTTTCTCTTCTGGAATTTTATATTTTTTTGTTATATGATTCTTTAGAGCATCAGTAAGGCTTATTATATGTGAAGCTGATTTAAAAATCTTGTTAATCTTCATTATACGCATATAATATTGAAATCTTCGAGATGCAATTGGATGAGCTTCTACTAAAAGTGGTTTATTATATTTTTTTGATAATTTATAAGCCTCAATAATGTAAGGTGGCATACTACGAGATTGAATTAAATCAAACTTTTCATTTTTAGCAGCGTTGAAAATTACGTTTCCATGATAGAAATAGCGAAATATTGGCAATTTCCAAAAAGAATTAGAAGGTGATAAAGCATTAACTCGTTTAACCATTATATTATTGAATCTTTCTTTTTTAAGTTTAAAATAGTCTCCATTGGATTTTTTATCAGGTGTTACAATATTTATATTGTAGGGAACTCGAGATAGTAAATTGTATGCTCTAATACTGGATCCACCATAGTCTGGAAGAAAAGTATTATGAAGAACAAGGATATTCATTTGGCCACCTCTGATAAACTCTTTTTATTCTTTATATTTATTAATCTCCATTTAAAAGTTACTCAAGATCAAAAAAGCATCAGTCATTTATTCGTTTTTCAAACCCTGAATTAATCCTTTGTAATATGCACCAAATAACTCCCAGTTGCTATAATAAATACTCAAAACTACTGGAAATACAACAGTCCCAATAATTTGATAAATTATGAAAAAAACATAATCCCTCTTTTTAGCCCACTTTTTCATAAAAATCCACCTATTCCGGGTTATATAATACAAACCAATGGGTTTACTCAATCCACCACCTGATTTAGATACTTTGTGCCAGATTTTGGCTTTGGGACTATAAACACTTTTGTATCCTATTTTTGATGCTCTTAATGCTAAATCAGTTTCTTCAAAATATAAAAAGAAGTTTTCGTCCATTAAACCTGTTTTTTTGAGAACTTCTGTTTTGATGAGAAATGCAGAACCACTCACATAATCAAACTCTCTTTTTTCTTCGTACTGTCCTTTGTCCAATTCATTTGTTCCAATATGTACCCCTCTGGCAAATTTCCATGAGATCTTCCCGCCGATACACCAGATTGTTTGTGGGTCATTGTAATAGTATATCTTTGGACCAACGATCCCTATATTGTTATCACTTTCTCCAGTTTCCACCAGCTCTCTTAAAAAGTCTTTATCAACAATAGTATCATTATTTAAAAGCAAAATATAATCCGGGTTGAAATTTTTAAGCGCATATCTGATCCCAACATTGTTACCTTCTGCAAAACCGTAATTGGTTTCGTTCTTTATAATTGTTAATTCACTATTTTTTAGTTGTTTAAATTGTTTTTTGTGGACTTCTAAAGATTTTTTTCTTGTATGCTCAATAATTGCAATGGGTTCCTTTTTTGAAGTGGGATTGAATCTGGATTTTACTGTTATCTTTCCTGCAGCGTAATCTTTTATCTTTGTTATGGATTTGTCTTTAGAATTGTTATCTACGAGGATTATGTTATAATTAGGATAATTAATTTGATAAACAGATTCAAGGCATTCTAGTGTGTCTTTCCATCCATTCCAATTCACGATTATTATTGAAACTTTTTGATTATCCATAAAATCACGTAAAATATCTAATAGAACCTAAGATTATACTTGTAATTTGAATTTAACTGATTTCTTTTCAAAAGATTTATTTATTATTTATATCTTCATTTATTATGAGTGTATAGTTTAATAATTGTAACTGATTCCCATATGTTTATAATATCTTTATCTTTAAAATTGAAGAATAACTCATTGATTCAAGGTATACTGTCATAATTAAATGTGGTTACAGATAATATTCAGAGTATTTAATCATTGAAAGGGACTAAAAAAATGGAAAATTTAAAAATGGTCATTTTTGGTTTAGGTCATATAGGGCTTCCTACTGCAGTACTCTTTGCGAATAAGGGGATAAAAGTTCTGGGAGTAGACACTGATCCTAAAAAAGTAGATATGATAAATCAAGGTAAAACTCCAATAAAAGAACCCGGTCTTGAGGAACTCCTCTATAAAGCTGTTAAAAGTGGAAATATGACTGCAACTACTGATGGTGTAAATGCAGTTAAGTCTTCAAATGTAATGATAATAATTGTCCCAACACCTAAAGACGACTTTAATAAATCTGATTTGTCTGCTGTAAAATCAGTTTGTGAAACTATAAGTAAAGGTTTGAAAAATGGAGATCTTGTTATAGTAGAAAGTACTGTTCCCCAAAAAACCTGTGAAAATGTTGTTATCCCACTATTGGAAAAAAGCGGTTTAAAGATAGGTAAAGATTTTGGAGTTGTTTACACTCCTGAAAGAGCAATTCCAAATAATACTCTTAATGAAATGGTTCATAATGTTAGGATAATTGGTGGAATTGATGAAAAAAGTGCAGATAATGCCACTTCTATTTATAAAAAAATTGTGGAAGGAAAGATCGTAAAAGTTAAAGATTTAGTCACGGCAGAAACTATAAAATTAATGGAAAACACTTATAGGGACACAAATATAGCTTTAGCTAATGAATTTGCAATGATTTGTGAAAAGTTAGGGATAGATACTATAGAAGCCATTAAGGCTGCAAATTATCATCCTCGTGTTAACATTCATTTACCTGGGCCGGGGGTTGGTGGGCATTGTTTATCGGTTGATCCATGCTTTTTAGTACAAATGGCAGATAATTTGGGTGTTGAATCTAACTTGATAAAGACTGCTAGAAAAATAAATGATGGGATGCCCTTGCATGTGTATGAATTAGTGTTAAATGTGTTAAAAGAAGTTAAAAAAAAGGTTAATGGGGCACGAATAGGAATTTTAGGGGTAGCCTATAAGGGAAATGTTGCAGATGTTAGAGAAACACCTGCAAAAAGCTTAATAAAAATTTTAAATGAAAATGGGGCAATAGTTCATGCTCATGACCCTTATGTTGATGATGATATTATAAGATCATTTGGGGCTGTACCTGTAGAAATGAATGATGCTTTAAATTGTGATTGTGTTGTAATTGTAACGGATCATGATCAATATAAAAAAATCACTCCAGAGATGATCAAAAATAAATGTGTTGTGTGTACCAGACCATTATTGGATCCTGAAGAATTTAAGCTGAATAACGTGATTTTTAAGGGTGTTGGAAGGTTTTAGACTGTAAAAGTAAAATTGCGACCATTACCTTATTGATCTGTGAAAAAATACTGCTGTTATTTTAACTTCTTCTTAATCCACTTATTATCCTTCTGAACAATGTAAATTTCACGTTTAAGCAGACTTATTTGTGTTGCTATAAATCCGAACATCACTATCTGTATTCCAGATATTATCATAAGCAACATGAAGGTCATTAATGGTCGTGTAGGATCCAGGGCACCCTTCAAATATAGATAAACCAGGTAAATTGCAGTTAAAACTCCAATTGAAAACATTGTAAATCCAATTACTCCAAAAAGAAGCATTGGCTTTTCATAGAATGTAAATAATAGATGTGATCTGGTTGTAGGTCCTATCTTAACCTTTGACTTTCCTAATTTCCTACTTTTGAGTGTAACTGGAACTTCTTTTACTTTAAAACCAACTGCGGTTGCTTTTGAAAGTATCTCCGGATTTATCTCTGTCCCTTCGGAGTCCAATTCAATGGAATCCAAAACTTCTTTCCTATAAGCTCTTAAAACACCTGTAACTGTACTTAAATCTCCTTTCATGGCTTTTCCAACAATTTTATTGGCACTTTTACTGATGAATAACCTTAAACGAGGTATGCCCTCTGTTTTTCCACCTTCCATGTACTGGGATCCTATGACAATCCCTATTCTTTCATCTTCAAGTTCACTTACCAATTTTGGTATGAAAGAAGGATCGTAACTTAGATCCGCGTCAAGTGTGACTATTATATCACCCTCTGATTTTTCAAAACCTGTTCTCAGTGCACGGCCCATTCCCATGTTCACAGGGTGTTTTAATAATTTCACGTTGGAATTTCTTGAAATGAATTCGTTGGTTAATTTGGATGTGTGGTCTGAACTTCCATCATCAACAACGATTATCTCATAATCTTCATAACTTTTCACAACACTGTCCACTTCATGCATTGTTTTTAAAACATTATCTTCCTCGTTGTACATGGGAAGAATTACAGATACTTTCATATTTATTCCATTAAATTATTCATTATATAATTTTTTCTGAATTCTTTTTTTCATTTGGTTTAATCGTCTTTTATACGAAAATTCTCAAAATACAAACTTGAATCATAATTTAATTTATTAAATTAAAAAATCCGGATAAATTTCAAGTTTAAATAAGTTTTGAGGATACTTTCGTCTTTTAGATTTATATCAAATCTACTTTAGTATTAACAAAAATAAAAACTTTTAACAAAAGCTATAAGGGTAAATTATGAAATAACGTTAATATTGTATAATAATATTAATATAAATAGGTTAAAGGTTATGTTAATGAAAGATAAAGTAGGGGCTAAACTTTCAAAATTATTGAAGAGGAATTCCTCCTTCTTATCACTAGTATTATTAATAGCAATCACAACTATTGTAACTGTTTATAAATTAAAGATCCAACTAGAAATTGGGCCTATGTGGGATTCCTTCTCTTTTTTGATAAATGCACAGTTTTTTGCAGGTCAGGGAGTTAACATTGACGTGATAAGGCCAGTTTTTTTATCCTTTTTAACATCCCTACTTTTTAGAATGGGTTATATTTCAACGGTTACAATATCCATAGTGGATTCTGCATTTTTTGTTTCAGGGGTTATTGGACTTTATCTTTTTTTAAAACTTCGTTTCAATGATATTCAAAGCCTTTTAGGCTCATTGATCTTTATTTCTTTTCCAGTGATACTTTTGTGGGTTGGAGTTGGATACACTGATATTGCTAGCACGTCTTTTTCAATTTGGGCTTTATACCTTACCGTACTGGCAGTTAAAAAGAATCCAAAGTTTTTCTATTTAACATTTCCATTACTGATCTTGGCATTTTTAACGCGTTTTTCTGCAGCAATCACAATTTTTCCAATTTTATTTTACATATTAATAAATAGAAGTTATGTTAAAAATTTAAAGGAAATTTCAGTCGGAATTGGATTATCCCTTCTTATTTTAGCTCCTACTTTAATCTTTTGGTATTATATGTTAGGAAATCCCTTTTTACCATTTTTAGGGACGTACTGTTCAAGTTCTGGTCCTTCTTCTGCAGATCGTTTTTCTTATAATCCTGATCATTTTTTTTACGTCAAAAACGCTTTGTATTGTTTTTTCAACTTAAATTTTTTAAACACTTCCTCCTTAACAGTTTTAGCAGCGTTTTTGATATGTGAGATCACCATAATCTACTCAATTATGATGGGACTTGTCATATACCTTCACAAAATTTTAAGAACTAAAAAAATGAATTTAAACCTTTAAAAAATCTTTTAAATCTTAAAAAAACACAAAAAATGCGATTAATAATGATTTTAACCATATTTTTAGTTTTAATTTTTTCAATAACTAAAATAAATTACCTTTTGTCTGATTTACTATTATTTGGATTGGTTTACATTTTATACAGATCACTGAATCAAGATACAACTTTATCCTTAGACATAGATCTTTTAGTGTTCCTTTGGTTGATGTGTTACATAATATTTAACAGTGTTTATCAAATTAAGGTTTGTAGATATTTCATTCCAATGGCACCTGCTGTAACGTACTTCATGACCATAGGAATAACTGAATTTTTCAGCAAGATGGATTCTAAAATCAAAAAAACTCATTTAAGTTCTATTTTAACTGTAGCTATGATTGCAGTATTTTTAGTGTTTACATGTTCGTATCTGCACCATCTGGAATATGATGCTGCGGCAAATGGATCGAATTTCCATTTAGGTCACGGGAAATTTGGAATTATGAGTGAAAATTACACTGGAGAGTTTACTTTGAAACATATAACACAAATGAACTAAAAACGATTTCTAATTGTGGCTTAGAAGTTATGATCCAAACTACAAAAATAAGGTTATTTATACAGACTACTTCTGGCCACAACTTTCGTGGTACCTAAAAATTGATGTAAAAGGTATATCTACTCCAGATACTGGAGAATACTTAAATACTGAATTGAAAAATCAAAAAGCAGATTATTACATTAGCATGGTCCAAACAGTAAATTTAAAGGATTATGTTAAGATAAAGGACTTTAAAACAAAATTTGGAAATGTGGCCGTTTATAAAAGAGTTAATAATTGAACTAACTTAACTCTAAAAACTTATTTAAGACTTTATTTCAAGGATATAGTTCTAGATTTACTTTTTGGGAGAAATTTCCAATGGTCTGTACCAAGGTAACCAATATGGTGCTACAAGGGGTTTTGTAGATAAACATCAAAATATAAACATCTACAGAT
>ENA-UOOE01002617-UOOE01002617.1-fermentation-metagenome-genome-assembly--contig:-NODE-2617-length-12564-cov-4.478216_pt1 | contig 12564 bp, 14 predicted proteins | sample MGYA00245776_ERZ724021 | MGnify/ENA primary metagenome ERZ724021 (study PRJEB28704, sample SAMN03018321) | fermentation metagenome | biome: anthropogenic terrestrial biome; feature: soil; material...
ATGGAGCCGTGCCTCTTAATCAGATCACGGCGATTGAGTTGCCAGCCGACGCAATTTACAACCAGTCAATCACGTATTTGCCCACTCCGCAGTTCCCTGCTGGTTGTGACAAAAACCTGATTACCTCATGGCATGACTATCTGCCTGTGTCGACCGCCGCGACGGTTTACACGGGGGCTCTGATTTCGGAGACCGGCGTGGTTTACAGAAATGAATATGGCCTTCTCGTCATGGCAGATAATGGCACCGGCCTGCACCCGGTCTTTCTGCCCGTTGTTAATATTACGGCCGTCACGACGACTGCTCCTGCGGCAGCCCCGGGCAAAACTAAGGATGTATCAAAATCCGGCCTGATCATTCAAGGGAAAAGCGAAAATTACCCGCTGAATCATCAGCAGTAACAGTAATTTCAAATTGGATTTCCGGCCTTTCCCTTTTGGAAAAGGCCGGTTTTCTGTTTCTATTCATTCTTTTTACACAAACTTCCGGTTCATTCATAATATGATATGAATATTTTATTTTGTGGGGTGATTGCAGCGTATGGCGAAAGATAGGTTCCTCCTGATTAAAGCCTGGAGCTATATATTATGGGCTGATATAGAGCATGTGCTGAGCCAACTGTTGATTGCGGAATTAACAGACCGCATTCCCGTCGTCTACTGGCCCACTTATTGCCTGCACAATGGTTTTATCCATACAAACGGCTTTGAACTGTATTTTGAGCCGGTTTCCGATTTCACCATTTTTGATGTGGCAAACCCCGACTATACCTTTTATCCGCCCGTATGGGATGAGAACAACCTGCTGGCCGACGATCCCTCAAGGGAAACATGGGTGTATCGGAATATCGGGGATATGCTGACCTGCAACGCCAACGTCCTTGTCGGAGACGTCTACTTCGACATTTACAATCTGATTCCCTTCATCGGCAAGGATAAAGCGGAGTATGGCATGACGGTGCGGCAGATTTACCGGTATCTGTTCAAAAAGTATATCCACTTAAAGTCCGACATCAAAATTGAAGTGGAAGGCTTTTATAACTCTTGGCTGCGTGATTACGCACCGGTGCTGGCCGTTCATGTTTTAAGGCCAGATAAGGACCAGGCCATCCTGAAAAGCAACGGCAGGAAAAAATATCAATACCACTCAAAAAGTTATGGAAAGAGTTCAAAAAGCCCAATCGAGAAAAAAGTTAAAATAAGCCGGCTGCCATGGAGACGGAAAACCATGCTGCCAAACGAAGCATACTACAACGAAATCCGACAGATTATTGAGAAATACGACATCAGGAAGATTTTTCTTTTAACAAACAGTGTAGAGGTGTTGAAAGAATATCAGCAAAAATATGGTTCCATGGTCGTTGCAACGGATTGCAAAAGGCTGACGGCCGACGATGACGCCTCTTTCTTGGAAAGCCCCATGGTAAAAAGGCGCCGTGGCGTCGAAGTGCTGAAAGACACCTACCTTGCCGCAAAGTGCGAATTCTTTATCGGCAACGACTTTTCCAGCCTGTCTCAGACTGTCGTTAATATGAAGGAATGGGACAGCAGTAACGTGAAGCTGCTTTACTGGCAGGTAGGAAAACTGAAATATCCGATTAACCAGAAAATCATCACTTCCCGGAAAGGGCGGAGTATTTTCAAAAGGATTGCCGCTTCAATCAGGAAGCATTTTGCAAAATAAACCGAGTCTTTTACGGAGATGAAATCATTATGCCAAAGGAGCGCTTTCTGTTAATTAAAAGCTGGGGCTGCGGATTCTGGTCTGATGTGGACCATGTTATGGGCCAGCTTCTTGTCGCTGAACTGACAAACCGGATACCGGTTGTCTACTGGGGGCCAAACAGCCTGTATGCAAAATCCTTTCAGACAAACGCGTTTGAACTTTATTTTGAGCCAATCTCGAAATACACCATTCAGGACCTGGCCTGGCCGGGGTATACGTTTTACCCATCTGTCTGGAATGCGCGGAATATCATGATTGAAGACCTCGACAAAATTGCCTGGACACAGCGCAATCTGGGCGACATGATGAGCAGCGACGCAAGCGTGGTCGTCAGCGACGTGCACTATTTTGTTAAGCCGATGATTGACTATATTCCGGAAGGCCACTGGGCTTACGGAATGACACCGCACCAAATCTACCGCTGTCTGTTCGACAAATATCTGAAACTGAAACCGGATATCAAGCAGGAGATACAGAACTTTTACAGCGAAAATCTTGAGGGGAAAGGGCCGCTTCTGGGAGTCCATATCAGGGGCGGAGACAAGATCCGCGAAGTTGAAAACCTTGCGCGGCTGAACCAAAGATATTATAAGGAAATCGACCGGTACATTCAGCGCTACGGCATCCGAAAGATTCTTCTCCTGACCGACTGCAAAGATATTATAAAAAAGTTCAAACAGTTGTACGGCCCCATGCTGGTATTCACCGACTGTAGAAGGAGCGAACTCAACGACACCCGCAACGCCGCGCACCTGAAACCTTACCGCGAAAGAAGACGGAAAGGCATCGAAGTCATCAAAGACACATACCTCGCATCAAAATGCGATTTCTTTATCGGTAATGGCTATTCCAACGTCTCCTATGCAGTAAAACGCCTCAAGGACTGGCCGGAAGACCATATCGTCCTGTTCTACAGGGACCTGAAAAAGGAGAAGAGATTGGCAAAGAAAAGAACCGCAAAAGCCGGAAAGCTCAGGAATGCGGAAACGATAAACCACCGGTCCGGGTACCCGGAATTTTATGGAGGTGTAAACACCTATGCCGACTAACCGTTTCCTTTTCATAAAGGCCATCGGCCACAGCATATGGGCGGATGTCGACCATGTCATATGTCAGGTTTTTGCCGCCGAACTTACGAACCGGGTTCCCGTCGTTTACTGGGGAATGGAAAGCATGTACAGCGCCTCGATGAATGACAATTCGTTCAAGCTGTTTTTTGAGCCGGTGTCGGACTATTCCGTGGAAGACGTTGTGCAGCCGGAATTTACCTATTTTCCGCCGACGTGGGAATATGGAAACGTTCTGGCGGAAGATACCGACAAGCTGAAAATGGAAAACCGCAGCCTGAAAGAGCTGATGGAAAGCAATGCCAACGTCGTCGTCAGCGACGTCTACTATCCAATCCAGGCAATGCTGCCATGGGTTAAAAGTGATCACTGGGCCTATGGGAAAACGCCGATTCAAATCTACCGGCATCTTTTCAGCCGTTACCTGAAGCTTAAGCCGGAAACAAAAAAAGAAATCCAGAAGTATATCAATACCCATCCTGATTTTCGGGATGAAAGGCCAATCATCGGCGTCCACGTACGGGAAAAAGCCATTGTAAATGAAGTAGCCCAGCTTTATGACCTGAACGAATTTTACAAGCCGCGGATTTGGGACTTCATTGTCCGATATAATGCCCGACACATTTTTTTAATCACGGATTCCAGAAAAATTTTCAGGCAGTACAAAAAGCTGTACGATAAAAACGGTCTTCTCATGTACACGGACAGCAAAAAAGAGCTGTTTCGGCCGCGCATCATGACCTGCCTCCTGGATTACCCGAACAAACGCCACAAAGGCGTAGAACTGAAAAAGGATACCATCGAAATTATCAAAGACACCTACCTTGCCGCGCAGTGTGACTTTTTTATTGGCAATGGGTATTCCAATCTGTCGAATGCGGTTATGCGGCTGAAGGATTGGCCCGAGACCAACATCAAACTTCTGTATTGACGGTTTGACTAAAACCTGCCGCTTTCAGGAAAGAAGGCTTTGCTTTGGATCATAAGGAAAAGAAATATCTTGATTATCTTAAGGCAAACTGTCCCGGGATTCCGTTACAGGACGTCACGTTTAATTTTCTGGACGGGACGCACAGCGACATCGTAATTGCAAACGGAAGCACCGCATTCCGGTTTTCAAAATACGACTGGGCTGTCTGTTATTTGACCAACGCAGTCAGGGCTGTCCGCCTTGCCAAAAAATACGTTGAACTCCCACTGCCGGATATTATCCCCCTCGAGCCTGGAGTTGTAAAATACGGTTTTATCCCGGGCAAACCGCTGTCGCGGAATAAGCTCCTCCTCAGTAAAAGCCTGGAACAGGATTATCTGGCAAAACAGCTTGGAACATTTCTCGTTCAGCTGCATTCCGTCCCGCTCGAAGAAGCCAAAAACGCCCGGCTGGAAAGCCGCTTTGCAGACAGGGATCGCTCATACTGGAAATCCAGGTACCATGAATTGGAAAGGAAGCTCTTCCCCTACTGCGACAATTACACCCGGGAATCAATTCAGCAGCTTTTCCGGGTTCCCTTTGAAAAGAAGAACTTTTTCGATTATCCCCCATGCCTGGTTCACGCGGACTTAGTTCCACGCCATATTCTCTGTAAAGAAAAATCGCTGAGAATCAACGGTATCACCGGATTCGGTTCCTGCGGCATTGGAGACCCGGCGCTGGATACCGGAGCCCTGCTCGCCAATTTTGGCGAATCCTTTGTTTCGCGTGTCTGTGAGTACGATGAATCCATCCCGGAACAGATTGGCCGGGCAAGATTTTATGCCGCTTTGCGGCCTATAATCCAAGCGGAAAATCTGGCCGATAAAATCTCGACGCGCGACTTTTCAGATTATCGGATTGAATTAATGGAGCCAGGCATTTTTCCGGTCGGAAAGCACTGACACCCTGTCTCCGACTGTCTCGGGAGAACTGCCCGTCTCCCGCTGGCACAGGACAACATTTGAAGACATAGAATATTAAAGATATGCATGGAAAGCAGATTCTTTATCTTGATATAAAAAGAGGTACCATATGAAAAGGGCATTAATTACTGGAATCACCGGACAGGATGGTTCCTACCTCGCAGAATTTTTATTGAATCAAGGCTACGAAGTGCATGGGATTATGCGCAGAAGCAGCTCTGTCAATACTCAGCGGATTGAGCACCTGATTCAGGGAAGCGCTGAAAATAAGACTTTTTTTCTTCACTACAGCGATCTCAGCGACACCGGAAGCCTCAACCATCTGATTGAAAAAATTCAGCCCGACGAGGTTTATAACCTCGGCGCGCAGAGCGATGTGAAAATCTCCTTCGATATTCCGCAGTATACTTCGGACATAGACGCTTTAGGCGCTCTGCGCCTTCTTGAATCGATTCAGGAAGTCAACCCGAAGATTAGATACTATCAGGCGTCAACCAGCGAACTGTTCGGGAAAGTAAAAAAAATCCCTCAGGATGAAAATACGCCGTTCTATCCGCGGAGCCCCTATGCGGTTGCAAAACTGTACGCATACTGGATTACGGTGAATTACCGGGAAGCGTACAACCTGTTTGCCTGCAATGGGATTCTTTTTAACCATGAATCGCCCCGCCGCGGAGAAAACTTTGTAACGCGGAAAATTACAAAGGGAATTGCAAATATCCTGAAGGGAAAACAGAACCGGCTTGTCCTCGGAAATTTGGACGCCAAACGGGACTGGGGATTCGCCGGGGATTATGTGGAAGCCATCTGGCTGATTTTGCAGCAGGAAAAGCCGCAGGACTATGTGATTTCCACCGGAGAAACCCATACGGTAAGGGAATTCTGCGAACTTGCGTTCCGCGAAGTGGGAATCGACCTACAGTGGATTGGGAAGGGGCTGGACGAAAAAGGAATCGACCGGAAGACCGGAAAGGCACTGGTTACAATCAGTAAAGATTATTTCAGGCCCAGCGAAGTTGACTTGCTTTTAGGGGACCCCACGAAAGCAAAGGAAGAGCTGAAATGGACGCCGAAAGTGTCATTTGAACAGTTGGTAGCGATGATGGTCAACAGCGACAGACAAGCGGCAAACGTCTGATTTGCCGCCGGAGTTTCTTAAGTAGGGGGAATCCATTTTGAATGCAGACAGCAAAATCTATGTAGCCGGTCATACCGGCATGGTTGGCTCCGCCTTGGTCAGAGCACTGCGCCGGGCCGGCTGTGAAAACATTATTACCCGTACACACAGCGAGCTTGACCTGACAGAGCAGGCTTCCACTGCGAATTTTTTCCGTGAGAAAAAACCGGAATATGTTTTCCTCGCCGCCGCAAAAGTCGGAGGCATTTACGCGAACAGCACTTATCCCGCGGATTTTATTATGGAAAATATGCAGATTGAGTGCAATGTGATAAAAAATGCCTATGTAAACGGCGTAAAGAAATTGATGCTGCTCGGCAGTTCCTGCATTTACCCGAAGCTGTGTCCGCAGCCCATTCAGGAAAAATACCTCCTTACTGGTGAACTGGAGCCGACAAACGAAGCATACGCCCTTGCCAAGATATCCGGCATCAAGATGTGTAAGGCCTACAACCTTCAGTACGGGACAAAATATATTTCTGTCATGCCGGCCAGCCTTTACGGCCTGAACGACAGATTTGACCTGAAGAACTCCCATGTAATTCCCGCCATGATAATGAAATTCTACCGGGCAAAGACGGAGAAAAAGCCATTTGTGGAATTGTGGGGCACAGGGACGCCGATGAGGGAATTCCTATATGTGGATGACATGGCTGACGCCTGCGTTTACCTGATGAATCATTATGATGGAAATGATTTTATCAACATCGGTTCCGGCAAGGAAATCAGCATTAGAGAACTGGCGGAAGTCATTCGGAAAACCGTCGGCTATGAAGGAGAGATTCGGTTCGATTCCGAAAAGCCGGACGGAACACCGCGCAGGGTGCTTGACAATTCCAAAATTCTCAGCACCGGGTGGCGCCCGAAAGTCGGAATACAGGAAGGGATTCAAAGAGAATACCAATACTTTTTAAATCAGATTGTCCCGAACGGCAAATTATAAGAAGGGCAGGTTCTGTCTACACAATCGGACGTAGACAGGACCTGCCCTTTTCGGGATATATGGATTATGATTCACTGGGCTTCTCGGATTCACTGGGCTTGCCGGATTCGCTGTCCATTTGCTTCAGGACGTCCAGCTGCGACTTGAGCAGTGCCTCGCTTTTCGCTTTAAAAGTGTAAATCTTCGCTTTCATATCGTCGTAGGAGAATTTTATCTTGCTCGCCTGCTGGTACGCGTCGCTAACCACTTTTTGCGATGTTGCATCGGCCTGGGAAAGAATGTCCTTTGCTTTTTCATTCGCGTTCTTAATCATTTCGTCGCTGGTATGCTGTGCAATGATCAGGCAATGCTGCATTGACTCCTCAATGGTTTTATAATGGTTGACCGTTTCCGTCAGCACGTCAACTTTATTTTTAAGCTCCGCCATGTTTTTATCTGTTTCACGATAATCGGAAATAATATTCCGGATGGCCTTATCCACATCGTTTTTGTTGTAGCCGCCGAATACGGACGAACAGAATTTGAGGCTTCCAAGCTTCTCTGTAGCGTAATTCATAACACTTGACCTCCCGTTTTCATTGAATAACCGGCCCGGTAAGATGTTCCGCAGTTTAGCGTCCTTTTAGCTCTCAGAGGCTTTATCATTGCCGGATTGATTTTTCCACGATTCAACTGTATCGTATGTATCGTAGAATAATATGAGAAATGTTATGAATTTATTCCATAATCTTGCCAAGTGCGCACAGTATCAGCAGAAGTTTGCAAGATCTCCGAAAAACATGAATTAAGCCGCGTGGAGTGATACCATAAAAATGAAAGAGGAGGAAGGCAGCGCCACCCGGCAGGCTTTGGTGCAGCCCGTACAAGAGGCTTCCCTGTTCTATTCCGGACAGCACTGCCCCCATTTATTAAAACCATCTTTTCACAAGCAAAATAACAGGAACCGGCAGGGCCGCTAAAGGGGAATTCATGTCAAAAACCCCACCGATTCCCGGTGGTGTAAAGCACAAAAAAACGCTGGATACGGACAGCGTCCATATCCAGCGTTCCGAAGCACAGCACAGAACTTATTGCGGAATCCCCCTGTACAAAAAGCAGAACAGGCGGTATAATAAGAACCGCAATGTGCCGATTATTCGGTTGCGTATGGAGGCCTTTTCTCCGTATGCAGGAAGTAGATGTTTCTAGCGTCTGCTTCTGCATTGCACTTTTTGTGCCCTACAAGGGTAATTATACCTCTTTTGGGAAGATAGTCAAGGGATAATTTGGCATTGTCAGCCCTTTCAAGACGTTTTTCTGTAGGGTGATATAGCCCCGCAGAGGCATGTGATTTGTATCGGCTTCCTTTACCGTTCAGGAAGAAAATACGGCAGACGGAAGCCGTGGAAGACTTTTAAACCAATGCTCCCTTTATAAGAGACCGTGTCTTTATTTCACAGTCTCTTATAAAGGGAGCAATTCCGGAATACGCCTGTTTTTTGTTCCGATAAGTTTGCCCGCGTTCATCCAGCAATTCCAAAGCGTCTTGCGGGACAACTTTTACCCCACTTTTCCCTTTTGAAAAATTATAGCTCCTTATTTTCCACTATCCGGCAGGAGATTAAATAGGAGCCGATAAAGATTAGGGCTACGATAAATGGCAGGGACCAGCTTATACGGGTGATTGCCTCTTCCCCTAACGTGTTTAAATGCGCCTGCCTTATGAGGGGAGTAAAAATCATCGGCACGGCAATCCCAATGATGAGACAGATCAGCCACGCTTTTTGTACGCCGAATCTGTAAACGAACGGCAATATAACGGAGCATATCGTTATGCCAATACCGGCGCAAGCAGCAAGTGTAAGAAGCGTTTCACTAAAATTTTCCATTCCCTGAAAAGCAAAAGCAAAAATTCCTGAAATCAATGTCACGGCAGCCGTCATGAAAATCAAAAAAACATATTTTTCAAGGACAATCTGCTTTTTCCTAACCGGCAGTGAAAAAGCATAAATATCCCATTTGGAGCCTTCATCGAACGCAAACGTGTTAATCACAACGACAAGTGTCACCGCAACAGCCAATCCGCTGATAGCCGTCATAGCGCCGCCTTTCGACATAACAGCGAATGCCACGAAAAATATTAAGAGTACCAGAAGCGCTCTGCCCTGCTGTTTTAAATACAGAAAATCCTTAATAAGAAGCCCTTTCATACTTTTTCCCCCTTAATATAAAACAGCATGATTTCGTCAAGTGTTGCATTGTCCACAATGCAATCCGGATATTTCCGCTTTACCTGTGCCTTATTCTTTACAAGTGCCTCACACTCAAAACTGCCTTTGCGCCAGCGCAGGAAGTCCGAGTGGTCAAGGTTCGGGAATTCAGAAGCGCCGCACTTCAAAATGCCGAAGTTGTCCGCAAGCTCATCCTTCGAGCTGCTGAAAACGATACTCCCATTATGGATAAACGTGACATAATCCGCCACTTTTTCAAGGTCTGACGTGATGTGTGACGAAAACAGCACACCGCATTTTTCGTCCTGTATAAAATTAAGGAAAACGTCAAGTATTTCGCTCCGCATGACCGGGTCAAGGCCGCTTGTCGCCTCGTCGAGAATCAAAAGGCGCGGGTGGTGCGAAAGGGCACTCGCAATCGAAAGCTTCATTTTCATTCCCTTGGAAAATTCTTTTATCCTTTTGTTCCTCGGCAGGGACAAATCCCTTAAATATTGAGCATACAGGGAAGAATCCCATGTTTTATAAACGTTTTTTAAGATTCTTTCTATATCTTCTACGGTAAATCCACCGTAAAAATAGCTTTCATCGAACACGGTGCCTATCTGCGATTTGATTTTGATTTCGTCTTTTATGTTATCCATCCCGAAAATCCGGATTTTCCCACCGTCCCGTTTTACTTCGTTGAGCAAAAGCTTAATGGTCGTTGTTTTCCCCGCCCCATTTTCACCGATAAATCCCATGATGCTGCCTTCCGGCAATGAAAAGTTTACGTTCTTCAGCGAGAACGTATTGTAATTTTTACAGAGATTGCGCACCTCAACCATATTTTCCATATGGGCTTTCATTCCTTCCCGTCACCATAAAGTAAGGACAACATTTCGGTCAGTTCCTTTAAAGTAATGTCGCCCTGTTTTGCAATGTCCACGGCGCCTTGCAGCAGTTCTTCAGCTTTTCTAAGCTGTTCTTCCCGTATGAACTCCATGTTTTTCGCCGCTACGAAGCTGCCCTTGCCCGCAACGGTTTCAATAAAACCGTCCCGCTCCAGTTCCGCGTATGCACGTTTTGTCGTGATAACGCTTATATGGAGGTCTTTCGCCAAAAGCCGCATGGATGGCAGCGCTTCGCCCGGCTGAAGTTCACCCATTATTATTTTGCTCTTTATCTGCCCGGCTATCTGGCTGTAGATGGGATCTAAGCTTGAATTGCTTATTACAATGTCCATTCCGCTCAAAATCACCGTCCGCTCTTTGTAAATATGCAGTATATTCTGTATATATCATATATATATGGTATCATCAGTGATTACAGCTGTCAAGACAAAATTTTACCGCTTAAAAAATTGCCCGAATAAGGCTCAACATTTGTTAAAACAGTACCTGTCTTTCAGTTTTCCAGACAGGCCCTTGGAGAAACGAGAAATCCCTTTCAGCTATGAAGGGAAGCCATACCCTGCCTTCTGTCCGACAAAATAACTTGTATTATTCCAATATCCGGCATATAATTTAAACTATCTGATGATTTTTCATAAGTATTTCGATTTGGAATTGGCTATTATACCGGATTACAGGCGATTTTCCAACTGGCTAAGTCCAGTTGCTCCATGCAGTCCGTGAAAAAGAACATAGTAGTTAACTTTGGAATCTTATTTGTAGAAAGTTAAAATTAGAAATATTGCCGTGTCGGCAAATCTGATTCTTAGCTAAACATCACACTGGAGGCACTATCCCATGCACCGAAACGATAAACTTGGCTTTGGAAAAACCCTGAAACCGGTATTTTGGGGAACGGCCGTGGTAAAAACAATTTCAATCCCCTTTTCCCTCATCACGGCCCAGCTTTTGTCGGACGTAGTTACACAGGCAATTCAGGGGAAAGTAGACGCCGTTGTAATGAAATCCATCCTGATTTTAGTTTTGCTTCTATGCTCCATCGCGCTTCAGACCGCAAGCAATACGGCAATCCGCAAGAAGAAGACAAAGGCCCTGAATCAATGCAGGATTGAATTTCTGGATTCGCTTTTCCGGAATCCCCTTGACCGGCTGTTTCGGGCGGATCACGGGGAACTGACGGAGAATCTGAACAACGATATGACGGCGTCCACAAAACGTTTTACGGAACTGTACCCGACCATCCTGTCAAGTACGCTCACTGCTTTCGGCTATCTGCTTTTTCTAATCTTCAAGAGCCCGATTGCAGCGGTGTCCCTTCTGGCAATCTCTTTTCTTCAGCTTCTGCCTCCGGTGATCGTAAAAAAATACATGCAATCCTATTACGATGCAGACCGTAAAATAGAAGCTGTAGTGACGGATCATATTCTCGAGGGAATCCGCAACTTTGAAGTAATCAAACTGTATGGGTTAAAAAACTGGTGGCAGTCCAGACTTGCCGGTTATCATAAAAAGTATCTCGTGGTCGGGCGAAAGCTCGATGCAGTCCATACAGTCAGAATATCCATGTACCGTATGCTGGACAAAATTCTACAATTTGGTTCCTATGCCCTGATGGGAATTTACATGATTCTGGGGTACTGCTCAATGGATACTGCGGTTCAGGCAATTTATCTTTCCAGCGGATTGTTTGAGGCGGTAAAGTCCCTCTTCTCTACCATTCCGGATATCGCAGTGTCAGAAAAGGCGCAGGAAAGAATGGATCGGTGGATTCCGAAAGACAGCGGAAAAGGAGAAGCACAAGTTCCTGATTCCGAATCCAACACCATCGTGCTGAACGGGTTAAGCTACAGCTGCGAAAACAAGGATATTCTTCACGGGTTAAACTATCAGTTTGATGTGGGGCAGAATTATTTAATTGAAGGGAGCAACGGCGCAGGGAAAACGACGCTGTTCAACCTGCTGACCGGGCTGCTTCTTCCGAAAGAGGGGGACGTTTTGGTCTGCGGAAAGCCTGCGAATCAGCTTGGGGACGATACCCTTTTCAAGACGCTGCTTTACATCCCGCAGAACGACCCGGAATATGGATTCGATGCCCAAACACTTTTCGCCATGTTTGGCAAAGAGCGTCAAGAGGCGTTGAACCAGACCGCGGAGCGGCTGGGCTTAGCGGAAGAAAGAAGAAACGGGTGTGCCATCCGGGACCTTTCCGGCGGGGAACGGAAAAAGGTTTTCCTGTCAATCGGTTTCGCCCTTCATCCAAAATGGCTGCTGCTGGATGAGCCGTCGAATAATCTCGACCAGTATGGGCGGGAGATGCTCTGCGGGATGCTGAAGGAAAGAAACGGCACCATCATCATCAGCCATGACCTTATCTTCCGCGAAGAAATCCATGATATCCTGAAATTGAAAAACGGGTGTATCTATCGTGAAGAAAAATAAAAAGCAGAAAGCCGAAAAGCGAATTCTAAGGGAGGTCTATCGGGACTGTTCCCGCGCTATGTGGCTGCCTATGGTTCTGGACATCACGGAGCAAATTCTAACCGGCATACTGAGCGTGGTAACAGCCAGCATTTTGGGAAAATTCACAGACGCGGCGTTTCACCTGAACTTGTCCCTGGGGCTGAAAGATGCCGCAATTCTGGCCATATACATC
>ENA-UOOE01002618-UOOE01002618.1-fermentation-metagenome-genome-assembly--contig:-NODE-2618-length-12558-cov-38.337919_pt1 | contig 12558 bp, 10 predicted proteins | sample MGYA00245776_ERZ724021 | MGnify/ENA primary metagenome ERZ724021 (study PRJEB28704, sample SAMN03018321) | fermentation metagenome | biome: anthropogenic terrestrial biome; feature: soil...
CAAACGTTCTTGCAGCTTTTGCCGCCTCAAGTTGAAAGTGATAAACCCGAAAGGAATGTTTCCTGGCAGGTCCCTCAGGTGGAGATTACCGATTATCCCCGGGTAGGCTGGCGCGGGTTGATGCTGGATGTTTCCCGACATTTTTTCACCGTTGACGAGGTTAAACAATACCTGGATAATATGGTGAAATATAAATACAACCTGTTCCATTGGCACCTCACTGACGACGAAGGGTGGCGGATCGAGATAAAAAGCCTGCCCAAACTTACGGAAGTTGGGGCGTGGCGTCAGGAGCAGATCGGGTGGTTTGGCGGCTTTTCTCAACCCGATCCCGATGCCCCGAAAAATTACGGCGGGTTTTATACCCAGGACGAGGTTAAAGAAATTGTTCAATACGCCAAAGAAAGAAACATTCAGGTGATGCCTGAAATTGATGTCCCCGGGCACAGTTCGGCTATTCTCGCAGCTTATCCTGAGCTGTCTTGCTTCCCTGAAAGCGGCGCACACGCCGTGCGTACGGGCGCACCTTTCATGGACTGGAATACGGGTGGCCGGCCGGCAGCCATATACGAAAATACGCTTTGTCCATCCAACGAAAAGGTGTATGATTTTCTGGACAAACTGATGACTGAAGTGGCTTCGCTTTTCCCCTTTGAATATATTCATACGGGTGGTGATGAAGCACCGTACACGTTTTGGGAAAAAAGCCCCGAGGTGAAACAGCTTATGCAGCGCGAAGGCATTAAGGATATGGCCGGAGTGCAATCCTATTTTGGTAAACGGCTGGAGCGGATTATTTTATCAAAAGGCAAAAAGATGATGGGATGGGACGAAATTCTGGAAGGCGGTATTACGCCAACCACTGCGTTGATGAGCTGGCGCGGCGTTAATTACGGAATTGAAGCGTCCAAATCGGGGCATTATGTGGTGATGAGCCCAACCAATTACGTGTATATCGATTATATGCAGGGCGATATCAGCACAGAACCCCGCGTATATGCTTCGTTGCGGTTGAACCAGACTTATAAATTCGACCCGATTCCCGAAGGAGCTGATGCTAACTATATTTTAGGAGGCCAGGCCAATCTGTGGACAGAACAGGTTTACAACATCCGTCAGGCAGAATACATGACCTGGCCGCGTGGATTTGCTGTTTCTGAATCGCTTTGGTCTCCCAAAGAGAGAAAAGACTGGGACCAGTTTGTGTTGAAAACAGAAAATCATTTCGTGCGTTTCGACTACGCAAAAACGAAATATTCACCAGCCATATACGATCCGATTGTGCGTGTTACGCGTGACAGTGAGCAGTATTTCGTGGAGCTAACTACAGAAATAAGCGGATTGGATATTTACACCAGTTTCGACAGCTCAACACCGGATAACTTCTATCCCAGATATGCCAAACCGCAGCTTATCCCCAAAGATGCTGTTATGATGCGTATAATCACGTACCGCGGCGATACGCCTATTGGGCGGTTGTTAAGCATTCCGGTAGAAGATTTGAAGAAAAGAGTCCGGTGAAAGTTTGGATAATAAAAAGATTATCACTATTTTTGCGCCGCTTTTTGGAAGCTCCCTCGTGTGATGGGAAATAAAGAAGCAAAAAACAAACTTTATTTTGAGTAACACAAACAAAAATTAAAAAATGAAAACGTACGAATTAAAAGGCGAAGTCAGAGAAGATTTCGGAAAAAAAGCAGCGAGAAGCTATCGTAGCGAAGGGCTTATTCCCTGTGTTGTTTATGGCGGAAGTAACGAAAAAAACCTCAATTTTGTGGTGAAAAAAAGCGATGTCCGCAACCTCATCTACACGCCCGAAGTTTATTTGATCAACCTTGTTTTGGATGGAAAATCCGTAATGGCTATTTTGAAAGAGATACAGTTCCATCCCGTAAAAGACAATATTCTTCACATCGATTTCTTGCACGTATTCCCCAATGTTCCGCTTGTAATTGAACTCCCGGTTCGCTTGGAAGGGTTGGCTGCCGGTGTTAAGTCGGGAGGTAAACTGTCGCTCGACTTGCGTAAACTGAAAGTGAAAGCATTGGCTGAAAAGCTGCCCCAGGAATTGGTTGTCAACGTAGAAGATCTCGAATTGGGAAAATCCATTCAGGTGGGCGAGTTGAACTTTGAAGGACTGGAACTGCTGACCCCGAAAAATGCCGTTGTTTGCCGCGTTCAGCTGACACGTGCCGCTAGAGGTGCCGCAGCTAAAGCACAGTAACGGTAAAGAGAAAACGTTAAATGAAGTATTTAATTGTGGGATTGGGGAATATCGGGCCTGATTACGAGAACACCCGCCACAACATAGGATTTAGGGTATTGGACGCTTTTGCAAAAGCGTCCAATATTGTTTTTCAGGACAAGCGATACGGCTTTGTCGCCGAGACCCGGTTGAAGAATAAATCGCTTCTGCTGCTAAAACCTTCCACGTTTATGAACCTAAGCGGGAATGCCGTCCGGTATTGGCTGCAAAAAGAGAAAATTGAAGACAGGAATCTCCTCGTAGTGGTAGATGACCTGGCTCTGCCGTTCGGTACACTGCGGTTGAAGTCGAAAGGCAGTGATGCCGGGCATAACGGGTTGAAACACATTGAGCAGGTCCTGGGTACTCAGCAATACGCCCGGTTGAGGTTTGGGATCGGAAATGATTTTCCCCGCGGAGCACAGGTGGATTATGTGTTGGACGAGTTTTCCGGTGAAGAGAAGCAGTTTCTTCCCGAACGATTGGAGAAGGCTGCGGAAATTATACGCAGTTTTTGCCTGGCCGGCGTAAATATTACGATGAATCAGTATAATAATAAGTAAGTGAGGTTGTATCAAAAAGGATGAACGAAGTTCGGATCGATAAATGGATGTGGGCTGTGCGGATTTTTAAAACCCGAACGGTTGCGTTGGATGCATGCAAGAAAGGGCGTGTGTTGATCGATAACGTATCGGTGAAACCGTCGAGGATGATTCGTGTCGGAGATGTCGTTCAGGTACGTAAGCCGCCGGTTACTTTTTCGTTTAAAGTGCTGGGTTTATCCGATAAACGGATGGGGGCAAAACTTGTCCCGCAATTTATGGAAAATGTTACCCCTCCTGAGCAATACGAAATACTGGAATTGAACAAGATAAGCGGATTCGTGGACAGGCAGCGCGGAACCGGGCGCCCCACCAAAAAAGAACGCCGCGATCTGGACCAGTTTACCGATAAATTCGATTTTGATGAGTTTGACTGGGATGAATAAAAGCTATTGCAACACTGTAAGTTTTTTACTTTCCCTGTTGTAATACGGCACCACCGAGACCGTATTCCGCTGGAGGCAATAGGCCGCATCGCCCTCTGCGCCGTTGGCGATGAGGCGGTGGTAATGGTCGGCGTTTTTCAGATAATCCATCGGGGAGTTTCTGGCTTTTTCCCATAACTCCATTGCTATCCGCACAGCGTCTGATCCAAAAACAATTTCCGCCCTTTCCGACAATTTTTTCACAAAGGCTCCGCCAAACAACGTGTCTTCCATACTTACGCAGTTGTTCCAGCCGGCACATAAGACCACAATTCTTTCACCCGACGACAAGCAGGTGTCGGCCAGGTTGTCTATGTTGGAAAACGCGCCGATAAAAAGCCGCCCGCAATCTTTTGCAGCCTCTATAGCCCTCGTGCCATTGGTTGTGGTGAAAACAATATCCCGTCCCGACACTTTATCCGGCGTATATTCAAACGGGGAGTTTCCAAAATCGGCAAACTCCACGCGACGGGTTTTTCTTTCAGCCCCTACCAGGAATCCCTCTGATTTGTACCTCTTTGCCCGTTCGATGTCGGCAACGGGAATTATAGAGGCAGCTCCGTTATTGAAAGCAGCACACATCGTGGTGGTGGCCCGGAATATATCGACTACCACAACCACATCGTTCTCCTTCTGATAATAGGGGTAAAGGGCGGGAGAGAGGCAAATATCAACAATCATAGACAATGAGTTTCGTGCAAATTTACAAAAAACAAACTTTGTTTTGTAACTTTGTTGAAAATTTAGGGAATGGCCATTGCAAATTATCACCTTATCCTCGCCTCCAACTCTCCCCGGCGAAAAGAACTGCTTACCGGTATCGACATTGAGTACGAAATAAGAACGTTGCCCGATATCGAAGAAACATACACCAACGATACTCCCCCGGAGAAGGTGGCGGAATACCTTGCCCTTAAAAAAACAACCGCTTACCTGCCACAGCTTAAAGACAATGAACTCCTGATTACGGCCGATACCGTTGTCCTGCTGAACAATAAAGTCTACGGGAAACCGATGGATAATGCCGAAGCAAAGCGGATGCTCCGAGAACTTTCGGGCCAGACACACCGGGTCATCACGGGGGTTTGTCTTACATCCACGAAAAAACAAGTGGCTTTTTCCGACACTACCCGGGTTACTTTTACCGAATTATCGGAAGAGGAGATTGAATACTACGTGGAAAGATACAGCCCGTTGGACAAAGCCGGCGCTTACGGAGTGCAGGAATGGATCGGCTACGTGGCGGTAAAACATATTGAAGGCTCTTATTTTAACGTTATGGGGTTACCGATTCACCGTGTGTATGAAGAATTGAAATCGAGTTTCGGGTTTTCCAGGAAATGACTAAAGGATTTGTTACTTTAATTTAAGGATTTCAAAACATCCAAAATTATTATCATCGATAAAATTATCAATATCTTTTGAGTAGTTTCTCAGAATATCCGCAATTTCCATAGTTTTTAGATTTCCCGTACGAATCCAAATTATTTTTGGCGGGAACCCATAGCCCTTCATGCTTAACCGTTGTCGAGCAATTAATTAAATAGTTTCATACCGCTATTAGATAGGTCTTATTCTCTCTGTTTGCCGCGAAACTTAATGCCGCATAGATATCTGTCTCTGTCAATTCATCAAAATCGGACAAGATTTCTGGGATTGTCATTCCGGAAGCAAGCCATCCGAGAATATCCCCTACGGTTATCCGCATTCCCCTTATGACGGGCTTTCCCCCGCGTTTACCAGGTTCTATGGTGATAATTTCTTTATAATTAATCATAACTGAAAATTTTTACGCAAATTACGTCATTTTTTCTAATCTGCAAAAAAAATCCCTACATTTGCACGTCATAAAACTTCTCCGTCCCTGACGGATTTAAAATCGCAAACAAAACGATGCTTACAGTAGAAAAAATCGGCGGAACATCCATGTCTCAGTTTCAGGATGTGCTTCAAAACATCATAAAAGGCCATCGCAAAGGTGATGAGTATTACAACCGTATATTTGTAGTTTCGGCATACAACAACGTGACCAATTGGTTGCTGGAACATAAAAAGACGGGTGAGCCCGGGATTTACAACAAGTTTTTGAACGGGGAAGATTACAGCAGTGCACTGGACTCGTTCTGTCAACGGCTCTTACTGATCAACGATGGATTTGCCGACATTGGCCTGGACTTGAAAGAAGCGCGTGATTTTATCCGGTTTCGAGTGGACCAGGCAAAAACCCTGCTCTACAGCTTGGGAAAAGTACTTGCGTCGGGATACGTAAACATGACTGACATCCACCTGGCGGCCAGGGAAATCCTGGCTTCCCTTGGAGAAGCCCATTCGGGATGGAATTCGGTCAACATATTGAACAATAACGGTATAAATGCCCGGTTTATCGACCTTTGCGGTTTCAACGACAATGAGCCGCTGACCATTGACCAGCGTATCCATCGCGAATTTGCAGGAGTCGATTTTAGCAATATCGTCTGTGTGGCAACAGGGTATACGAAAGGAACAGAAGGTATTATGCGCGCATTTGACCGCGGATATTCAGAAGTAACCTTCAGTAAGATCGCCGTTGAAGTGAAAGCAGATGAAGCGGTTATACACAAAGAATACCACCTTTCCAGCGCCGATCCTAAAATTGTTGGGGTAGAAAACAGTGTTCCTGTTGGACAAACCAATTATATTATTGCCGACCAGCTGGCAGACATCGGCATGGAGGCTATTCACCCGAAAGCTGCGAAGCCCCTGGAGTTGGCTGGAATCAACATACGCATTAAAAACACTTTCGAACCGGAACATCCGGGAACATTGATTTCACGGGATTATATTTCGCCCGAGGCGCGTGTTGAAATCGTTTCGGGGTCACGCAAAGTGATCGCTTTGGAGATCCACGATCCGATGATGGTAGGCGAAGTGGGTTACGATGCGCGAATCATGCAGTATTTCCAAAAATACAATGTGAGCTACATCCTGAAATCTACCAACGCCAATTCTATCACTATGGTGGTCTGGGATGAAGAGAGGGCTCACGAACTTATCCGGGTACTCAAGGAGGTATTTTACCAGGTAACGGTGTTGCCGGCTGCCATTGTCTGTGCCATGGGAACGAACATTGCTATGCCTGGATTCCTTTATCGGGCGGCAAAGGCGTTGCACGAAAAGGGTATAAACGTTGAGAGTTTTGCCCAATCACTGATGCAGGTGAATATGCAGTTTGTCATTTCCCGCGAGCAATACGAAGAGGGAGTGATCGCCCTGAACGAAGCGTTGTGTAAAAGATAGTTTACCGTAATGAAAGCATATCTGTCGCGCCGAAAAGAACGATTTTTCTTTTTCTTTCTTTACAGCATGTCCCTATTCTTTTTCTTTTCTTGTTTGAATCCACAGGAAAAAAAAGAATCGGAGAATGGCCTGTTAAGTGAAGAGGCGTTTAAAACGCCAGACAGGGAGTATTACCCCGAAACGTGGTATCATTTTATCGGTGGAAACGTTTCCAAACCGGGAATAACCGCCGACCTGGAATCTATAGCTAAAGCGGGAATCTCTGGCATTCAGTTGTTCCACGGCCAGTTCGGAGGAGAATGGCCCGGTGTTTCGCCTCAGATTCAGACCTTAAGTGAAGATTGGGACGAACTTGTACAATGGACGGCTGAAGAGTGCAAAAGGTTGAATCTGCGGTTTACCATGCAAAATTGTCCCGGCTGGTCGTATGCCGGTGGGCCGTGGATTGAACCGGAGAATTCCATGCGGCACCTGGTATATTCGCGGACAGACCTGGCCGGAGGTGTCGCGTCGGAGATAACCCTGGCAAAGCCCGGGAACATAGAGGAAGAGTGGCGCGATTACCGGGATTTGTTTGTGATCGCGTTCCCAACACCCGAAGGTGATACTGGCGCACGGTTGATCCCTTCCGGGATCACAAGCAATCGCTCCGGCTTGTCTTGGCGCGATTGCCTGGTAGACCGGAAGACCCTCACGATCCCTCCTTCGGTGGATGAACCTACTGTCCTGAATATCACGTTTCCGGAAATGACTACCTTGCGAACGGTTGAATTCCCTCCCATAAACTCCTATTCGCATGCCCGGGTTTATGCACCGGGAGTAAAGGTAGCCGTTTACGCCAACTTGCCCGGTGAAAGGCGCCGGGTGGCATTTATTGACATGCCGGCTGCAAACTGGCAGGACGATCAACCCCTATCGATTGCCTGTGCAGAGACACCTTCCGATTCTTACCGGATTGAGATTTCCAACCTGCATGAAATGACTTTGCCGTACATCCATTTTTATTCTGCTGCCCGTCAGCAGAACTGGGAGTCAGAAGCCGCGTGGACGTTGAGAAGGATTGTCAGGGAGGAATATCCACAACAGGATCCCCGCTCCTGGGTTGATCCCTCCACGATTGTGGACATATCCAATCATATGGATTCTTCGGGAAAACTTAACTGGGTTGTTCCTGCAGGGAATTGGACCGTTCTTCGCATAGGGCACGTCAATACCGGCCAGAAAAACGGACCGGCTCCTCCCGAAGCAACGGGCTGGGAGGCAACCAAACTTCACCCTAGCGGTATAAGAGCGAACTTTGATGGGTACGTCGGGCGTTTGATTAAAGGAGATGGAGCGCTGAAAGACGGATTGCTGCAAGGCGTCCTGCTGGATAGTTGGGAATGCAAGACGCAGACCTGGACGGCCGATCTCGATAAAATATTTGATAATCAATGGAGTTACGCCCTTCGCTCCAGGTTGCCTGCCTTGTTCGGGTATGTGGTGGATAATCCGGAGAATACAGCGCGGTTTCTTCGTGACTGGCGCGTGACCCTCAACGATCTGCTGGTGGAAAACTTTTTTGGGGAGATGAAAAAGTTGGCCGATGAAAACGGATTGACGGTCTCTTTTGAGACGGCATCGGGTGATGTTTTTCCCGGAGATATTCTGGAATACTACAAACATGCCGATGTTCCCATGTGTGAATTCTGGCAGCCACGCTCGGATTCGTTTGTGGGGAGCATTGAATTCAAGCCGGTCAGACCGGCCGTCTCTGCCGCGCGGGGTTACGGAAAAAAGAGGGTGGCGGCAGAAGCGTTCACCTCTTTCAACCTTACTTGGGATGAACATCCCCGTTTCCTGAAAGACATTGCCGATGACCATTTTGCCAAAGGGGTGACCCATCTGGTTTTCCATACTTATACTCATAACCCGCGTACGGATTTCCTGCCTCCCGGCACATCGTTCGGAACAAAGATCGGTACGCCGTTCCTGCGCTTACAGACCTGGTGGCAGCACATGCCCCTGTTCACGGATTACCTGGCGAGGTGTAATTACATGCTGGAAACGGGAAACCCGGTATCGGACGTATTGATGTATCTGGGAGACGAACAAAATCATAAGCCGCCCCAGTTACTTCCTTTCCCCGAAGGATATTCCTACGATTATTGCAATCCCGATATTTTGTTGAACCGCTTGTCGGTTAAGAATGGCAAGCTGGTCACTCCTGAAGGAATCCAGTACCGAGTGTTGTGGTTGTACGATTGCAGGAGGATGTTGCCGGAAACGTTAGAAAAGATCGCTTCGTTCGTGGAAGCGGGGGTGATTCTTGCCGGAGATGCCCCGTCGGGTATAGCTACCTTAAGCGGTGGGGATGAAACAAAACTGAGGTTCGACAAAGCCGTCGGAAAACTGTGGGGAGACGGCTCGAAAAACATGCTTACCCTGGGGAAAGGGAAAGTTTACAATACATCCGATATAGCTACCGTTCTGACAGCGGAAAATATCCCGCCGGACATTCTTGCCCATTCCCCCGACCTGCGCTGGCTGCACCGCCAAACTGGTGAGTCCGGCATCTATTTCCTCTCAACCTCTCCTGAAAAGGGGTACCGGGGCTTGGCCTCTTTTCGTATCCGGGGAAATGCGGAACTTTGGGATCCGTTATCCGGGGAAATCGTTGCGGTAAATTCCAACGTAAAGGATAATTACACGGAGGTTGAACTGGATATTCCGGCCGGAAGCTCCTGTTTTCTCGTTTTTAAAAATAGAAAATCGAATAAGCCGCTTAGACAGCCGCAACCAACGGAAAAGTTGGATTTAAGCCAGGCATCCTGGCAAGTTTATTTTCCCGGAGGGTGGGGAGTGGAAAACTCACCGGTGGTTACCCAAAAACTGATTGCCTGGAAAGATTTCCCGGTATCGGAAGAAGGGAAATCTTTCTCCGGGACGGCTACCTATGAGACCACCTTTACGTTAGACCGTAAGTCTGGAACAACGGCGTACCACTTGAATTTGGGCCGGGTGGAGGTTATCGCCAGAATAAGGATAAACGGCCAGGAAGTTGGTACTTGCTGGACCTCACCGTACGTGCTGGATGTTACCCGGTATCTGCAGGAAGGAGAGAATAATTTGCAGGTGGAGGTAACCAGTACCTGGTTCAACCGGTTGGTGTACGATGCCGGGTTGCCTGAAGAAAGCAGGAGAACATGGACCATTGCGGGGCCCGAAGCCAAAGCCCCGCTAAAGGAGTATGGGCTTATGGGACCGGTTTCAATCGAGTTGGTCAGCCGCTAGAAAAACAATTAAAATAAGTTAAAGTCGGTGTATTTTGTGCCGGCTTTAATTTTTTATCCTTTACTTTGTAGTTCAAAGTACTTTTTATTATGAAAAATATTGAAGCAATAGAAACTGTAAAAGAGATCAGGGCGATGATGGAGAAGTCGTCGAGGTTCATCTCTTTCAGCGGCACTTCCGCCATCCTTATCGGTTTGTACGCGTTGGGGGGGTCATGGATTGCCCGGAGTGTACTGGCTTCGGTTGTCTCCGGGCCGGACGGTTATTCCGCTCCGCCGTGGCTTGCTGTTGCGCCACAACTTATTGTTACGGCACTATTCGTGTTTGTCCTGGCGTTGGGGACAATCCTGTTTTTCTCGGTACGGAAAGCAAAAAAGAGGCAGCAGTCTTTTTTTAACAAACCGGCTTACCGGACATTTTTCAACTTTTTCCTGCCGCTTACTACCGGAGGTATTTTTTGCCTGGCCCTGCTTCTCAATGGATACGTCGGGATTGTTGCACCAGTCATGTTGCTGTTCTACGGTGTTTCGTTGATCAATGCCGCCAAATACACCTACGGAAGTATTTTCGGGTTGGGCTGCGCGGAGATAGTTTTAGGCCTGCTGTGTGCATTCTTTCCCGGAAAAGGGCTGTTGTTCTGGTCTGCCGGTTTCGGAGTCTTGCACATCCTTTACGGAATTTATTTCTACGTAAGCATCGAAAGAAAAGAAAGGTTATCGTGAAGGAATTTCTCGAAGATATTAACAAGGCTTTCGAAAGCAAGGTACGCCTGGGCATAATGTCGATGCTGATGGTGAATAATGAGGTGGATTTCAATACGTTCAAGGAAATGTTGGGCCTCACCGATGGCAATCTGGCAAGCCACCTCAAAACGCTTGAAGGATTGAGGTACATTGAAGTGAAAAAGGAATTTATCGAACGGAAACCCCGGACAACATATTCCAGGACCTGTGAAGGCGAACAAGCCTTCAAGGAGCATCTGCAAGCATTGGAAGCATTTATTAAACAGGCAACCGATTAAAAAAGCTTTATCTAACAAGTAAAAAATATGGAAACAGAAAAACGAAACCTTATCGAGCGGTATTCTACAACCATCAAGGCCTTTTCCGTGGCAATACTTACAGTGATGTTGCTTATTCCGCTGGCCATGATCCAGTCGCTGATCCGCGAGCGGCAGAACACCCGGCAGGGAGCAGTGCAGGAGATTACATCGAAATGGGGAGGGGAACAGACCGTTACCGGGCCCTGCCTTGTGGTTCCCTATGAGGAAATCAGGGTTGAGGACAAAAAGGAAATCACGGTAAATAGAAACTTGCTGGTGTTGCCCGAAACATTGGATGTAAAAATCTCCACACGGGTAGAAAAAAGGAAAAGAGGCATTTACGACGCATCGGTTTATGGCTCCGATATTGTTTTGTCGGGACAGTTTGATGGGTCGGTAATCACCCGGCAGAATGTACAACTTTCACAGGTTAAATGGGACGATGTGCGGATTATTATCGGACTTTCCGACCTGAAAGGCATAAAAGACAATGTTTCGTTACAGAGCAATGGGCAGACCACAACCTTCGACCCCGGAATTCCTGTTGAAAACCTGGAAACCGGCAGGGGAGAAGCGGGTAAAAATGCCAACATCGCATACGAGTTGTTCCGTGTGGGGTTGAACGCGAAAATGGATTCCCTCAATCCCGATTCCGCCTTACAGGAAACGTTCCCTTTTACCGTTTCGTTAAAATTGAACGGTTCGCATGGGCTATACATCGTTCCCACGGGGAAAACTACCACTGCCGCCATACGGTCGGATTGGGCAACACCCAGTTTCGACGGTGAATTCCTTCCCCAAACTCGGGATATAGATAAGGCGGGCTTTTCGGCAGAATGGAGGGTGCTTGATCTTAACCGTAGTTTCGGACAGGCTATACGTTCCGACGACAGCAATACCATTAATCAAATGGCATCGTCACGATTCGGGGTGCGGTTTATTCAGGCGGTCGACCAATACCAGCAAAACATGCGCAGTGTCAAATACGGCATCCTCATCGTCTTGCTCACCTTTGTGGTGGTTTTCTTTATAGAGCTGTTGCAAAAGAAGCCGGTAAACCCGTTCCAATATATACTTGTCGGGTTGGCTTTAGTGCTGTTTTATACCCTGTTGCTTTCCATGTCCGAATTGCTTGGGTTTAATCTCGCGTACCTTGCGGCGGCGGTCATGACCACCCTTTTGATCATGTTCCACATGGGAAGCATCCTGAAAAGCCGTAAGAACGGTTTTTTGGTAGGCACATTGCTTGCTTTCCTTTACCTCTTTATATTCATTCTTATACAAATGGAGAGCTATGCCCTGCTCGTCGGCAGCCTGGGATTGTTTGCCATCCTGGCCGTGATCATGTATTATTCGAAGAAAGTAACCTCTTCGCTGTTTTCATTCTGACCGCTCCAGCTCAACTGTAAAATGGCGCATGATGGGTTCTTCGTACGTAATGGAATAACCTTTTGTAATTTTGTCCCGCCGGTCGTATACGTTTTTGAGTGCTACTGCTACTACATCCATATGGTTGTTGGTATACGTCCGGCGGGGTATGGCCAACCGGAGAAGTTCCAGGGCCGGGTAACGATTTTTGCGGGTTGTCGGATCGCGGTCGGCTAGTAAAGCTCCTACTTCCACGCCTCGGATTCCCGCTTCCATATACAGCTCGATACCCAGTGTCTGGGCGATAAATTCTTCCCTCGGTACATT
>ENA-UOOE01002620-UOOE01002620.1-fermentation-metagenome-genome-assembly--contig:-NODE-2620-length-12551-cov-3.671495_pt1 | contig 12551 bp, 9 predicted proteins | sample MGYA00245776_ERZ724021 | MGnify/ENA primary metagenome ERZ724021 (study PRJEB28704, sample SAMN03018321) | fermentation metagenome | biome: anthropogenic terrestrial biome; feature: soil; material...
TTGATACTAGGCTTACTGAGCTTAGTGATTCATGCCTTAACGCAAATCGCCCTTTTGATACTAGTATCAGACGGGTGTGCGTCTTTTTAACAAGTTGGTGGAGCTGACGAGAATCGGACTCGCTACCCTCTCCTTGCAAAGGAGATGCTCTTCCAGATGAGCTACAGCCCCAAAACGACGTCTCTAATTATATATTTTGCCTACAATTAAATCAATCTACTTTATATGAAATAAAGGAATTGAAGATATCTTTGGTGGATTTGACATTGATTTCGAGGTAATTCTCACTGTAACCAGAATAAGTGTTATTTTTTCCTCGGTGTTCAATAAGAATGGATAAGACTTGCCCTTTTAAAGAATCCAAGTACTTTTGTTTGTTCTCTTCTGAAAGCTTAAGAAGCTTTTTTACTCTTTCTCTTCTTATTTCCATAGCGACTTTACCATTTAATTTACTTGCCATAGTAAATGGTCTTTCAGAATAGGGGAATGCATGGATTCTCATAAATCCTATTTTTTTAGCAAAATCATAGGTATCACGGAAATCGGATTCGGTTTCTGTAGGAAAGCCAGTGATGATATCAGTTGAAAGAGCAACATTAGGAAGAGCCGATTGAATTTCATTTACTTTTGCTGTATTTTCGGTTCATAAGCTTTAGGATTCTTTCACTTCCGGATTGAAGGGGAATATGGAAATGGGGGCAAAGTTTTTGAGGATTGTCTTTAAAGAGATTGATATAGCTATCATCAATCTGAGAGATTTCAATAGAGGAGACCCTAATCCTATAAGGCAAGGGCGAAATCTTAATCAAGTCTTTCAATAATGAAGTTAGGTTATAAGATATATCTTTTGGATCATGGTAGGAACCGGTATCGATTCCTCCGATTATCAGTTCATGATAGCCATTGCTGATAAGTTCTTTAGCTTCTCTAATAATACTGTCCTTGTCCCTAAAGCGGCTATTGCCTCTAGTGAAAGGAATTACACAGTAGGAACAATAATTGTTGCATCCGTCTTGGACCTTTAGATAGGCCCTAACGGGATATTCACTGCTTTTGATTTCGGAATCTTCATATTGAAAATGACGGGAATCAGTATTAATAAAATCGGATTTTGGTGAATCTAATAGTTCCACTGACCGACACTTAATATCAGTACCAAATACTTTAATTACTTGCTTAATAGCTAGGTACTTCTCCTTATGGATTTGGGAGGAACAGCCTAGGACAATGAATTTAGCTAAAGGATTATCTCTAGCTACGCTTCTGACTTTCTGTAAATCCTGTCTCTCTGCCTGGTTAGTAACCGCACAAGTATTTACAAAAATAAAGGTAGCTTCTTTGCAGTCTTTTTCTAAGTAGCCAAGACCTAAAAGCTTTTCTTTTAAGGATTCCGATTCATAGAAATTGACTTTGCATCCTAAAGTCAGAATGGCAAATGTCTTATTCATTTACGAAGTCTTTTCTTTTGAAAATTATCAGCCTTATCCGTGACCCCTTTCAATTCTATGTAGAGAGGTTGACTGATTAATCCTAAAGTTAATAAGTGAGTCAAAAAACTGTCACGGTTATTCTGGTAGTAATCTCTCATTAAAGTTTCTAATCTATCAAAGAGGTGTTGACTATCATAGTCACGGCATTTTTCATCAAACAAGGGTATCTCCTGCTCCAAACATCCGAAGTTGTTAATAACAAAGATGGTTTGATATTCGGGATGATAGAAAGCATTAGAATCTTGATCATGGGCATCTAGTTTTATTAGCCTAGCAAATGGGGAACTGAAAAGAAGATTTCCATAAGTATCGAAAGGGTCAATCAAAGAGGCCTTGCTGTCCTTCAGCAAAACATAATAAGGAAATGATTTTAAAGCATTAGGATTATGGCCATAGATGTCATTGACGGCTTGGCTATATGTCGGAATGTAGATTCGGCTTTGCTTATAAGAAAGATAAGGAAGACCAGTATGCATCGAAGAAATAATGAAAGGATCTTTCAATTGATTCTCCGTAAAGGAAGCAATATCTTTATCCATCTTAGCTTTATTGACTAATCCAAAAAGAACAATATCGCTTTTAATGATACCAAAAAGAGAAGAGTTGTCATTGAAGGCCGCTAACTCTTCATTGAAAAAATGAGCGTTAGTGTCATAGAAGATCTGCTCTTCAGAATTGGCACTGTTTTTAGGGTTTGCCCATAAGAGGTATCTAAACATAGAGTTTTTCATGCCTTTTATTTTACTATATTTTTTAAAGAATTGGACAATTAGTAAGAATTATAATAGTATGTAGTTTCAAAAAGGGAGATTACTATGACCGAAAGAAAAAAATATCCTTGGTTTCTTGTTCTATTAATTAGTCTTTCTTCTTTACCTTCCTGTGGCCAAAAATATATAACTCTCAACAATGAAAAATATTCTGCTACTATCACCGAAGCCGAATTTGCTAATGTCTCAAAAGGCACCATCTCTTTAGCTTTCAATGAAAGGACCTTTTTAAAGACTTTTGATGCTAGTTATGTGACTCTAGATAAGAATCTGGATGGATTAAGTGTCAAGCAAACTTACTTTAATAGTTCCAACCATTTTGAAATCGAATTAGAAGGGAAAGTAGCTGATTCTATTACTTATGGCTATATAGGCATCATAAGCAAAGAGTTCACCGACAATGGCTATGGCGAATTGGTTAAAGTCAGCATAGCTGATTCAATATTTTCATTTTTGCCTAGAAGCATTGATAACAATACCGATAGCAGTTATCATCTGACCTTCGGTATATCCTTGCGTAACGGGGCCAAATTCGTTGCTGACAACATTTATGATGACAATATCTATTTAGGAACTGAAGATTCTAGCCAATATCCTTTAACGGCGATAACTAATTACCAATTAAGTTTAGCTGATGAAGTATTATATATAAGCTTTGACTATAGAAGCCAAAGTCTTCCCTCTTCTTACTATGTAACCATTGATGCTAATACCAACGACTTCAATCTTTCTGGAAAGCTTAGCTTAATAGAAAACAAATAACAGAAATAAAAAAAGCACGCCCCTAGAGGCGTGTTTTCTTTTGAACCTAGATGGAGCAAGCGACGGGAATCGGACCCGCATAACGACCTTGGCAAGGTCGTGTTCTACCACTGAACTACGCCTGCAACTAATGGCGGATCTAGAGGGATTCGAACCCTCGGTCTTCTCCGTGACAGGGAGACGTGATAAACCGCTACACTATAGATCCATAAGCTTTTAGCGCTTGAATATTATCGCAATAACGGACATTAAAATCAAGTCTTTTTTTATTTGTTTTCTCTCTTAAGCTGTTTTATCACTATTTATGCTATAAAAAGCGCAAAAGAGGAAATAAATAGACAGTTTTTCAACTTGCCCCTATCAAAAAGGAATGTTATGTTCTATATTATTAACATATTTAAATTTTAAAAAGGGGGATGCCCTATGGAAAAACTCATTCTCTCCGAAGATGAGATTGTCCGTGTCTGTGATCGACTTGGCAAAGAAATTGATGCCAAACTAAAAGCTGACGATAATGGCATTCCGATTTTTGTAGGAGTCATGAATGGTGCTCTTCCTTTCATGTATGAGCTAGTCAAGCATGTCACCACTCCTTGCCAGCTTGATACAATCAAGGTTTCCTCTTATGAAGGAACTGAGACTACTGGTGAAGTAAAGGTTCAGAAAGAGCCTGATCATTGCTTGGAAGGCAAAGATGTCGTATTAGTGGAGGATATTATCGATACGGGTGTTACTATGCACTTCTTGAGAGCCTTCATCATGAAGAAGTACAAACCTAAGAATCTTTATGTCTGTATTCTCATCAAACGTAATAATCTGAAGATGAAATATGATGAAAATGCCGAGTTCACTGGCTTGACTACTGATGAACAAAGATATATTGTTGGATTTGGATTCGACTATTATGGATTGTTCCGTAATGCTCCCTATGTTTTTGTTCCTTCTATCAAAGACATCAAGGAATGGGGCAACCTGCTCGAAGAAGATAAAGCTAAAAGCGAATTAGTTAAGAAGCATAGTAAGTAAATGATACCGGCTTGAGATAGCCAATATTTTTTGTATCATTCTTGCTTATCATTAATAAGAAATCTAAAATAGTCTTTAATAAATCGTATGAAAAAATATCGCAATCAAATTATTAAAAAACCTGAGAAGCTATCTTCTTATTTGTTTTATCAGCCCTTCTTGCTTTTAATTATCGGTATAACTGGTATTATCTATAATTTTGGAATGCTAGCTTCACCTTACTTTGAAGGCCGCCTTATCGATGGCATTCAGGACAAAGAAAGCCTTAATAGCATCTATATCCTTATCGGTATTTTTATTCTCACTATCTTTGTGGTTCAGGTAGCTAGAATACTGAAAAGATATTTTGTTAGAAGGCTAGCTAACAATGCTACCTACACCATGAGACTTAATGTCTACAACAATATTCTTAATCTGGATTCCAAGGATCTTGACAATGCTGATGTTGGCCTTCTGCTGAGTAGAGCAATTTCGGATGTTCATAATTCGGTTGAAAGTATCAGAAAATTCACGACTGAGATCTATGATACCTGTTTTCTCTTTCTCTTCTACGCTATCTATTTGATACTTTTTGACTATCAGATGACTCTTTATGCTTTTATACCGGTTACTATATCGATACTGGTTGCTTTTATCATGCGTAAAGCCATCTTTAGTGCTACTAGCCAAAGCCGAAAAGCCAATGGGAAACTATCCGGTAATACTTTTGATTTATTTGACAATGCTATTACTTATCGTATTTATGGTAGAGACCAAGACAACCTAAAGAAGTATGATGAGACTCTCACGTCTTATGAGAAGAAGACTTTGAAGGCCTCCTTACTTACCGATACCATGATTCCTCTAGCTAATTCCATAGCTCTAATTGGCTTAATTCCTATAATTTTCTTTGGCTTACAGCATGTATCTAATGGTGATAACCTGTTTGCACCTATTCCTAAAATAATGAATGAAACTTGGACAATTGGACAATTCTCCACTTATCTTTCGACCTTTGTGCTGATGGCTTCTAAAGCTTCCCATACTGCTAAATTATTCTCCGCTATTGAAAAAGGCCTAGCTTCCTGGAAAAGAATCCAGCCGACTATGAAACCTTATAAAGGTTATCCTTCTTTAGAGACCGTGTCTTTTTCTCCGGACTTAGAAGTGAAGGATCTCAGTGTCATTGTCGATAATAAACCACTGTTTTCTAATCTCTCATTCAAAGCTTCCAAAGGCCAGATAATCGGTATCACTGGGCCAATAGCCTCAGGCAAGAGTGCCCTAGGGAAAGTCTTTATTAAGAAACTAGATTATCAAGGCAAAGTAATGCTTTTTGGTAAAGAACTAAAAGATTATTCCTTACCAGAAATAAGCGGCAGTGTTACCTATATGGGACATAAGAGCGACTTACTTACTGAGACCATCAAAGAAAATATCGCCTTTGGTGAAAGCCGGGATGTTATTCCTTATCTGAAAGCTGTTAGCTTTGAGCCTGATATGGACAGTATGCCTCTAAGAGAAAACACTTTAGTTGGCAATGAGGGAGTTAAACTATCCGGCGGACAGCAGGAAAGAATCGCTTTAGCCAGAACTATCTATCACAAAAAGAATTTGATAATACTTGATGATCCTTTTGCCTCTGTTGACCCTCAAACCGAAAAAGAGATACTCGCTTCCTTGAAGAAAGACTTTTTAGGAACGATTGTCTTATTGATTTCCCATCGTCTGACCTCATTTAGCGATATCGATTCCGTGATTGTGATAAATGGGGATGGCACGGTAAGTGTAGGAAGACATGCCGACCTTTTAAAGAGTTCCAAAGTCTATCAGAACCTTTATCAGTTGCAGTCTTATAGTGGGGAGGTAAGCCACCATGAATGATTTCAAAGCTTCCCGGTTTGTTGCTCAGTTTATGAAGAAGCATATCGGAATGAGTCTAGTACTGGCTTTTGCTATCCTCGGGACTTCAATCTCCTCCCTTTTGCCTTCTTATACCCTTAAATATTTAATAGATGGTTTTCTAGAACCGGCCATCAATGGTTCCGTCACTATTACCAATGGGAAAATCGTTGGACTATCCTTCTTATATTTCTCTACTTACCTTTTAGTCAGTCTTTTTACCATTCTTCAAAACTACATGATAGATGTCTTCGGACAGAAACTGATTCACGAGCTTCGCTATGCCATGATTGAAAAGTCTCACCGTCTGACTAGCTCTTACTTCAGGAGAAACGGCACTGGCAGTATGACAAGCCGTGTAACTGATGATGTCAACAGCATTGAACAGCTATTTGCCGAGGGACTAGTCTCTTTGGTAGTCAACCTTTTTAAGATCCTCGGTATCTTGATATCAGTCTTTATTTTCAGCTGGGTCTTAGGCCTAATCCTTTTTGCCATCATCCCTGTCATTTATTTCATTACCCAGGCTTTTAGGAAGAATATGCTGAAGAATCAGTTAGCTAATAGAAAAATCCTGAACGAAGAGAGCAACAATCTTTCTGAAACGATTGACTGCAATAATACTATTAAGAATCTTTCTAAAGAGGGGTATCGGGAAGAAGAGTTCAAAGGCCTTCTAAATAAAGGCTTTAAAGTAATGGACAAGACTGGCTGGTTTGATTCACTTTATGGACCGGTAATTGAAATACTTAAAGCTATCACAATCAGTGCTGTTACTTTGATTGTCTGTTATTCTCAAGATACCAACTCCATCATTGGCTTATCTATTGGTACCTTTGCTGCTGCCATTAATCTAATCTCTAATGTTTTTTCTCCAATCCAGACTATCGGCCAGGAAATTCAAACCATGCAGGAAGGTAAAAGCGGCATTGAAAGAGTAGAGAAGTTCATGAGCGAAAAAGAAATCTGCTTAAAAGAAGATTCATTAAAAGCTAACGATATCATTAATAAAAAATTCCCTTATCTCTTAGAATTCAAAGACTTGTCCTTCCATTATGATGATGGTCAGGAATTAATCTACGATGATATGAACCTTCAAGTTAAGAAACTTGAGAAGATATGTTTGATCGGTAGAACCGGAATAGGTAAAACTACTCTCTTCCGGCTAATACTAGGTATCTTAGAACCCACCAAAGGCCAAATCCTCTTTAATGGCTATGATGTCACCAAGATTCCCGATACTGAGAAAAGAAAAATTTTTGGCTATGTCGAACAAGGGTTCAAAGCTGTTCCCGGATCGGTTATGGATCAGATAACCTTAGGCGATCAGAGCATTTCTCTTAAGGAAGTAAGAAAAGCCATGTCAGATTCCTTCCTTGATGATTATGTGATGAAGACCATCCCCAATAACTATCAGGCACCTTTCCGCGAAGAAGACTTCTCTCAGGGACAGCTTCAGTTACTAAACTTAGCCAGAGCTACTGTTCTTACCCCTCAGCTTCTTCTCCTTGATGAAATCTCCGCTAACCTTGATAGTGAGACGGAGAAAGAAGTCATCAAGGCTTTAGCCAAAGCCAGCAATGATAGGACCGTTGTCTCTATTTCCCATCGTCTTTCAGATCAGTTAGGCTTTGATAGAGTCATCGAAGTAGAAAAAGGGAAGATAATTTCCAAATAATTAAAAACCGGAACTTGATTCCTTGACGAACAAAGTTCCGGTATTCTTTTAAGCTTTCAATTTAGCAAACAAGTCTTTGGCGGCCTTAATCGTATCATCCATATCGAAGTATTTGTATTGACCTAATCTTCCGGCAAAGATGAGCTTCTTGTCCGCTAAGGCTTTTTCCTGATATTTAGCATAGAGGTCAAGATTCTCTTTATTGTTGATCGGATAGAAAGGATCATCACCAGGCTTAAATTCTTTAGGGTATTCTCTAGTCACATAAGTGACTGGGCTTTCTCGGTAATTAAAGAATTTATGCTCAATGACTCTCGTATAAGGTACTTCTCTTTCGGTATAGTTGATGACGGCATTTCCCTGATGGTTCTCTTCCTCTAATCTGTCAGTTTCAAAACGGAGAGTACGATAAGAAAGATGCCCAAAGCAATAATCATAGAATCTATCGATTTCACCGGTATAGATTATTTTATTGGCCTGCTTCTCTAATTCGTCCTTGTTATCTAAGAAATCAATATTCAGCTTAACTTCGATGCCTTCGAGCATTTTCTCAATGATAGCAGTATAGCCATCAACCGGTATTCCTTGGTATCGATCATTGAAGTAGTTGTTATTATAGGTGAACCTTAAAGGAAGACGCTTGATGATGGAACTAGGCAAATCCTTGCAGGCTCGGCCCCACTGCTTTTCCGTATAGCCTTTGATCAAAGTATTGAAGACATCGCTTCCAACGAGGCTTAAAGCCTGGTCTTCCAAGTTTTTGACTTCCTTGATATCAGCGGCCTTGACCTGTTGATCGATTTTCTTTTTGGCTTCCAAGGGAGTAGTGACACCCCATAAAGCGTTAAAAGTATTCATATTGAAAGGCATATGATAGAGCTTTCCTTTAAAGAAAGCTAAAGGAGCATTGATGAAGTTATTCATCTCCCCGAAAGAAGAAAAATAGTCCCAGATTTCTTTGTCATCAGTGTGGAAAATGTGAGGACCATAGACATGAATATCAATATTATCTTTTCTTTCAGTATAGATAGCACCGGCAATAACTGGCTTTTTATCGATAACTAAGACCTTATAGCCAGCTTTTGTAGCTAAGTTAGCAAAAGTCGCGCCAAATAAACCAGCACCAACAATTAAATAATCATACATGCAAAGAAAACCCTCCAATTAGGTTGCTTACTAAAATTTGTATTGTCTATTATTCTATCCTAATGTGATAGAAAAGAAAACCACCCCAAGAGAAATAATATTTCAAGTCTTTTTATTTTTAAGCTAAGATCAGTATAATGTTTTACTGGGAAGAAAAAATGGAATACGATGTAATCATTGTCGGTTCAGGCCCGACTGGGTACATGTGTGCCTATAGGCTTAAGGAAAAGAATCCTAATCTTAAGATTTTAGTAATTGATAGAGGCAAGGACATCACTCAACGTGTCTGTCCGGTTTTGACGCACAAGTTAAGCGTCTGCCCTAAAACCAAGAAAGGGACTGGCTGTATCCCATCATGCAGTATGACGACAGGATTTGGCGGCGCCGGTGCTTTCTCAGACGGTAAGTTCAATATCACGACCCAATTCGGTGGTTGGCTTACTGACTATATAGGCGAAGATACGTTATTGAATCTTATTGATTATTGTGACCAGGTTAATTTAAAATTCGGAGCCTCTAAAGTCCTTACTGATCCTTATACGGATGAAGTAAGAAAGATCGAGCAAAGAGCTATCGGTGTTGGACTGATGCTTTTAAGAGCCAAAGTCAGACATCTTGGGACGGAAGAAAATTTAAAGATATTATCGAGAATCAAACGTCACCTTGATGAGGAAGGCGTTCAGTTTATCTTTGAAAAAGCGGTCTCTGATATCACTATCAAAGATGGCAAAGTCAATGGCGTTATCTTAGAAGACGGCACTTCTTTTGAAGGCAAAAATGTCGTTTTAGGAGTTGGACGTGAAGGCTCAACCTTCTTAGAGAAGATGCTGACCTCTCATGGTGTCGCTTTTGTTAACAATCAGGTTGATATCGGCGTTAGAGTAGAAACCAGCAATGTGGTTATGCAGGATATCAATAAATACCTCTATGAGGGAAAGTTTGTCTTTAATACTCCTCAAGGGACTTTAGTCAGGACATTCTGCTCTAATCCCTCGGGTCATGTGGTTATTGAAAACGATGATGGAGTTATCCTTGCTAATGGGCATTCTTATAATGACCCTAAGCTTGGGTCTAACAATACTAACTTTGCCTTATTAGTCTCCCATAAGTTCTCCGAGCCTTTCTCTGATCCTAACCAGTTTGCTAAAGACGTTGCTAGTCTTGCCAATAGATTAGCCTGTGGCAGTGTCATTGTTCAGAAGTACGGAGACTTGAAAAGAGGAAGAAGAAGCACACCAAAAAGAATCGCCCAAGGCTTTGTAAACCCCACCTTAAAGGAAGCAGTCCCTGGCGATTTAGGTCTCTGTCTTCCTTATAAGACCTTGATTTCAATTATTGACATGATTGAGGCTCTCGACCATGTAACTCCTGGTATTGCTAACGAGCACACTTTGCTTTATGGAGTCGAAGCAAAATTCTATTCCGCCCGTCCTATCACTGACAACAACCTGGAAGTGAAAGGCATCTCTAATCTATATTGCGGCGGTGACGGGGCTGGTATGACTAGAGGTTTAGCTCAGGCCGGTGCTAGTGGCGTTTGGATTGCAGATAACATTCTCAAAGAGGGTAAATAAAAATGAAAAAATTCAACACGGTAGCAGTTGAGGGCAGTCAGTTTGGAGATGAAGGAAAAGGCAAAATCACCGATTACCTTGCTTCCAAAGCCGATGTAGTCTGCCGTTATCAAGGCGGAAACAACGCCGGACATACAGTTGAGATAGATGGTGTTAAACATGCTTTAAGGTCGCTTCCTTCCGGCATCTATAATCCTAATGTAACTAATGTCATTGCTAACGGCGTGGTCATGAATCCTTTTGCTCTTTTGGATGAATTAGATGAGAACATCAACAGCGGACTAAAGACCTATAACTTAAAGATTTCTAACCGCTGCCATTTGATCATGCCTTATCATATCGATTTAGACGGGGCCTATGAAGAAGCCTTAGGAGACAATAAAATCGGTACTACTAAAAGAGGCATCGGGCCTTGCTATGCTGATAAAGCCAAAAGAATCGGCATCAGAGCTGGTGACTTGTTAGATAAAGAATATTTGTACAAGAGGCTTGAAGCCGCTCTTGCTGTTGACAACAAGGAACTGGTGGCTTTTGGAAAGAAGCCTTATGAAATAGAGCCTCTCTATGAAAAACTTCTAGCCGCCACTGAAAGACTTAGACCTTTCATTACTGATACCTCCATCTTCCTTAACGATATGATTGATGCCGGTAAAAGAGTCGTCTTTGAAGGTGCCCAAGGCTCCTTATTGGATTTAGACCATGGCACTTATCCTTTCGTTACCTCCTCTAGCCCCACTTCTATCTCTATTCCCTTAAATGCCGGTATTGCTCCTCAGAAGATCAATAAAGTCCTCGCTATCATGAAAGCCTATATGACTAGAGTAGGGGGTGGACCTATGCCTACCGAGCAAAACAATGACTGGGGAAATGCCATAAGAGAAAAAGGACATGAATATGGCGTTGTCACTCATCGTCCAAGAAGAGTCGGCTATCTTGACTTAGTCCTCTTAGGATATACGATGAGAATCTCCGGTGTAACCGATATTGCCTGTATGCTCTTTGATGTCCTGATGGATGTCAAAGATCTGAAAGTCTGTGTGGCCTATAAGCTAGATGGCAAAGAAATCCATTATGTTCCGGCTAGCGAACCTGAATATGCAAGATGCATTCCGGTTTATAAGGATTTCAAAACTATTCCGACTTTCGATACCAAGAAAATCAAGACCTTGGACGATTTACCTATTGAAGCTAAGGAATATTTAGGCTTTATCTCGGATTACCTGAAAGCCCCGATTTCCATTTTGTCTTTAGGGCCTGATAGAACCGAAACTGTTAATTTGAAGAAACTATACTAGTAAAAGAAAAACGGGTGGTTAATAGCCACCCGTTTTATTTCGCAAGAAAAGCAACTTCTTCTTATAAGATTTAGATGATACCTTTATCAGAAAGGACTTTTCTCAGTTCGTCTGACTTAGCATAGTCTTTGTTTATACGTGCTAAATTATAGTCGCTGAAGTTCTTCCTATCTTCATCAGTCAAAGCTGGAATATCAAATCTTAGCCCTAAGATATTACTCATATAGGAGAAGGTTTTAACTAAGGAGGCTAAGCGATTTAAGTCGCTATCTTTCTTCATGGTCAGGGTATTGATTTCTTTATATTCCTTATCAAGGACCGTCATAGCATTAGCGACATTGAGATCATCGGCCAAGGCATTAAGGAAAAGCTCTTGGTCATCATTTAGGGGGTCACCTTCCTGAACATTGCTTAAAGCTAATTTGTAGGTAGCTTTCTTTAAGCTTAGCTCATAACGGCTAGCCTGCTTATCGCTAGCATCAAGATTCTCCTCAGTGTAGTTGATAGGAGCCCGGTAATGAGTAGAAAGGAAGAAAAGACGGACGGCATTTCCAGAATGCCTAGTTAAGACATCCTTAGCCAGAATAGAGTTTCCTAAAGACTTGGACATCTTGACTCCATTAGTAAGCAAGAATCCGACATGCATCCAGTAGTTAGCTAGGCGGGTATGGTTATGGGCTTCTGACTGAGCAATCTCATTCTCGTGATGAGGGAACTTTAAATCAAAGCCACCGCCATGAATATCAATGAGAGGTTTCTTAAAGACGGAGTTGACCATGACGACACATTCGGTGTGCCAGCCTGGTCTTCCCTTTCCTAAGATGGTATCAAACTTGATGCCATTATCATCAGTCAGCTTCCAAAGGGCAAAGTCCAAGGGGCATTCCTTTTTGGTGTTGACATCGATACTAGCTCCGCTTACCAGGTCA
>ENA-UOOE01002626-UOOE01002626.1-fermentation-metagenome-genome-assembly--contig:-NODE-2626-length-12542-cov-4.456715_pt1 | contig 12542 bp, 10 predicted proteins | sample MGYA00245776_ERZ724021 | MGnify/ENA primary metagenome ERZ724021 (study PRJEB28704, sample SAMN03018321) | fermentation metagenome | biome: anthropogenic terrestrial biome; feature: soil; material...
ATAAATCAAAAGGTCCTTGAAAATTTTCTATTTTTATATTTAAAGGCATTTATACATTTCTCCTATATTTTTTAATAAATATTCTTTTTTCCATTTTAATGCTGTATTCAATTCAACTTTCATTATGTCATTTAAAATTTTCTTTATAAATTTACCTTCTTTTATTCCAAGAGTCTTTATATCATTGCCATTTAAACTTAGTTTATAGGTACTCATGTTAGTTGTATAATTGTAAATTTTGCAATTTAATTCATCATACCAACTTAAAAATGTCAATTCATAGTCATTCATGCTTTTTAACAGATTATATAATTTATAGTTATCTAAAGTATTTTTCATGGAATCAATTATTATTTTCAGCCTTTCTGAAAAATATTTTATTGTACTCTTCAATTTTCTATTTAAAATTGAGTTTTCTATTAATATGTTAACATAAACTTCATCTCTTAGTGAATAAAATAACCTCAAAATTCTCATATCTATATTTTTGTAGATAGAAATCAAATCTTTTCCGTAAACTGAATCTTTAATTTCCAGTGCTTGTCCATCAATATTAAATATTTTTAATTCACTACACAAATAAATATTTTCTATCCAATTTATTTCACAACACAGAGAATATATTTCTTTAATTATCCTATCATTACTTATTGTATTAAAAATACCTTCCTTAATGCATTGTTCTATTTCCCATTTATCTTTTAAATGAAACCCATACCTTACACAATATTTTATAGCTCTAAATATTCTAGTAGGATCCTCTCTGTAACTATTAAAATGTATTTTTTTAATAATTTTATTTTTTATATCATCTATGCCACCATAAATATCCAATATACTATTTGTTACCATATCATATGCCAGTGAATTTATAGTAAAGTCTCTTCTATGCAAATCATCATATATATTTGAGGGTTCCACTATAGGAAGCTCTCCATCTTTTTTATAGTATTCCTTTCTACATCTTATTAAATCTATACCAATCCCATTTTCAAAAGCTAAAGTAGCTGTTTGAAAATTTTCATAATATTTATAGTATTTTATCCCTTTTAATTGCCCTGCAATACTATTTGGATTGACATTTATACATATATCAATATCTTTTATTTTATTTTTAAGTATTGCATCCCTAACAGCCCCACCTACTATATAGGCTTTTATGCCCTTTTTTATACATAAATTTCTTATTACATTCATAATTTCTACTTCATCTTTAGTAAATGATTTTAAAATATCCATGCTCATCCCTCCTCAGAACGCAAAACTTCTAAAAATACAATTAAATTGCTGGGAGGAAATTCAATTAGGCTTTCAAGTATATTAATATTTTAAACTTATAATTTAATTAAATATCTTAAAATGCAACTAGATCTGAATTTCCCGTTTGTATTATTATACTATATAACAAATATATGTATATTATACTTCCCCATTTACAATATTCTTAAGATTATCTTTAAAATTTCCTAATATACCTGGTTTTTTTACATCTCTATCGCTATATAAATCTACCTTACCTTTAAGTTCTCCATCTACATATACATCGCAATATCCAACTTTTTCACCTTTTTTATACTGTCTTTTATTTTTATTTATAACACATTTACAGGTAACTTTATTTTCCTTTCCTTTTTCCACTACTACCCTTAAATCTGAGGATGACTTTGCCATAAAAAATCTGTCTCCCCCTTTATTTAAATTAACCTTTTCTATATCATTTCCTTTTTTCAAAATATCAATAGAAGTATATTTTGAAAATCCATAATTCATAAGCATACTTGCCTCTTTATTTCTTTCTTTATAAGTAGGGGAACCCATAACTACAGCCAACATTCTAGCACCATCTCTAACTGAAGTAGCTGATATACAATATTGGGCAGAATTTGTAAATCCTGTTTTCAAGCCATCACAGCCTTTGAAAAACCTAACTAACTTATTATGATTTACTAGCTCTATAGGACTTTTTCTCCCCTCTGATATAGTTTCCATATATGTTCCTGTATATTTTAATATATTAGGGTGTTTTAAAAGTTCTCTAGACATCAGTGCTATATCATAGGCAGTAGTATAATGACCTTCTTGACTTAGTCCTGTGCAGTTTTTAAATTCTGTACTATTCATTCCAAGTTCTTTTGCCCTTTTGTTCATAAGTTGCACAAAGGCTTCTTCCGTACCTCCTAAGTATTCCGCCACAGCAACTGCAGCATCATTTCCAGAAGCTATTCCTATGCCTTTTATTAAATCCTCTACACTTCTAACTTCTCCTGTATCCAATAGCATGGAACTTCCACCCATTTTTTTTGCATTTTCACTAACAGTAACTTTGTCTGAAAGGGACATTTTCCCCGAATCCAAAGCTTCCATTGTCAAAAGCATATCCATTATCTTGGTGACAGAAGCAGGTTCTAATTTTTCGTGAGCATTTTTTTCAAATATAATTTTACCACTTACTGGCTCCATAAGTAATGCAGATTTTGCATTTATATTTAAATCCGCTTTTATAGATTTAATTTCCTGTTTATCCTCCTCAGTTAAAGCTTTTGCTTTAACTACTGTACTCCCAAATCCTATTATAAAAAACATTATTAACAACATACTGAGTAAAATAAAACTAATCTGTTTTTTTCTCATTTCATTTTTCTCCTCCCTTCAAATGTATTTTTTCCCGAAATTAATAATATTATCACATAAGAGCATAAAAAAAATACACCAATATGAAAATACCATACTGGTGTATTTAAAATGATTATTTCTAAAAACTAAATTATAAATATAAGTATATTATATATTTTTTTAAATTTTTAGTTAATAATAAGAAGGTTTACAAATAACTTCATGAATTCTGCTACTAAATACACTGCTGGCATGAGAAGGTGTAAGTATCAATGCAGTATCGGCTCCATAAGCAGAGCCTCCTATTGCAACAACTGGCTCTCCATAAGGTATCAATCCCGCATCTAAAGCCATTATTCCAATTTCCACGCAAACCTTAGTACCCTGGCCAAATAATCTCAAGGTCTGGGCAATTATTTCAACAGAGTTAACTCCACCAAAAAGCTTACTAATTCCTCTTTCGGCTCCACTTAATACATGAGTAGTAGTTAATACTTTTATTCCACTGCTTTCAAGCTCACTTCGAACCTCTGTTGGAAATTCCATTTTTCCCTGTTCAGGATAGCCATTTGCATGTGTTACAACTACTATTTGCAAATCCTTGGCATCTTCCAACAATCTAGCAGTACCTCCTTTTGAAGAAGCTACAACAATATACTTTATATTCTTTTCTCTGGCAGCTTTTAGAGCTAAATCAATAGTATCTTTAGTATTTTCTTTACCTTTTTTGCTAAAATACATAGCAACTCATACCTCTTTTCTTCATTTAAATTATACAAACATTATATAAATAATTCTGGCTCTTTTCTAGAGGCAAAATCAATTTCCAATTCATATTTATGTCTTAAATAATCCTCATCATCATAATATTTTGCACCATGGGGACATTTCTTGATACAGGCACCACATTTAATACAAATGCCATTTAATTTAGACACATCCTTAAAATCAATAGACCCCATAGGACAAACATTTACGCAAATTTTACAATCAGTACAATTATCATTGGTTTTTGGAGTAACCTTTCTAATGTCAACAGGAATTCCCTGTTTATTCTTAGGTTTATAATATTTCCTATAAGGATTATTCCCTTTTACAATTAAAGTTTTTATTTCATGTTCAGTTGTTAGTTTCCTACATATGTTGTCTACAAAATTCTCTACTATAATCATATCTTTTTCATCTGGTCTACCCTTGGCAAGAATTTTAGAAAATGAATGTTCTCCTATAAAAGCACCTGCCCCAATAACTTTGAAATCATTTAACTCAAGTATATCCTTTAATTCTATTAAAGCATCATCATAATTTCTATTGCCATAAACAACTACTGAGACAGCCAATGCTCCATTTCCTTTAATAGAGTTTAAATACTCTAATAATACATTTGGAACTCTCCCTGCGTAAACAGGAACCCCTACAATGACAATATCCTGTCCTGTAAAAGAAACAAATTGTTCTCTAATCTTTGGTAATGTAAAATCAATATTATTTATATTCATTGTTTCACTACCAATATTTTTTAAAATACCCCTTGCTATTTTACATACTACTTTTTCAGTAGTGCCTGTGGCACTAAAATATAGTGTATTAATTTTTTTATTCATAGAATATCCTCATCCTTCCCTATTTATTTCAATAAAAAACACCCATTTAATACTTTTCCAATAAACACTTCTATAAGTTCTGGATCAAACTGTATATACGCATTTTTTTGTAATTCCTTTATGGCAAGTTGTTCTGGTAAAACACTGCCGTAGCTTCTTCTACTGGTCATGGCATCATAGGCGTCTGCTATAGCTATTATTCTAGACTGAAAAGGTATTTCCTTCTGTTTTAAAGATTTAGGATATCCACTTCCATCCCATTTTTCATGATGGGCCAGTATATACTTAGATATTTCCGACATATCATTAACTGAGCTTAATATTCTATATCCTATTTCCGGATGTTCTTTTATTTTGTTCCATTCACTTTCTGTAAGTTTTCCTTTTTTATCAAGTATATTTTCTTCTATAGCTATTTTCCCTATGTCATGTAATAGTCCTAACATTTTAAGTTCTTCAATTTGGCTTTTCTGCAATCCTAAGACTTCCCCCATATTTTTACATAATTCAGAAACTTTATAGGCATGCTCTTTTTCTCTTTCATTTTTTTCGTAGAGGATATTAATGATTAAATTTATAGTTTTTTTCCTCATAATAGGACTTTCAAAAAGCTTTTTCTTATACATATTATCTTCCGCTTTTTTAAAAATTTCTTCAATTTTTTGCTCACCATTTATTTTGCATTCATATCCAAAAGAAACATCTACATGAACAGAATTCACTTTTTCTTTTAATGCAATATCTTTGATATCATTTATAATTTGTCTAGCTTTATGTAAATCTGTTCTAGGCATCAAAATCACAAATTCATCCCCACCTAATCTCACAATAACATCCTCATTTCTACATCCTTTTTTTATAGCTTCCGACACTTTTTTAAGAAGTTCATCTCCCACAGTATGTCCAAAACAATCATTAATAAGTTTTAGACCATTTACATCAGCCATAACAATAGTTAAAGGGAAATTATATTTTGCATCCATTCGATTTAACTCTTCTTCAAAAAATCTCCTATTGTATAAGGACGTTAATTGATCCCTATAACTTAAGTATCTCAACTTTTGTTCCATTTCTTTCCATGTACTGATATCTCTACACATACAATGAAAAACTTTTTTTCTATTAAGCAAAATAGTGGTCATCATAACTTCAACAGGTACTAATGTACCATCAATTCTTTCATACCACCATTCAAATTTAAGTCTAACATTTTTAATAGTCCCTCTCAGTATTTCCTCTTGTTTTCTCTTTGAAATACTTCCATCAGGCTGTCTTTCCGGAGAAAGTTCATAGAAACTTTTTCCAATTATTTTAGCTCTAAAATCATATTTTAGTAATTCTACAGCAGCTGTATTACAATCGATTATTTTATTATTTTCCAATATAATAACTGCATCGGATGAACTTTCAAAAAGCGTTCGGAAAGTATACTCACTATCCTTTAATTCTTCCTCACATCTTTTCTGTTCAGTTATGTCCTTATATATGCCGAAGACTCCTATCTGTTTATTTTCACAGAATATGGGACATGCAAGTATGCGTACATTAAATAAACTCTTATCTTTTTTCATTCTAAAAGTTTCATATTCTATAACATTTCCATTGATAACCTTTTTAGAAATATTCTCAGCCTCTTCAATTGCTTCAACATGCACAATTTTATTATTTATATAATTATTTCCTAGTTCCTCTTTAGTATATCCAAAAAGTTTTTCAAAGGCGGAATTTACATCAATAATTCTATCCTCATTATCCAGTATACATATGGCCTCAGGAGAATTTTTCAAAAATCGGCTAAAATAAAGTTTCTGCAACTGTAATTCCTCTTGTGATTTTTTCTCCTGTGCAATATCTTTATATATAATACATAATCCAATTTGACTTTTATTAATTATAAATGGAAAAGCAGCTACATTTACATCTATCAATACACCGTCTCTTCTTTTTCCTTTGCTTTCTGAACTAATAGTACCTCCCTGCATAACTATATCAGAAAATTTAAAGGTATCTTTTACATGAGGTTCTGCAATAACATCATTCCAAAATGCTCCTTTTATCTCTTCTCCCTTATATTGAAAAATTCTTTCAAAAGAATGGTTAACGTTTACAATTCTATATTCATCATCTAATATAATAATTCCCTCTTGAAAATTTTTAAATAGTTCCTCAAAATACATTTCCTGGAGTTCAAATTTTTCATTAAGTTTTAATAATTTACTTTTTCCTTTAAATACTATAAAAAGTAATATTATTACAATAACAGATAAAATAAAATTCACCAGTATAACACCTCTTTAACGGTTAATGTATTAAATATGATATATTAATAATTATATCTTAAAATATCTAACCATTCTATATATTGTAATAAATTCTCATATTATTTCTATGTAAAAAATCAGATTTGTAAAAATACACTCATAAATATTTTTAAGATTATTAAAAAATTCTTAGAAAATGAATATGGAAAGCAAAGACTTCTCTAAAATTATTCAAGAAATATCTACAAAAAGGGGTAATCCTAGGGTAACTGCGACCAACCGCAAACTCAATTCCTAGAATAATGATTTATTATTGTTGACAAAGACACAAAAATTCAATATAATATTGTTAATGCACCAACAGATAGGAGGACAGACCATGAACAAAGAAGAACAGGTCCTAATGGGTTTTTGGGACATATTTAATAAGAGAATTTGGCTTGATAGCTTTAAGATGAAAGTTAGTCTTAAAGGTTATAATCCTTCTGAAGTACATTGTATTGAATACATTGGAAGAAATGTAGATTCCAACGTGACAAAACTCGCGGAGTCCTCTTATATGACAAGAAGTGCCATAAGTAAATTAACTAAGAAGCTCATAAAAAAAGGCCTTATAGAAAGCTACCAGAAGCCGGATAACAAGAAAGAAATCTATTTTAGGCTTACTGAACAAGGGAAAGCAATTAACAAAGTCCATGAAGAATTGCACAAAGAATCTCAAAAGCGAGATAAAGCTGTATTTGAACAGGTAACCGAGGAACAATTTGACATTATGCTTAGTTTCACGGAAAAGTATAATAGGCATTTGGATGCGGAAATAAAGAAACTGGGTGTAGATATTACATCGGGATGTTGTGATAAACTATAATTGCACCATACTCCTTTTGAAGCGTATTATAGAATACGAAATTATACAAAAATGCCTAACCACAACACAATAAATTTGAATCATGAAAATGAAACCACATGCAGCCAGGCGCTATTGAGAACAGGCTGCATTTTTATTGCTATTATTTTGTTGACAAGGACACAAAAATGTGTTACAGTACTTTTGTGTCTGATGACACAAAATCCAGTTCAAAAGGAGTATTACAATTATGCAAAGAAAAGCAAGATTTTCAAAAGATTTTATGCTTGTCGCAATAGGCCAGATTATTTCCATATTCGGAAATCAAACTTTAAGATATGCTCTCCCGCTTTACCTATTAAATCAAACGGGTTCGTCCGCCCTGTTCGGGACAATTTTGGCTTGCTCTTTTATTCCTATGCTTATCCTGTACCCGATAGGAGGAATCGTTGCTGACCGTGTTAACAAAAGAAACATCATGGTGATTCTGGATTTTGGCACAGCAATACTTACTCTCCTGTTTTGCTTACTGGTGGGGAAAATAGATATTGTACCGCTTATGGCAGTCACAATGATTATTTTATATGGCATACAAGGCGCATATCAGCCGGCAGTTCAGGCAAGCATACCTATTTTGGTAGATACAGAAAACATCATGCAAGCAAATTCCTTTGTTAATCTGATCAACTCTCTGGCCAGTATGGTTGGGCCGGTAATTGGCGGTATATTATTTTCTATTGTCGGATTAGCGCCTATTCTATATGTAAGCATTGGCTGCTTTTTTGCATCTGCGATAATAATGGGAATCTTTCTCCATATTCCATTTGAAAAGAAGCAAGCAAATGGAAATATATTCGTTACTGGCATCAATGACCTTAAAGAAAGTTTTCGTTTTATGTTTAGAGAGCGGCCTGTTCTGTGGAAAATGTCTTTAATATTTGCCTCCATTGGTTTATTCTTGACTTCTTTGACTTTGATTGGAGTCCCGGTCATCATTACACAACACTTAGGATTTACCCCTGACACCGCCAATCGCTTATACGGATATGCGCAAGGTGTAATGGCTGCCGGTGCTATATTAGGTGGGCTGCTTGCAGGAGCGTTATCAAAGAAACTGAAATCAAAGGCAAATCCATTTCTCTTAATTGGATGTGCGTTGTCCATTCTTTTAGGAGGGATTGCGCTACAAACACTAAGAGGCCCGATGGAAATCTATATTATCATGGTAATTGGATGTGGCCTATTGGTGGCATTGTCAACAATATTTCAAATTCAACTGATGACATATGTTCAGATATTAACGCCCAAAGAATTAACTGGGAAAGTCATTTCATGCGTTATATGCATTTGCATGTGTACAAATCCTCTTGGACAGTTCATCTATGGTATTGTATTTGAAAAGATAGGAAGCAGCACATATCTCCCGTTTCATGTGGCCACATTGATAATGATAGGAATTAGTGTTCTTACCCACCGTATTTTCTATGGAATTGACCATTTAATAAAAGAACAAACAGAGAAACAGGTGGTTGACAGTGATTGAGGAAAAGCGGACAAGCGGAGGGTGTATTAAAGTCACCCTTTTTTGAGGACACAGCGTCAGTTTTGTTCTTATTTATAGATTATAACTTATTTTTATCTTTTTATCAAAAATAAATCACTAACATTACACATATAATGATAGTGCTTACATAACAATTGGGTTTTTATTCTATAATGTCGTAAACATACTGAGTTTTCGGAGGCTGCGTATCACCTATAGAAAAAGCATTTAGAGCTATTTTTTCTGCTTCCATACAATTATCCTTATTACTATGTAAAATACAGAGAGTATCACCTTCCAAAACCTTATCTCCCACTTTTTTAATCATCGTAATTCCAGCAGATAAGTCAATTATATCCTCTTTTGTCTTCCTACCAGCACCAAGTAACATTGCAGACCTTCCTATGGATTCAGCATGAATTTTGTATACATAGCCGCTTTTATGAGCCTTCACATCTATATGGTTTTGTGCCTGAGGAAGCAGCTGTGGATTATCAATTACGTGGGGATTTCCTCCTTGTATCTTTACTAATTCCTTGAATTTTTCTATTGCCCTGCCTGATTTGATCAGTTCCTCTAAAGTCTTATATGCTGTATTCACATCTTGAAATGCTCCACCTAATACTGACATATAAGAAGCTATCGTAAGTGCCACTAAAGTTTCGTCCTCTGCACCCTTACCATTTAATACTTCTATTGCTTCTTTGACCTCGTTAGCATTTCCTACTTCATATCCTAAAGGCTGATTCATATCCGTAACCAATGCTATAGTTTTTTTATTAAGGGATTTGCCTATTGAAACCATGGTTCTTGCCAGATTCCTAGCTTCATCTAAAGATTTCATAAATGCACCGGAACCTACTTTTACATCTAAAACTATTGCATCTGCCCCGGAAGCTATTTTCTTACTCATAATTGAACTTGCTATTAGAGGAATACTATCTACTGTGGAAGTAACATCTCTCAATGCATAGATCTTCTTATCTGCAGGAGTTAAGTTTGCAGACTGACCTACAATAGCCATTTTACATCTATTCACGTTACTTATAAAGTCATTTTTGCTTAATTGTGTGTTAAAATCCTCTATGGCCTCCAATTTATCTATGGTACCGCCAGTATGACCCAATCCTCTGCCGCTCATTTTAGCCACAGGTATACCTAGTGCGGCCACTAAAGGTACAACAATCAAACTAATTTTATCTCCTACACCTCCAGATGAATGTTTATCTACTTTTATTCCTTTAATATCTGATAAATCCATTTTATCTCCAGAATTAACAAAAGACAGGGTTAAATTTGCAGTCTCCTCTTCAGTCATACCTTTAAAGCAAACCGCCATGAGAAAAGCTGCCATCTGATAATCAGGTATTTGTTCCCTCACATAACCCTGTACCATTTCATCTATTTCTTCTGATGTTAAACTTTCACCAATTTTTTTCTTCTGAATTATATATTTCATATCCATGCTAAATTTCTCCCTCAAAATATATACCTTATCTATGATTATTGAAAAATTCTAAATAAGTGTTTGAAAGATTTTTGTGTTTCTCAGTTATTTTTTATTAGCTCTTTAAAACTAATTCCATACAAATCATTTTTTATATCTAAGAAATCTAATATAGTTTTGCCTATATCCGAATAACTACCCCTTATGCCTACATCTACACCAGCTCTTAAATTTTTTCCATATACTAAAACAGGTATATACTCTCTGGAGTGATCTGTGCTTTCGGTGGTTGGATCACAGCCATGATCTGCAGTTATCATAAGTACATCTTCCCTATTCATATAAGAAATTATTTCAGGAATCCTTTTATCCGCCTCTACAATAGCTTTGGCATATCCCTCTATATCATTTCTATGTCCATATAACATATCAAAGTCAACTAAATTTGTAAATATAATTCCTGATTTATTTTTTTTCATATAATTTAAAGTTTTGTCTATGCCATCCATATTATCTTTTATGTGAACGGCCTCTGTTATTCCTCTTTTATTGTATATATCCTCTATTTTACCCACTGCCATTACATCTAATCCCGCTTCTTTTATATAGTCCAGCATGGTTTTTCCCGGAGGATCTAGTGCAAAATCTCTTCTATTTGAAGTTCTTATATATTTCCCTTTGTCATAAATAAAAGGCCTTGCAATTACCCTTCCTACAGTTCTATCTCCCGAGAGCATTTTTCTTGCTATCTTGCACATTTTATATAGCTCCTCCAAGGGAATGACCTTTTCATGGGCAGCTATCTGGAAAACACTATCTGCTGAAGTATAAACTATAGGATACCCCGTATCTACATGTTCTTTTCCTAATTCGTTTATTATTTCTGTACCTGATGCCACTTTATTTCCAAGTACTTTTCTGCCAATTTTATATTGAAATTCCTCTATTATATCCTTGGGAAATCCCTGTGAATAAGTATTTAAAGGTGTTTTAATCACAATCCCCGCCATTTCCCAGTGTCCTGTTACAGTATCTTTTCCTTTAGATAATTCAGTACATTTCCCAAAATTCCCCATAGGTTCTTCACATCTACTTAAATTTTCAACTCCCTGTATATTTCCAATTCCCAATTTATATAAATTAGGAATTTCTAATCCGCCTATGGCTTTTGATATATTTCCCAAAGTATTACTTCCTGCATCTCCATATTCTTCTGCATCTGGTAATTCTCCTATACCCATACTGTCAAATACTATTAAAATTATTCTCTCCAAATAAAACTCACCCTCTCACTATATAAAAACTATTTAAAATATATGTTAATTATGCCCGTGGATGAGATTTTTTATATACTTCTGCAATTTTATTCTTCTTTAGTACTGAAGAATATATCTGGGTAGCAGATAAATCTTTATGTCCCAAAAGTTCCTGTACAGATTTAATGTCTGCACCGTTTTGCAGCAAATGTACTGCAAAAGAATGTCTTAAAGTAAAGGCATTTATATCTTTGTCTATCTTAGATTTTTTTGCATAGTATTTTACAATTTTCCAAAATCCCTGTCTACTCATAGCTGCACCTCTTAAGTTCAAAAACAAGGTATCTAAATTGTATATATTTAATTTAGGTCTTATATCCAAATAATTTTTTAAATATTTTACTGCTACAGATCCTATAGGCACCAATCTTTCCTTGTTCTTTAAACTCTTACATCTTATATATGAGAACTTTAGATCTATATCATATATAGTTAAAGTCAAAAGTTCCATCACCTTCATTCCTGCAGCATACATTATTTCAAGCATAGCTTTATCCCTTATTCCTTTATAAGTAGTAGAATCTGGAGAATTAAGAAGCTTGTCTACCTCATCTACAGTTAAAACTTTAGGGATATTATGTTTTACTTTAGGGATTTCATAATACAAAAGGGGGTTTTCATTTATTACTCCTTTAACCATTAAATATTTATAAAAATTTCTAAGAGAAACTATATTTCTAACTATGGATGAAATTGCCTTTCCTTCTTTTTGAAGATACTGTACATATGCCATTATAGACACTACTTCCACTTCTTCTAAGTTTCCCTTTCTTTTTTTTATAAAATTATAGAATCTACTTATATCCCTTATGTATGCATCTAATGTATTTTTGCTCATGTGCTTTTTTTCCAGTTGCTCTGCATAACCCAGTAAAAAGCTTTCCAAAATTATCACCTACTCTTCGGGAGTT
>ENA-UOOE01002628-UOOE01002628.1-fermentation-metagenome-genome-assembly--contig:-NODE-2628-length-12540-cov-9.990789_pt1 | contig 12540 bp, 10 predicted proteins | sample MGYA00245776_ERZ724021 | MGnify/ENA primary metagenome ERZ724021 (study PRJEB28704, sample SAMN03018321) | fermentation metagenome | biome: anthropogenic terrestrial biome; feature: soil; material...
TGAAAAAGGCGGCTGGATTTTAAGTTACATTTACGGTAGTAAGTTACCGACAGTGCTGCATCAAATTTTATAAAACTATATACATTTAAATGGCAAAATCAAATTCATTTCACAAAAAAGAGATCGAGAAGAACAAACAGCAGAAGAAAAAAGAAAAATTACAGCGCAGGGAGGAGCGCAGGCAGCAGGGTGTCAGCTCCTTTGAGGATATGATTGCCTATGTGGATGTCAATGGCGTGATCGTTGATGAGCGTCCTGTTCCCACAAAAGCCCAAGAAATTGAACTGGAGAATATTGAAGTATCGGTACCTCGCAAGGAAGTTGAAGAAGAGGTGGGAGACCCCACCGGGCGTGTCGACTTTTTCGATGAGAGCCGTGGCTTTGGTTTCATAAAGGAGCAACACAGCGTGAACAAATACTTTTTTCATAAGAGTAATGCTGAGCCGGGAATTCAGGAAGATCACATGGTTACCTTCCGGCTTGAACGAGGTCTCAAAGGAATGAATGCCGTGGATGTGAAGATCATCCGTTCATAAAACAAAAACTCCGGGAATCCCGGAGTTTTTGTTTTATACCGTTTCCTTGCGGATAATTAACGCCACCTCGTCGGGGGTGACACTTTTTTGTTCCCCCGTCTGCATATTTTTCAGAGTAATTGTTCCCTCCTTCATCTCATTCTCTCCCACCATCGCTACAAATGGAATATGATTGCTGTCGGCATAGGAGAGCTGCTTCTTCATCCTGGCCGCCTCGGGATATAATTCACAACTGATACCTGCACGCCGCAGTTGCGTAATCACCGGCAAAAGGTAGTCCGCTTCCCGCTCGCCGAAGTTCACAAAGAGCAGGTCGGTATCCTGGACGAAACTTTCCGGGAAGAGGTTCAACTGATTCAGCACATCATGGATCCTGTCTGCCCCGAATGAGATACCCACGCCCGACACGCCGGGCAGCCCGAAGATGCCGGTGAGGTTGTCATACCTGCCGCCGCCCGTGATGCTTCCGATCTCCACATCCAGTGCCTTCACCTCAATGATGGCTCCGGTGTAGTAGTTCAGTCCGCGCGCCAGTGTCAGGTCGAGTGTCACCTCGTTGTTCAGGGCAAGCATCCTGGTCTTCCCTAAAATGAAGGCCATCTCATCCACTCCCTTGAGCCCGGTCTCAGAGGCAGCAAGCACCTCCCGCAGCCGCGACAGTTTCTCTTCCGTTGTTCCACTCAGCATCAGGATGGGTTGTAGCCTGTCGACGGCCGTCCGGGCAATCCCTTTCGCCTCCAGCTCCTCATTTACCAGCTTCAGGCCAATTTTATCCAGCTTGTCGATGGCCACGGTAATGTCGGTGATCTTGTCTGCCTCACCAATGATCTCCGCAATGCCCGAGAGTATCTTGCGGTTGTTCAGCTTTACCTGCACCCTGATGCCCAGGCGGGTGAACACCTCATCCATGATCTGTATCAGCTCCACCTCATTCAGCAGTGAATCCGATCCCACAATATCGGCATCACATTGAAAAAACTCACGATAGCGTCCTTTCTGTGGACGGTCGGCCCGCCATACAGGCTGAATCTGAAAGCGTTTGAAGGGGAAGGTGATTTCATTGCGATGCATCACCACGTAGCGCGCGAAGGGCACGGTGAGGTCGTACCGTAGTCCCTTCTCCGATATCTTGTTGGCGGTCTTCACTGAGTTCCCTTCGGCAAGGTCATCGTCATTCATGGAAGTGAGGAAGTCGCCCGAGTTCAGTATCTTGAACAGCAGCTTGTCTCCTTCCTCGCCATATTTTCCCATCAGTGTCGACAGGCTTTCCATTGCCGGTGTCTCAATCTGCCGGAAGCCATAGAGGCGGTATACCTCCCTGATAGTGTCAAATATATAGTTGCGGCGAACCATCTCCTCGGGGGAGAAGTCGCGCGTACCTTTGGGAATCGAGGGCTTTTGCATCGTTCTTCTTTTATTATTTGGGATGCAAAGGTAGTAAAAATTAGCGATCAGCGGTTAGTTTTTCAGCTTTCAGTAGTCCGCTTTCATCGGTCAGCAACATATTAAAGCAGGTTGCTTGCCAGCTCTGAGAGTTCGCTTCGTTCGCCCTTCACCAGATTCACATGTCCGAATATCTGCTGTCCGCGCATCTTGTCGATCATGTATGCCAGGCCGTTCGACTGCATGTCGAGATAGGGAGAGTCAATTTGCTGCAGGTCGCCCGTGAATACCATCTTGGTCCCTTCGCCGGCGCGGGTGATGATTGTCTTCACTTCATGTGGCGTCAGGTTCTGTGCTTCGTCGATGATGCAGTAGGTGCCGCTGAGGCTTCGTCCACGAATAAAAGCCAGTGCTTCAATCTCCAGTTGTCCCGTTTTCTGCATCTCCTCGATTGTCCGCAGGTCGGAACTGTTCTGACCCAGATGCTGTTTAATCACATTCAGGTTGTCGAACAGCGGCTGCATGTAGGGTGCAACTTTCTGTTTCTCATCTCCGGGCAGGTAGCCCAGATCCTTGTTCGACAGGGAGACGATGGGTCTTGCCAGCAGTATCTGACTATAGATCTTGTTCTGTTTGAGAGCTGCTGCCAGTGCCAGCAGTGTCTTTCCGGTACCCGCCTTGCCCGTGAGGCCCACCAGCTTCACTTCCGGATCGTTCAGTACCTCAAAGGCAAAAGCCTGCTCCGCATTGCGCGGCTGTATGCCGAAGTTGTTCTCCTTCTCTACCTTCTTCACCTTTTGTGTGAATGGATTATACCGCGCCAGCACGCTGTTGCGTTCGCTCTTCATGATGAAGCACTGGTTGGGTTCGGGTTGCGTCTCAAAGGTGATCTCCTCCAGATCCACACCCGCCGGATGGGCATAAATTTTATCGATGAGTTCCGGGTCTACCCCTTCAATCACCACCTCGCCCTGATCGAATATATCGATGTTGGTCACCTTGTCGTTGATGTAGTCCTCCGCCGTCATCCCCAGCGAGCGGGCTTTCATCCGCAGGTTGATGTCTTTCGATACCAGTATGGTCTTCATCTCCGGATGTTTTTCCGCAATGTCGGCCACCACGGTGAGGATGCGATTGTCGGGTATCTTTTCCGGAAAAGCATCGTTGATGCGTTTATTGTCGCGTGATCCGTTCACGATGTACAGTTTTCCCTTGCCCACGCCCAGGTCGGCACCATGGGTGAAGAGGTCGTCATCGGTGATCAGGTCCAGCTCTCTCACGAATGCACGGGCATTGAAGTTGATCTGGTCGCTTCCTTTTTTGAACTTGTCCAACTCCTCCAGCACCATAAAGGGAATATAAATGTCATTTTCCTCGAAGTTGTCCAGGCAGTTATAATCATGAAGAATCACGTTGGTGTCGAGTATGAAGTTTTTCTTGGCCCCGGCAGCGCTGCTTTTGCGGCGTCTTGTTGTACCTGCTTTCGGGGAACTGGCAGAAGTGCTCTTTTTGGTTTTCTCTTCGTTCTTTTCGGAAGTTGTCATATTTTTAAAATTAAGTTGTTTCAGTGGTTAGCGTCCAGCGTTCGCGTTCAGCTATCCCAAAATTTCCGTATCTTTGCAGCCATGATGTTCCTGCAAATGTAAAGAAAATTTTATGAAGACAATCCTTATAACCCTTTTTTCTGTAATGACGATGACAACTGCCACGGCGCAGGAGAATCCTTTCTTCCGGCCGTTTAATACGCCGCACGGTACGGCGCCCTTTCAAGAGATTAACATTACCCATTATGAGCCGGCCTTCGAAAAGGCCATGGTGGAACACCAGGCCGAGATTGACCGGATCACCGCCAACCCCGCCGCACCCAGCTTCGCCAATACCATCGCGGAAATGGAGTACTCCGGCGAGATGCTAAGCCGCGTAAGCAGCGTCTTCTTCAACCTGCTCAGCTCCGAGAGCAACGAGGAGATGATGGAGATCTCGCAGCAGCTTAGTCCGAAGCTGTCGGAACACAGTAACAACATCAACCTGAACGAAGATCTCTTCCGGAGGGTGAAGGCAGTCTACGACGCCCGCTACACCGCAGGGCTCACCCCTGAACAGATCCGTCTTACGGAGAAGTACTTCGAAGGATTCGAAAATAGCGGGGCCACCCTCTCGCCCGAAGGGAAGGAGAAGTATCGTACCCTCTCCACGGAGCTGAGCATGGCCACCCTCAACTTTGGGCAGAACAACCTGCGGGAGACCAACGCCTACGAGATGTTGCTCACCCGCGAGGAAGACCTGGCGGGGCTGCCCGAAAGTGTGATCGATGCCGCTGCCGCCAAGGCAAAAGCCAAGGGCCGGGAAGGGTGGCTGATCGACCTCTCCGCACCCAGCTACATCGGTTTCATGAAATATTCCACACGGCGTCCCCTGCGCGAGAAACTGTACATGGCCTACAATACCAAGGGAGTGAAGGGGGGCGAATACGACAACCGGGAGCTCGTGCAGAAGATCGTCAACCTGCGTCTGGAGATCGCCAACCTGCTGGGTTACAAGAGTTACTCCGACTATGTGCTGAAGAACCGCATGGCCAAGAATGCCGAAGGGGTGTTCGGCCTGCTCAACCGGCTCACGGATGCATTCGGTGCCGTTGCCCGCGAAGAGGTGAAGGCTGTGGAGACATTTGCCGCGGAGATGGAGGGAAAGCCTGTTGATTTACAACCGTGGGACTGGAGCTTCTATGCCGACAAGCTGAAAGACAGTCGCTTCGGGGTGAACGACGAGATGACCCGGCCCTACTTTGAACTTGAAAATGTGAAGAAGGGAGTCTTCGGACTGGCCACCTCGCTTTACGGGCTGCAGTTTGTGCCAAACCCAGGCATACAGGTCTACCATCCCGAGGTGGAGGCCTTCGATGTGCTGGACGAGAGGGGCGACTTCCTGTCCGTGTTGTATACCGACTTCCATCCGCGTGAGGGCAAGCGCTCCGGCGCATGGATGTCCTCCTTCAAGAGCCAGTATATTAAGAATGGCACAGACAGCCGCCCTCATGTCACTATCGTGATGAACTTCACCCGCCCAACGGAAACCCGTCCGGCATTGCTCACCTTCGATGAGGTGGAGACCTTCCTCCACGAGTTTGGACATGCGCTGCATGGCATGCTCTCGCGCTGCACCTACGAAACCCTCTCAGGTACTTCGGTCTACCGCGACTTCGTGGAACTGCCATCACATATCATGGAGAACTGGCTTACCGAGAAGGAATACCTCGACCGGTTTGCCTTCCATCACGAAACAGGCGAAAAAATGCCCGACACGTTGCTGCAGAAGATCATTGATGCCTCCAATTACAACGTGGGATACCTCACCCTGCGTCAGCTTTCCTTTGGTTACCTCGATATGGCCTGGCATTCGCTCACCGAGCCATATAGCGGCGATGTGCGCACCTTCGAGCAGGAAGCCATGGCACGTGTGCAGCTGTTGCCGGTGATACCCGATGCCTGCTTGTCGACCTCCTTCGCACACATCTTCTCCGGTGGATATGCGGCCGGCTACTACAGCTACAAGTGGGCCGAGGTGATGGATGCTGATGCCTTCTCGCTGTTCAAGGAGAGAGGTATCTTCGATAAGGGCACAGCCAACTCGTTTAGGCGCAACATCCTCGAACGGGGCAACACCGAAGAGCCCGTGGAACTCTACAAGCGGTTCCGCGGCCGCGAAGCATCAGTGGAGGCACTGTTGAAGAGAAGCGGGATAAATTGATACGGAATACTAAAATTTTCTGCTAAAATATTTTGAGACAATTATTTTATGTTTATCTTTGTTGCGCAAAAGTATTTTTTTAGCGGGCCGTTATTTAGTCACTTCACACACGTCAAGTTATTGCCTAACTCCTCTTATCGAAGAACTTCTGCAGAATTTATTTATTTTTTTTATTTTAATTATTTTACATGAACATTTTCGTAGCTGGCTTAAGTTATCAGATTACTGACGCCGATTTAAAAGAACTGTTTGAGGAGTATGGTGAAGTATCCTCAGCAAAAATCATTACCGACCGTGAAAGCCGCCGCTCAAAAGGGTATGGCTTTGTTGAAATGTCCAACGATGAAGAAGGACAACGTGCCATTGAAGAACTGAACGATGCAGAATACGACGGACGTACCCTTTCCGTATCTGTAGCTCGTCCTCGCGCCGAAGGCGAACGTGCACCCCGCAACAACAGTCGCGGTGGTTACGGTAACCGCGACAGAAACAGGTATTAATCGGAAAAGATTAAAAAGACAAAACTGCATCCCCGCGATGCAGTTTTTTTTATGCCCACTTTTAGGGTCATCCTTTTATTGTTACCTTTGCATTCACAATATCAATATATATATGCCCGTTATACTTTCCATAGAAACATCCACTCCCGCATGCTCCTGCGCTCTGTCACGCAATGGCGCACTGCTGGTCACCCGCGAAGACTTCCTCGGCCAATCGCATGCTTCCCTGCTGGGACGCTTCGTCCATGAGATCATGACCGCCGCCCGGGAACAAAACCTCATGCCGGATGCCATCGCCGTAAGTAGCGGCCCCGGTTCCTATACGGGACTGCGTATTGGTGTTTCGGAAGCCAAGGGGCTCAGTTACGGGCTTGGTATTCCGCTCATTGCGCTTTCCACGCCCCGTATCATGGCCTCCATGATGCAAGAAAATACAAGTGATGATCTCTTGCTCTGTCCCATGATCGATGCGAGACGTATGGAAGTCTACGCCACCTTCTACAATCGTTCGCTTCAGGTCATACGTGAAACGGCAGCCGATATTGTGGAGGAGGGAAGTTATGCCGATATCCTGGCTGCGCACAAGGTGCTTTTTTTTGGCAATGGTGCGGAGAAATGCAAGGCCCATCTCACCCATCCCCATGCACTGTTTACCGACGGAGTGCACCCCCTCGCTTCGGGTATGGTCCCCCTTGCCGAAGAGGCCTATGCCGCCGGAGACTTCGTCGACAGTGCCTACTTTGAACCTTTTTATTTGAAAGAGTTTGTGGCTACCCAGCCCAGGAATAAAATCATTCCCATTTAATAAATGCTGAAACACCTTTGCGCCGGTTCGCCGCGGAGGGATGGGTTTCAAGTTGTATTTGCCCCTTTGTCTCTAATCAAGAGATTATCTTTATGCCGGCTTGCCGCGGAGAGATGGGTTTCGAGGGTTAATGGTTTTAGGTAGCCATGCGACTTCAGGGAGCAAGCCTATGCTTACTCCATCCCTCTTCTGTTTTGTAGTAAACAATGCGGTCGTGGAGCCGGTCGGGTCTTCCCTGCCAGAACTCCATCACCGTCGGCCTGATCAGGAATCCCCCCCAGTGCGAGGGTCTTTCCACCTTTCTCCCCGCGAAACGCTGTGTCATCTCCCATTGCAGCTGTTCTATCTCGGCACGATTCTTCACGATCTTACTCTGGGGAGATGTCCATGCGCCAATCTTCGCATTTGCAGGCCGTCCATCGAAATAGGCATCCGACGCTTCTGCCGGCAGCTTCTCCGCGCGACCTTCCACCCGCACCTGACGTGCCATGTCGTGCCAGTCGAATACCAGCGCTGCATGAGGGTTGGCAAACAATTCCATGCCCTTGCGACTCAGGTAATTGGTAAAGAAGACAAACCCGTCTACCGTCGCCTCCTTCAGCAGCACCACCCGTGCCGAGGGTTTTCCTTCCAACGATGCTGTGGCTACAGTCATCGCATTGGGCTCCTTCAATCCGAAGGCAATGGCATCGTACATCCATTCGGTGAAGGTCTCCAGCGGATCTGCCGCCATCAGCCCTTCATCGAGTATATCGGCTTCATATTCCTGCCTCATCCTGCTCAGTTCATCCATAATGTCACGTTTTAGGGTTTTGGGCCGGTGAACGGTCAGTCTGCTTCGTCCTTGATCTCTCGCTTTAAGGTCCCGGGCCCATGTCTTTGCAGTTATAACGGACGAGAGAGCCTTTCTTCCGACAAGGAGCTGTTAATAATATGAAACGGGCATGTACATCTTTGCACTCAAGGCGAAATTAAAAATGAGTTTCATATGATATCTCCGAATTTTTTCGACAAGTAAATACAGAGGCAAAACTTGTTTTGACTATGTTGAACGTGGAAAAAGGCCAATGAAATTGAGAATAATAGCTTTAATAATATGAAACGAGCATGAACTACGAAGTAATCGACTTTGGCAAAATCATTATCACACAAGATCATGACTAAAGCGAGTTCCATATGACACCATTGAAAATAAATATTTTAGTCATATGAAAATTTCTTGTTTGTGAAAATGTGGAGTCATTATTGTATTTGGCGCCAAAATCCGCTAAAATCACCAATTTTAATTATCTTCGCACATCCTATTTTTTTTGGTGATGATTAAGGCAGAAAATATTACAAAGAGCTTCGGCTCACTTCAGGTACTCAAAGGTATCGACCTGGAAGTGGAGAAGGGAGAGATCGTCTCCATCGTGGGACCCAGCGGTGCAGGCAAGACCACGTTGCTCCTGATCATGGGCACACTGGAAGAACCCGATGGCGGCACAATCACCATCGACGGGCAGAAGCTGAGCAGGATGAGTGAAAAGAAGCTGAGCGACTTCCGGAATAAAAATATCGGTTTTGTCTTTCAGTTTCATCAGCTGCTTCCTGAATTCACTGCGCTGGAGAACGTAATGATCCCCGCACTCATCGGCAATGTGAAACACGCACGGGCCGAAGCACGGGCTCGGGATCTGCTGCAGATGATGGGTATTGGTGAACGTACTTCACACAAGCCCGGCGAACTGTCGGGGGGCGAGAAACAACGCGTGGCCGTGGCACGGGCGCTCATAAACGACCCCCTTGTGGTCTTTGCCGATGAACCTTCCGGCAGCCTCGACACGGACAACAAGGAGGAACTGCACAGACTTTTCTTTGAACTGCGTGACAAGCTTAATCAGACTTTCGTGATCGTGACGCACGATGAGCATCTGGCGTCGCTCACCGATCGTACCATTCATATGAAGGATGGGAGGGTGGAAGAGTAACGCCCTGCATTGATTGGTATTTGGCACATCATACTTTAATCAGATGAAACGAGCATGAATTGCTTTGCAATCGACATAGTCAAAACTAATTATACCCCATGTGATGATTATAACCGAGTTCCATACACCACAATGTAAAAAATATTTTAAACGTATGAAATTCAAAATAATATTTATGGCAATCGTAATAGCCGGTAGCATGCTCTCCTGTAATGAGACAGGAGAGAAGGCTGAACGTGCGAGAAACGGGAACGAGATAAATGAGCCCGCGGGGAAAGTCGCGCCTGCAATAAAAAATGGTATCATGACTCCCGAGGTGCTTTACAGCTTCGGCAGGGTGGGGGAGGCCACACTCTCGCCCGACAAGAGCCATCTTGTCTATCCGGTTACCTACGTGAGTATCCCGCAGAATAAAACCAATGCAGAGCTGTTTATCATGAAGAGTGACGGCTCAGATAAAAAGCAGCTCACCATCACCAACACGCAGGAGAGTAATCCGCAATGGATCGAGGGAGGGAAGAAAATTGCCTTCCTGAGCAATGAGACGGGCAGCTCCCAGATATGGAGCATAAATCCCGACGGGGGAGGCATGCGGCAGTTGTCGGATCTGAAGGAGGAAATTGAAGGATTTGCCTTCTCTCCCGATGGCAAAAAGGTACTTTTCATCAAAAGGGTGAAGACAGCGGTCACTGCTCCCGATCGCTATCCGGATCTGCCGGGCGCCTCCGGACGCGTAATTGATGACCTCATGTACAAGCACTGGGACCAGTGGGTGGAAAGTGTGCCCCATCCTTTTGTGGCAGATGTTGCTGGCAACAAACTCACCAATGTCAGGGACCTGCTCGGGGACGAACCTTATGAAGCGCCCCTGGCACCCTTCGGTGGCATGGAGCAGCTGGCCTGGAGCCCCGACAGTAAGATCATAGCCTACACGTCACGCAAAAAAACGGGCAAGGAATATAGTTTATCCACGAACTCCGACATCTATTTCTACGAGCTGGCTACAGGCCGCACCCGCAACATGACAGACGGCATGGAGGGATACGACACCAACCCGCAGTTCTCGCCTGATGGCACGAAGCTTGCCTGGCAGAGTATGGAGCGCGACGGATATGAATCGGATAAAAACCGCCTCTTTGTGATGGATCTTGCTACGGGCACCAAATCCTATATCACCGAAAGCTTCGATTATAATACCGATGCTTTCACCTGGGATGATGAAAATACGCTCTATCTGGTGGCATCCGTGGAGGGTACCTCGCAAATTTACGCGGCCGATGTCACTACCCGTGAACTGAAGCCCATTACACGTGGAGACTACGATTACCTTTCCGTCACCACAGGCAACGGCAATCTCATCGCCAGCCGCCAGTCGCTTTCTCAACCCACCGAACTCTACGCGGTGGATATTGCTACGGGTGATGCCACGGAGCTCTCTTTTGAGAACAGGGATATCCTTGCCCGGCTCCGCATGGGAAAGGTGGAAAGACGCCATATAGAAACCACAGACGGGAAGCAGATGCTCACCTGGGTGGTTTATCCGCCCGACTTTGATTCCACAAAGACCTATCCTGCCTTGCTCTACTGCCAGGGTGGCCCGCAGAGCATGGTAAGCCAGTTCTGGTCTTACCGCTGGAACCTGCAGATGATGGCTGCCAACGGCTATATCGTGGTCGCTCCAAACCGCCGCGGCCTCCCCGGCTTCGGCCAGGAATGGCTGGAGCAGATCAGTGGTGACTATGGTGGACAAAATATGAAAGATTATCTCTCTGCAATCGACGCACTTGCCAAAGAACCTTTTGTGGATGAGGAACATCTCGGATGCACCGGCGCAAGCTATGGCGGATTTTCGGTTTACTGGCTCGCAGGCAACCACGGTGGACGCTTCAAGGCTTTCCTTTCGCATGCCGGCATCTTCAACCTCGAAGCGCAATACCTCGAGACCGAAGAGATGTGGTTCGCCAACTGGGATATGGGAGGCCCTTACTGGGACAAGTCCAATGCCACTGCGCAGCGTACCTATGAAAATTCTCCCCATCGTTTCGTCGATAAATGGGATACCCCCATCATGATAACCCATGGTGAACTCGACTATCGCATCCTGGCTTCGCAGGGAATGATGGCATTCAACGCCGCACAGCTTCGCGATATTCCTTCCCGCATGCTCATCTTTCCGGACGAAAACCACTGGATATCCAAACCGCAGAATGGCATCCTGTTTCAACGCGAGTTCTTCCGCTGGTTCGACCACTGGCTTAAAACAGACCATGCTGCGGAGAAGTAAGAGTAGTCTCACATCATCGGGGAGCGACGGGGCGGAATAGCATGTTTCCGGAAGCGGGTGCAATGAATTTTCCCAATTTTTTTCTCAAAAATGGTTCCAAATGTTTTGCAAATTGGAAAATATGCTTACCTTTGCACTCGCTATCGGGATGTGTTATGTGAGGGAGTGGAGACTCCTGCTAAAAAAAAGAAGATGGCAACAAAAAAAACGGTGTGGTAGTTCAGTTGGTTAGAATACCTGCCTGTCACGCAGGGGGTCGCGGGTTCGAGTCCCGTCCATACCGCAATAAAGGGTGTAAATCAAGTAGTTACGAGATTTACACCCTTTTTTACACCCAGAAAAATAGAGTTCTTTATTCGGTCACTCCCAAAAATTTACTCATCCTTTCAATACACCTTTCCTTTTGATAAAGATTAGGATGTACATAAAGGTTTAAGGTTGTAGAAACATTGGAATGTCCCAATATAACACTAATTGTTTTATAGTCACATTGACTTTCAATACATCTTGTAGCAAATGTGTGACGAAGACCGTGAAAAACAATTGGAGGAATACCAATACGTTTCAACAGACGCGAAAAATAATCACGATAAGCACGTGGTTCTGTAGAGGTTGGTAAATTTCCCACGACAAATAATGATGGAGAAACTTTTTTTACTATTTTCAAAGATTTAAGAAGTTGCTTGGAAATAGGAATTTCACGAAAAGAGTTTTTTGTTTTAGGCGTTGACAGGATTTTCTCCGTTGATTTCAACTCGCAGTTATATATTCTTCCTATTGTATGATTAACTGTAATTATCTTCTGAGCGAAGTCAACATTTTCCCATTTTAAGGCACAAATTTCACCTATCCGCATGCCAGTACAAAGAGCCAAAAGTATACCAATATTCTGTGGTGTAGGTTCTTCTATTAAGTAGTGCATCAATATTCTTTGGTGACTCAGTCTCAATGTAGGCAGACGATAAACACCAACTTCTGTAGGATATTCCAGTTGCCATTCTTCAAAATGGAAAATTTTATGTCTACCGCCATACTTAACGACAGATTTCAATACGGCTACTATGTCTCTTACCGTTTTTTTTGCTAAACCAGAGGAAAACTTTTCAAAGACAAATTGCAAGTTCAGCATCTACAATGATTTTCCGCCCAATTTGCGTGATGGCTCGGTCAATTTTTCCGCTTTTCTTGATGCGGTGTGCCGTGGGCATACTGCACCCGAAAAGTTTTGCTATTCCGGCAATACCGTACACGTGGCGTTTCTCGGTTCCGTCGTGTGCGATGGTAGATGTGGTTTGTTGGGCGGTTTTCCCGATGC
>ENA-UOOE01002631-UOOE01002631.1-fermentation-metagenome-genome-assembly--contig:-NODE-2631-length-12528-cov-4.237794_pt1 | contig 12528 bp, 12 predicted proteins | sample MGYA00245776_ERZ724021 | MGnify/ENA primary metagenome ERZ724021 (study PRJEB28704, sample SAMN03018321) | fermentation metagenome | biome: anthropogenic terrestrial biome; feature: soil; material...
TCATTCACTGACAGATCCTTCAACGCGGCTTTCACCTGTCCTTCCACCCAGGAACATGAAAATATCATCATAACGGCTCTTTTTGAATTTTATTTCCACTTCTTTCACATCTTCAACTGAAACTCCCAGGTACTTACTGGTTCGTTTTATGAAGGGTTCCCCCAGTTTATAGGCCAGGGTGTAGTACACAAAGGATCCTACCGTGATTCCCATGGAAGCGGGTAGGACCACCTTCAACAGCAAAGTTCCCACCGCTGCCACTGAAAAACTGGTTCCCTTAAGCAGGAGGAAAGTGGAGCTTAAAACTATTAGGCTGGCCGGAATTGGCACAATTATCTGTTCCAATATGCAACCAATGAACACTGCCCAGGATACATTGGCCACAATGAAGGATTCCGTGATGTTAATTATCTCAGAGAACATAACAACCTCTAATTTTTTTAATAAAATCATCTAAATAAGAAAGTTTCAGACTTTAGGAATTTCAATTCACATGGTGAATGGTCTAATTTATAACCACCGGAATAATTTGCTCCCCCTATACCTTGAATTCTTTTTGGTGATTAATCTTTGTTTACCTCCTTATACAAAATGAGTATACCGGCAAACATCAACAGGCCAAAGAATAACTGGAAAATTCCTAAAGGTTCTCCCAGGATTAAAAAGGCAACAATTGCACCGAATAATGAACTGGTGGAAAATATAGAACCAGTCCGGGTGGATCCGATTTCACGGATGGCGATATAGATTAAAAGCATGGAACTACTCATACACCCTAAACTAACAAACAACAGTAGAGGGACTGCATTTAAAGGAAGGTTGAAGCTCAATCCCATAAAGAGACTCATTATCACTAAAATCAGCCCCCCTACTCCACATTTGATTCCCGTGAGTAAGAACAGGTCCCTCTTATTACTCAAAAATTTGGTTAAGGTGGTGTCCATACTCCAGAAGAAACAGGCTAAAATAACCAGGATGCTTCCCCCTAAGTTCTGCTGGAAAGATATACCCTGTAAATTATTGGTGCTCAAAAATACAGCCCCTAATAAAAGAAAAGCAAAGCCAAGTATGTCTTTAGCTTTAACTGTCTCTTTTAAAAAGAGTACACCCAGAATGATAATGAACAGTATTTCTACATTACATAAGAGGGCGGCATTCACTGCCGTGATCTGATCCAGACCACTTAAGTACAGTGCCGGGGCCATAACTGCACCACAAATGGCGGTCAAAAAGAGGGTTACATAGTTTTTACCGGTGATATGAGTTTCCACCTTGCTTTGGCGATGCATAACCTCCAGTAAGGGTGAATTTAGGGGTGAAATTCTTATTAGTAACAGTAACATACTGGCCAGGGTGTAAACCATTGCCGCCAGTACCAGGGGATGCAGGTAACCCAGTAATATTTTATCCAGGGAATACCAAACCCCAAATAGTATTGCCACCATTATGGCACTTAAATATCCCCAGAAACGACTCATATTACACCTGCTTGGAACTTAATTTACACTTCATCTTATGATTGCCCACAGATCCATTTAATGAAAAGGCATCTACATTGATATCTTGATTAATAGAAACTTTCATAGGTTTATATACTTGTGTAGAAAGTAAACTGCAAGGGAGAAAAAATATGAAAACCGCTTATTTACTGGTGTTTGATGGTTTGTCTGACTGGGAGCCTGGCCTGGCAATTGCTGAAATAAATAAATCAAAAAAATATCAGGTTAAAACTATCGGTCTCAACCAGAATACGGTAACAACGGTGGGGGGAGTCTCCATAGTACCAGACTACACCCTTGATGAGATAAATTATGGTGATGCTGCCCTTTTCCTATTACCCGGTGGAGAGTTACTGGAAAAAAGTCCATTACCCCCACTGGTGCCGGTGGTTAGGAGGTTCAGGAAACTGGAAATACCAGTGGCCGCTATATGTGGACCTACGGTTTTCTTAGCCCGCCATGGTTTTTTGGAAACTGCACAACATACCAGTAATGGAAAAAAGTACCTTCAGGATTTAATAGGAGATTATCCGGGCAGTGATTTATACCTTAACCAGCCATCTGTTTCTGATAAAGGGGTGATCACCGCAAACGGCATAGCTTCCGTGGAATTTGCCCGAGACATACTCAGTGAACTGGATATTTACGACCCGGAGACCCTGAAAAACTGGTACGACTTTTTTAAGAATCCCTGGCTGGAGGATTGAGGACTTTTTTTATTCCTCATCCAAACCCCATTTTTTCCTGAATTTTAATTTCTGCTGGGCAGTCATCCAGTGGCTACCATCACAGTAGGGTTTATTTTCTGATTTCCCACAACGACAGAGGGTAACCCTGTTACGAGCTTCGTAGAGTGTCCCATCAGCTGATTCTATGGGTATTTTCCCTCTCACCCATATTGGACCCTGGCATTTCTTCTGTTCATCATGGACTAAGACAATTGAAGGTTCAAATTCTTTTTCAAAAGGTTTGCCAGTTTTTTTATCCCATAAAACCAGTCTCCCTGAGGGGCATATCATGGCTTCTTCAATGGCGGTTTGTTTTGCCTCCGGGTCACTGGATTTTTCAATTAAATTTCGTATACCTCCTGATCTGAGGCAAAAACGGGAGTGGTCACAGAATTCATGGGCATCGGTTAATTTCAGCTCGGGCCCTTCAAATATTTCTGCCTTCTCCAGGTAGGGTTTTCTGCTGGCAGTTTCAGTTCCATCGAAACCAGTGCCCACGTGTGTGCCATCACAGTATGGTTTGTCCTTGGATTCCCCACATCGGCACAGGGTGTAGGTTTCTTTAACTGGATACTGTTTTTCATCCATCAGGTCTTTGGTGTGGCCGGCTTCATCGGTGACTATTACCTGCTGGTAAAGGGGCACACCACCAGAGACAATATAGGGGCCGTTTTTAACGATTTTGATCTTCATTTCTTTTTTATCCTTATCCATCAAAACCCTCCGCGGATATTCTATATCTTTATTAATCTTACTGTATAACTAATTAATTATATGTGCCTCTTTAAAATTTAAAAGAAGATATATTAATCTTTAAAAATACATAGTTAACCCATTTATTGACATTTTGGGGGTTTTGACCTGGTTAATATCCTGATTCCTATAATATTAATCTTAGTAATTGTAGTTTCCGTTTCCATGCTCTGGCCACTGGCCATTGGTGCAGCCTACTCTCCCTCCTCCAGGAGGGTGGTTCGGAAGATGCTGGACATGGCCCAAGTGAGTGACAACGACCTGGTCTATGATTTAGGCTCCGGGGATGGTAGGATAGTAATTGAAGCCGCCCAGAGATACCAGGCACGGGGAGTGGGGGTGGAAGCTGATCCCCTGCGGGTGATGTGGTCCTGGTTAAGGATCACCTGGCTAGGACTCAAACCGCAGGTGAAGATCATCTGGGGTAACCTATTCCACCAGGATATAAGTAGGGCTACAGTGGTGGTTCTTTTCCTGTGGGGACGGACCAATGATAAATTGAAGGATAAACTTCAACAGGAGCTTGAACCAGGAACCCGGATTGTATCTTATGTCTGGAAGTTCAAGGGATGGGATCCAGTTAAAGTAGATAGAAAGGACCGGATCTACCTTTACATTGTTGATTAAGATAAATCCAGCATTACTATTAAATACTTAGGACAGTTTAGATTAAAAAACCTATTATTTTACTAAAAGAGACCATAAAAAGGGCGAACCCACGGCAAAGGCCACAAAGGTGATGGCCATGCCTAACTTGATTCTTTTGGATATTTTCCCACTATTTTCCATGGACTGGTCCTTTAATATGGACATTGCACTGTACAGGAAGATTACAATAGCCAAAAAGAGCACCGGAAGATAAAAAACACTGAAAACACCCATAAAATATAGTATAGGGCTGGTAACACTGGCAATTATCATGAACAGGGCAGCTAATAAGGAGGAAGTCCGGTTACCATACACTATGGGTAAAGTGGTAGCCCCTTCCTCTTTATCACCCTCCTGATCTTCCATGTCCTTGACGATTTCCCGGGCCATTGTCATTAAAAAGGCATAAAAACCGAGATAAATTGAAACTGCTATTTGTTCCACTGCTATGCCTCCAAAAACAAAACACAACCCGGTTAAAAATGAAATACTGAGGTTTCCAATTAAACATTTTGTTTTCAGGTCCCGGGCATAGTAGATCATTAACAGGGAACTGGAAAGTGCGATAATTCCCAGAAGCAAGTTTATGGCAAAAGCGATGATTATACCCACGGCAAATAGGGAAATTGAATATACTAATGCCCCTTTAAGGGAAATTCTCCCGGAAGGAATGGGTCGCTGTGGTTTGTTAATGGCATCGATCTTGTGGTCAAAGTAATCATTGATACTGTTCCCTGCCCCTGTAACCAGGAAAACTACCACTGCTGCCATTAATACTTCAAAGGTAAATTTACCACTAATAATTGCCATTAAAAAAATGGCAATAACCGCCATTACTGCATTTCCAGGTCTTAATATTTCTAAATAGGGATTCATGATAACACGCAAAGTATGGTTAAATTATTGTTAGTAAGATGAGTTTTATTTAACAAAAATACCCTGATCAAGGGTGATTTTAATTTTCATAATCAGGATCCGGGTCTTCCTGGTTCCGTATCCTCAATTCTTTCTGGCATTTTTCCAGTTCCCGGCGCAGCAGCACCAGCTTTAACCATAAATAAATGGTCAAACCCAGCAATATGAAAAGGAGGATCAGTAAAAATCCAGTTACAATACCAGCTGCCATGGCCTGCCATAGAAGAGTAAACCCGTAAATCAGGTAAAACACTGCACCTATAACTCCTAAAATAAGTGCCAGGATTACAACTATTTTTAAGGTTTTTAAAAGCTGTTTTGTTTCCATATTTTCCCCAGAGATTATTTTATTGGGATTTTATTATAATTTTATATACATTTTACCCTATACAAATAGTATACCATGTGTACCATCCTATGAGCTTCGCCTCCCGTTGGTGAAGGGGACTCTGGTGGTAGGGTGCACATTGCCGATCTCTTATTTGACTCATTTATTATTTAATCACCCCCTATCTGAGGATGTATGAAAAACAATATACCTGAACTTTTAGCCCCTGCCGGATCCATGGAATCCCTGAAAGCCGGTGTTAATGCTGGAGCTGATGCAGTTTATCTTTCTGGTAGAAGATTCGGTGCCCGGCAGTTTGCCCAGAATTTCAGTGTAAAAGAAATGGAATACGCCCTGGAATACGCCCATATACGTGGCGTGAAGGTTTATGTGACTGTGAACACTCTTATAAATGAATCTGAACTCCCTGCGGTGTGTGAAAATCTTTACCAGCTCTACAGTCAGGGAGTGGATGCGGTGATTGTCCAGGATCTGGGTGTGGCCCGACTGGCCCGGAAACTTGTCCCCGACCTGGAACTGCACTGTTCCACTCAGATGACCATTAATAATCTTCAGGGTGCGATGTGGGCTGCGGATAATGGTTTTAAAAGGGTGATCCTTGCCCGGGAGATGTCTCTTAACGATATTAAAGAGGCCGCCCAGGAACTCTCCGGAAGGATAGAACTGGAGATATTTGGCCACGGGGCTATATGTTACTCTTATTCTGGTCAGTGCCTTCTCTCATCTTTTATTGGAGGTAGAAGTGGTAATCGAGGTATGTGTGCCCAGCCCTGCCGTAAGCAATACCACTTGATCCGTACCCGGGCAGATAAATATGGGAAATATCAGGAAGGAGAAGAAATTCCCCTGAAAGATCATTACCTCCTTTCCACCCGGGATCTTTCCATCTATCCCTATCTGGACCAGGTAGCCCGGGCTAAGGTGAATTCCATAAAAATCGAAGGCCGTATGAAGCCCCCGGAATACGTGGCCAACGTGGTTAAGGTTTACCGTGGCGCTCTGGACTCAATAGCTGCGGGAAGATGGAAGCCCGATGAAAAGGAAATTTCTAAACTCAAAATGTGCTTCAACCGGGGGCTGACCAATGGCTGGGTAATGGATACCTCCGGTGATTCAATGATGGGTAGGAGTAATCCTGGTAACCGGGGATTGTACCTGGGAAAGGTGATTGATTTTAATAAAAGAAGTGGGGAAACCATCATTGGACTCAAAAGCAGGGTTAAACCCCTGAAAGGTGATGGGTTACTCTTCAAACAATCAAGGTACCAAAAAGTAGACAAACTATGGGGAACCATTCTGGAAAGTAACCCTCCCGTTGCTGGAAATGACAAGTTATCCTTAAAATTAAGGAAAAACGTTGAAAAAGGAAGTAAAGTCTTCTTAACCCGTAGAAAGTCTCTGGTTGATGCCGCCCAGGATATGGTTAATAATCCTCAGTTACCGGACAGAATCCCCCTGGACATTGAAATTCACTGGAATGAAGAGATGACCCCGGTTATCCGGGTAGTTGCATCCCCTATTGGTAGAAAAACTGTTAATATTGATTTTAAAGCAGATTTTGCCATGGAAAAGGCCATTAAAAGACCCTTGTCCACTGAGACAATTAGGAAACAGTTAAAAAAAACTGGGGGCACACCCTTCCTCATCAGAAGTATATCTCTGGATTATCCTGGAGGTTTATTCACTCCCCTTGGTAATTTGAATCATTTAAGGAGACAGATCCTGGAAAAAATTCAGGATAAACTTCTGGAAATGTATCGGCCCTCTGAGGAAGAAGTTGAAACTGTGGAAACCCGTTTACACCGACTCAATGTGTCTTTTAATTCCTCCTTGAAAACTTACCCTGGAACTGGGGGATCTGATGCAGAGAAGGGGAGAACTGATTCAAATAGTGATGTTAAAGATTCAGATACTGGAGGAAATAATTCCAGGGTGGGGGTAAACTCTTCCCAACCGGGCACAACTATTCCTTCATTGGATCTGGCAGTTTATGTTGACGATCTTCTTTCTGTGGAGGCTGCCCTCCAGTCTGGGTGTCGTAGAATCTATTTCCAGCCCCAAATAAATACCAACTGTGCCCGAGAAATTTCGGAGGGTTTAGAACCGGGCAGTGCCTATTTTAAACTGATGGATTCCTCATTAAAAGAAGCAGCCCTCCGTTGCCAGGATTATAATTCTGATTTAATCTGGAAATTGCCAGATATTACCAGTAAAAGATTTTTAGAAGGTGCAGTTAGTATCCTTAACCAGGACACTGGAAAGAACATTTCGGGAGTGATGGTGGGGAGTTTAGGAGCATTTTGGGCTTTGAAGGACATTTCTTCCCCCCCGGACTGCTATGGTTCCCGTGCCCTGAATATCTGGAATCATATGGCAGCATCGGAACTAATCCGTGAGGATGGTGGTTCAAACTGTTTAACCAGTATCACCCTATCCCCAGAGTTATCCCAAAAAGAGTTAAAACAGGCTGTTTCCAGAATACGAATTGAACACCCATCCATACAAGTTGAATTCCTGGTTCAGGGTAATTTAGAGGCTCTGGTAAGTGAAGACTGTCTTCCTTGCATACTCCCGGATAAAAGCATGGTGGAAGAATTCAAAGGCCCCTCTCCGAATGTGTTTGGAATAAAAGATGGTAAAAACCGGATTTTCCCCCTTAAAATTGATGAAGAATGCCGAACCCATATTGCAAATTCAGTGGAGCTGTGCCTAATTGATCACCTCCCTGCTCTTAACCGTAGCGGAGTAAACAGTCTGGTTATTGATGCCCGTGGCAAACCAGTTGATTACATAACCCGGATGATATCTTTGTACCAGGAAGCTGTGGATTTAACCCGGGTCAATACCCCTAAACTGGGAGCCAGATTAAATTCCCTTAAAAAACAGGCCAAAAAGGTATCCAACGGAGGAATTACCACCGGGAACTTCCTCCAGGTTAGGGATGAAGGGAATAAATAATTAATTTTACAATGGTAAATTCAGCCACTGGAAGACTCCCATCATTTTCAGGGCAATGTAGACCAGTAAGGCGGCGAATATGTATTTTAACTTTTTTTCAGGAATGTTATGGGCCGCTTTAACCCCCACTCTGGCCATGGGAATACTGGTCCCGGCCAAAGCCACAAACTGCAGTAGATTAACGTATCCTACTGAATAGGGAGGTAAACCAGTGGCATTGATTCCCGTAAATATGTAGGTTGCTATTCCTCCCAGGGATGCAAATATGATAAACGCCGTGGAGGTTCCAATGGCCTTACGTATGGGAAACTTCAGGAGAATATTTAAAAGGGGCACCATGACCACTCCTCCACCTATACCTAATAATCCTGAGGAAAATCCTCCTAAAAATCCCCAGAAAAGGTAGGATTGCTTGGGGTGCGAGGGATCCTTATCTATTTCTGGATATCTGGATGCAATCATCCACAGTGCACTTCCCAAGGCCAGTATTCCAAATATGAAACTTAAGAGTGCAGCCGGGGATTGGCTGGATATTACGGCCCCTAAAACACCTCCTATTATCCCGGTTGTTCCCAGAATAATAGCCGGACCAGTTAGTACTGCTCCCCGGCGCCAGTGCCCCAGTGCCCCACTTAGCGCCGTGGGTAGGATCACCATTAAACTGGTGGCAAAGGCCACCCGGAGGGAGGTGTCGGGGTCAATACCCAGGGCTGTGAGGAGGAAGAACTGGACTGGTACCATGATGAAACCTCCTCCAATTCCCAGTAAGCCCGAAGCAAATCCCACGAATGTGCCGGTTAATAAAAGAATTAATATATATACTATTAAGTCCATTAGAAATCATTCCTCAACTTTAAAAACTATCATAGCTAATTTGTGGTGTTATTATCTTTTTTAGTTTTCTTAAACCTTATCCAAAGTATTAATAAAAGTTACAGTTATATTAATTATGGTGTTGATGTGAAAGTTAGGTAATTTGATTATTAATTAAAGAAATTGGCAGTTAAACCATCTTTCTATCAGTGAGGTATAGTTAAAAGTTAGTCAAGTACTAATATCAGGTTAATTAAAAGTTCTACTAAATTAAGTGTAAAAAGTACGGTGGTATATTGGATTTACGTGATATCAAAGGTATAGGCGATAAGTTAGCCTCCCGCATCATCAATCATTTCGGTAGTCAGGAAGAATTTTTTAAGGCAGCCAGTAACTATGAAGTCTACCGTCTGGCAAGTATGGAAGGAATCAGCCAGCGTAGAGCGGTGGAAATCATAAACACAGTTTTAGGTAATCCTTCAGAGGAGTTTTTAAAAACTGAAAGGGCAGTCCAGATATACGAAGAAATTGTCCAACGTATAATACATTATACCAACACAGAATATGCTAAAAACCGGGTTTTACTCCTTGGTCCCGGTAAAAACCCGGAGCTGATCCAGAAAAACCTGGAGATGGTTATGGAAGCAAAAGAGAAGGCTGCTCATCTTCCACGGGATGAACTTAGAAATTTATTTAAAAATGTGAACTTTTCCCAGGCTACTCGGCCACGATACGACACTTCCAAGGCCATATTGGTAGAATCCAGGGAGGATTACTCCAGTTTAATGGATCGTGAACTAAACCAGTACGCCCAGATCATCCATATTCAGGAAGTGGGAAGTCTGGATGAATTCGAACTGGTGGTCTACGTCTACCGGGATGGTGCACTGGAACTGGACAACACTCCCAACCTGGCCATGGTTAACTGTGATGCTGAAGACTTGGAGATCGTTCCGGAGATAGTTCTATCATATTATCAGGAAAATCAGATTCTCCTGGAGAACATTTTAAAAATCAGGGAGATATTAGGTTATCCCTCTGTCCTGGGGGATGTTTTAAGCATACTGGATTCTCTTAAGGCATCAGGTGTTGATGAAAAATCATTTGACACTGCGGTGAATCAGGCCAAGGAATGGGCAGATAAAGAACTGGAAGATGCCATTAAGAAGGTTGATCTTTCGGGTGTAGAGGTGTTGGACCTTCTGAACAAGGGTATGTCTCCCAAGATCCAGGAAATTTTTGACAAAATCCTTAAAGACACCGTTAAAAAGATTAAAGATGATACTGGGGTGAGTTTTGATCCTTTTATTCAGAAATATCCTCTAGAAATCGATGAACAAGAGTTGGAAAGGATCAAAAAACAGGAACTCGGTAAAGAATATGTTAGGGTCTTTGAAGAAAAGGTTAACGCTGCTTCCCAGCTTTATCTTCTTAAAGGTGAGGTGGAAAAAGAAATCCAGGATGTTCTGGAATTTGATTACAAATTCGCCCTGGGCTGTTTCGCCTATTACTATGATTTACACGCCCCCCAGATGGGGGATGGATTCTGCTTTAAGGAAGGTCTGCATTTGAATTTAGCACGGGAAGATTCTTCATACATACAGAGTATTAACTATGCTCTGGAGTCTCCGGACAATGTGGCTCTCCTTACCGGGGCCAACAGTGGAGGTAAAACCACCCTCCTGGAGACACTGGCCCAAATAAGTATTATGAGTCAGATGGGATTACCAGTGTGCGCCCGGGAGGCCCAGGTGAAACTGGTTGATGAACTGTACTTCTTCAGTAAGAAACGTTCCCTGGATGCCGGGGCATTTGAATCATTCCTGAGCACCTTCATGCCCATTGTGGTGCGGGAAGAGGATAAATTAATTCTTTTAGACGAGCTGGAAGCCATAACCGAGCTGGAAGCTGCGGTGAAGATAATTTCCAGTTTCATAAATTTCATACAGGATTCTGAATCCTTTGCCGTGATTGTAACCCATATGGCCCGGGAGATACTCAAAAACACCGCGGTTCGGGTGGATGGGATCGAAGCCCAGGGACTGGATGAGGAGTACAACCTGATTGTGGATCGTACCCCCCGGATGAATTACTTTGCCCGCAGTACACCAGAATTGATCCTGAGAATGGTCTACGAAAAATCCGATGGTAAACTACGGGATATCTACGGGAAGATGTTAGAGAGGTTTTAATTTCTAAAATGTGCTGTCTAAATGAGGTATGATTAGATATAAACCCCAGATCCCACTAGATAGGTTTGATTCTGATACTGGGCCTTTTTTATGTAGGTTATCTTCAGTGATGGCACTGTCTCACCTGGTTTGGGCCACATATAATCCACCCATCCGCTGCCTTTTTCTGCGGTCTGGATGAAAAGTTTACCAATGGGTTTCCCGGCAGAATCCACTAGGCCCGTCATGTTTTTACCCTCACCACTGGGGTCCGGAGGGTAAACCACGCGGATTCCATCAATTCTCCATACAAAAATATAACTATCATTGTGTACCCAGGATGAACCGCGAAGCTCAGCAAATGCATTTTCACCATCCTGTTCAACGAGTTGAACTGCCTGATCAACCAGAAAAACCAGTTGTGTTTTTTGCTGGTTTTCAACCTGTTGCTGATAGAAAACACCACTTGCAGCCACAAAGAACATTAAAATAATACCCAATAGTACGGCTTTACTCATAAACAAACACCCCCAACTCTTTTTCAGTTACTGGCAATAATTCCTTAACTTTTCTATCCAAATTATCTCTGTAGCTGAAACAAATAATATTTATTTAAAGTAAGTTGAGTTATAGGTCTATCCACAAAACTTCAATTCATGATCTAAGACAAATCTGATCGGAGGACAGAGTATATCTCACTAATAATAGGAAAATGTACTGATTCCACGGGAGAATAAAGTATAAAAACTGGACGGGAATTAATTATGAAAATTATGGGAATTGATCTGGCGGGTAAAGAGGAGAATCCCACAGGGATATGCATTTTAAAGATGAATGGTAAGATCTCACTCCACACTCTGTATGGTGATGGGGAAATACTGGAAAAAATCAGCCAGGATAAACCTTCTTTAATTGTGGTTGATGCACCCTTGTCCCTGCCTAAAGGTCGTTGCTGTCTGGAAAAAGAATGCGAATGTGCAGTTGGTGGTCATTTCCGGCAATCAGAACGTGAAATACGCCGTTATGGTCCGGTTCTACCCTTAACCTTCACCGGGATGAAGATGCTCACCATGAGGGGTGTGGGCCTGGCTGAGGCAATGGGCCGGGCTTTCAAGGGGAGGTGTCAGTTGAAGGAAACCCATCCCCGCACCGTCCAGAAGATTCTGGGTTTTAAAGATCTCAAAAGGGATCTGGGTGAATATTTCCAGATGCCCCGGGATAGTAATGAACATGAACTGGATGCCCTGCTGGCAGCATTAACTGGTTTTTTCTATATTCAAAACTGTTCATTGGAACTGGGTGATAGGGATGAAGGTACCATAATTATTCCCCAAGGGAGAGAATGTCTGCAAAAATTGAAGGAATGAATATTTATTAGGGATGTTATAAGTTTGAGACTGTTTTTTTAGATTAAGAATACAATTAAAAGCAGGGGGTTTGGGGTAAAGGAATGTTAAACTGATTATGATATCGTAAATTTAAACTGAGAAATATGTAGAAAAATAGAATTTTATAAATAGGATTTTGCCTGCTGACTAACACGACATGATCATCGGTGGCTAACCCTTAACCCTACATGAGCAACCCTCGTAGCAGGCAGTCTGTCCAGTGCTGGGTTTCTCCTATTCATTGCAGGCGTCGCCTAAGCTTGTAGGAGGACCGTAGGCACAAGTCTATAAAGATATGACCTTGAA
>ENA-UOOE01002632-UOOE01002632.1-fermentation-metagenome-genome-assembly--contig:-NODE-2632-length-12528-cov-3.926000_pt1 | contig 12528 bp, 10 predicted proteins | sample MGYA00245776_ERZ724021 | MGnify/ENA primary metagenome ERZ724021 (study PRJEB28704, sample SAMN03018321) | fermentation metagenome | biome: anthropogenic terrestrial biome; feature: soil; material...
CGCTGATGGTACTGCAAGGGAAGCTTTGTGGGAGAGTAAGTTGTCGCCAGGTCAATTGTTCCGTGGTAGCTCAACGGTGGAGCATTCGGCTGTTAACCGAAGGGCTGGAGGTTCGAATCCTCTCCACGGAGCCAATTTTTATTTTTTGAAAAGATATGTGGAATATATAATGGTTACTTAGCATATTAATGTTAAGCAACCATTTTTTTATATAAAATTATGGTATGAATAATAAACATAATCCTGGTAAAATATATAATATAATGTAATTTTGAAAATTACATATTATTTAAGAGGATTTTTTTAATTTAAATAGAATATATAATTCAATGACAAAGTATGTTAGGGGGAATTGCTATGAAAGAGTATAAAACTAAAAACTTGAGAAGTTTGGGAATTATAGGACATAGTGGCTCAGGGAAAACAACTTTAGCAGATGCAATACTTTATCGTACTAAGGCAACAGATAGATTTGGCAAAGTAGACGAAGGAACAAGTATACTGGACTATGACTCAGAAGAAAAGAAAAGAAAAATTTCTATTTCCACTTCTATAGCACAGTGTGAATGGAAAGACATGAAAATTAATTTAGTAGATATGCCAGGATATTTTGATTTTGTAGGAGAAATGATTGAAGGATTAAGATCTATTGATGTAGCACTTATAGTTTTATCAGGAACTGCTGGAATTCAAGTAGGAACAGATAAAGCATGGGAATACGTAAATGAAAATAAGCTTCCAAGGGCTTTTTATATAAACAAATTAGACAGAGAAAACAGTAATTATGAAAAAACATTAGGGAATTTAAAGGAGAAGTATGGGATATCTGTAGTTCCTATTCAATATCCAATAGGAGAGGAGTTTGGATTCCAAGGAGTTGTAAACGTAATTTCTAATAAAGCGAGAATATATAATCCTAAAACAGATGATATAGAGGATGCTGAAATACCAGAAGAGTTTAAGGATAAGGTTGAAGAATGTAAGAATATGATAATGGAAGCAGTTGCTGAAACAGATGAAGTACTATTAGATAAGTACTTTACTGAGGGTACATTAAGTGAAGAAGAGATATATAAAGGTTTAATTAATGGATGTGCCACAGGAGAAATTGCTCCTGTTATGTGTGGATCAGCTCTAACGGGAAAAGGTGTTAAAACATTATTAGATGATATTATAGAATGCTTTCCATGTCCCGAAGATGTAGCACCGCAAAAAGCCAAGAGTTTAAAAGAAAATAAAAACATAGAAGTTAAAATTACTGAAGATGCACCATTTTCGGCATTGGTATTTAAAACTATAGCAGACCCATTCATAGGTAAATTATCTATGTTTAGAGTTATTACGGGAAAAGCTAAACAGGACATGACTATATATAATCCTAGTAAGGATAGGCAAGAAAAACTAGGAGCATTGTATTTTATGAAAGGTAAGCAACAAGTTAATACAGATGAAATAATTGCCGGAGACATAGGGGCTGTGACTAAACTGCAATATACTAGTACAGGTGATACATTATGTGATCCTAGCCTTGGCATAATTTATGAAGAAATGAGTTTTCCTAATCCGTCGATATCTATGGCAGTAGTGCCTAAGTCTAAAAATGATGAAGATAAAATATCTTCAGGGCTTTCTAAACTATTAGAGGAAGATCCTACATTTAGAATAGCTAGAGATGTTGAGAATGCTGAAACTATTATTTCAGGAACAGGAGAAACTCATCTTGAGGTAATTGCATGTAAATTAAAAAATAAATTTGGAGCAGATGTAGAATTACAGTTACCTAAAGTACCTTATAGAGAGACTATAAGAAAGATTTCTGATGTACAAGGAAAACATAAAAAGCAGTCAGGCGGACATGGGCAATATGGGGATGTAAAAATAAAATTTGAACCAAGAATCGATGGTGATGAGTTGGAATTTGTAGATAAGGTAGTTGGTGGCGTTGTTCCAAGACAATACATTCCAGCGGTAGAAAAAGGATTAAGAGATTGTATACGACATGGTGTTCTAGCTGGATATCCAGTTATTAGGTTAAAGGCTACGCTACATGATGGTTCTTATCATCCTGTGGATTCTTCAGAAATGGCTTTTAAAATGGCAGCATCCATAGCATATAAGAAGGGTATTCAGGAAGCAGATCCAATTTTATTAGAACCCATTATGCATGTGGAAATTCTTGTACCAGATGAATATATGGGAGACATAATAGGAGACATAAATAAGAAAAGAGGAAGAGTATTAGGAATGGAGCAGTTTGGCAAACTACAGAAAGTTATAGCAGAGGCCCCTCAATCTGAAATGTTTAGATATGCAACAGACTTAAGATCATTAACTCAAGCAAAAGGAAGTTTTACCATGAGATTTGAAAGATACGAGGAGGTACCAGCTACAGAAGTTGCAAAAGTAATTGAAGCAAGAAAGAAAGAAAAAGAAGCTTTATAGATATAATTAAATCCTCTGTAAGTATAGTTTACAGGGGATTTAATTATGTTTATTAATAGTTTTCTAACAATTTCAACGAATAAATTTGATATTTTCCCCCTACAGTTAATTTTATTCTGTTTATTGAATATATTTACACCATACCACTATTTTTAAGTAAGCTCTAAATTATCATGCAATGAAGTATTATGTCTAGATTATATGAATATTTTGAAGCTTATTTACAAAAAATAAAGCAAAATAAAAGGGGGAATATTAATGTCACAATACAAGCTGGATATAAATGGCATAGTTAATCTTTCGGACTACAGCAGTATATATGATTATATAGATATAGTAGGAGAGGAAGATAAATTAATTGTTAATATAAAAGATGATGATAGAGATAATTATCATATTATATGCAATATGTTAAAAGATAAAGGATTTGATATTATAGGAAGTAAGAAATCAAGTAGTTGTAAGTATTGTATTTTAGCTATAAGAAAAAATACAATATATTAAGAATATGCTATAATATATAAAAATAAATAAAACAATTTTATAAAAGTAAGTATTGGGGGGGTAGGTTAATGGATAAAAAATATGTTATAGGAATCGATTTGGGTGGAACCAAAATAAATTCTGTTCTATCAGATTTTAATGGAAATATAGTTAGCCAATGCACTGTGTATACGGAAGCTTTTAGGGGAAAAGAACATGTATTAAATAAAATAATGATGACAATCGATAAAGTATTGCAAAATGCTGATAAAACTATAGAAGAGATAAGAGCTATTGGCATTGGCTCACCAGGACCATTAGATTATAAAAATGGAACCATAATTACAACTCCTAACTTGCCATTTATAAATTTTAATATTATAAAACCTATTATATGTAAATATAATGTGCCTGCTTATTTAGACAATGATGCTAATGTGGCTGCTATTGGTGAATTTTTATTTGGAGCAGGACAAGGGACTAAAAATATGATTTATGTAACAGTAAGTACAGGTATAGGTGGTGGAGCAATTATTAATGGGAATATATATAGGGGACATACCTTTAATGCTTTAGAAATAGGTCATATGACTATAGAACCTAATGGCCCTAGATGTAATTGCGGTAATTATGGCTGTGCAGAAGCCGTAGCATCTGGAACTGCTATTGCCAGACAAGGAAAAGAGGCAATTAAAAGGGGAGAAATCACATCACTTAGCCAGTATGAAAATGTAACTGCTTATGAAGTTTTTAGTGAAGCAGAAAAAGGAGATAAAACTTCGCTAGATATAATAAACAAAAGTTTAAATTATCTAGGTATATGCATATCAAATATAATAACTAGTTTTGATCCAGAGATGATTATAATAGGTGGAGGAGTAACAAGAGCTGGAGAGATAGTTTACAATAAAGTAAAAGATGTAGTAAATAAAAGATGTTTTAAAACTATGGCAGAGGCATGTAAAATTGTTGCACCAGCTTTGGGAACTGATGCAGGAGTAATGGGAGCAATAGCACTAGCTTTAATTGAGGAGGGAATAAGACTATGACAACTACCTTATTTATAACAAGACATGGACAAACCGTATGGAATACAGAGAAAAGAATGCAAGGATGGAAGGATTCTCATCTTACAGAGGATGGAATTAATCAAGCAATATTATTAGGTAAAAGAATTGAAAAAATTGATATTGATTATATATATACAAGCCCTACAGGTAGAGCCTATAATACTGCAGAAATAGTTAGAGGGAAAAGGAATATTCCTATAATAGTTGATAATAGAATTAGAGAAATAAATATGGGAAAATGGGAAGGGATGACCCAAATAGAAATAGATAATCTGTATAAAGAGGAATTTTTTAATTTTTGGAATGCTCCTCAGCTATATGAACCAGTAGGAGGAGAAAGTTTTATACAGGTAAGAGAAAGAGTCTCGAATTTTATAGAAGAAATAACTAAGAAGCATGAAGGGAAAAACATACTTATTGTTACTCATACTATAGCATTAAAATCCATAATGTCTTATATACAACATACTCCTTTAGAAAGATTTTGGGCACCGCCTTATATTCATCCTACAAGTTTGACTGTAGTAAAAATTCAAAATGAAAATAAGGAAGTAATAATGTATGCAGATGCTTCTCATATAGAGGATACAAAAGAGATCAAAGCAGTTTAAAAACAAAGCATAATTAATTATGGAAGAGGTGATTGAGTTTGACAGATAAGTTATATTACGAAAATCAGTTTCTTGAAGAATGGCAAAGTGAAGTAAAGGATATAATACAGGAAAAAGATAAATTTTTAATAGTATTAGCTAGCACGGCATTTTTCCCAGGGGGAGGAGGACAGCCGGCAGATAAGGGTTATATAGATGATATAGAAGTAATAGATGTTTTTGAAAAGGATAATATAATATATCATGTTACTAATAAAAAACCGAAAAATAATGTGGTTAAATGCAAGCTTGATTTTTGTAAAAGATTTTATTATATGCAGCAACATGCTGGAGAACATTTATTATCAGCAGTATTATATAAACTTTATAATACATCTAATGATGGATTTCACATGGGTGATGATTACGTAACTATTGATAATTCTATTACTAATATGACAGAAGAAATGGTAAAAGAAGTTGAAGAAATGGCTAATGAATACATATATAAGGATTTACCTATAACATCGTATTTCGTACAGCATAATGATCTAGAAAATTTAGAATTAAGAAAAGAATGTAAGGTTAAAGAAAACATTAGAATTGTAGAAATAGAAGGAGTAGATCGTATAGCATGTTGTGGGACTCATGTGCTTAGTACTGGCCAAATAGGGTTAATAAAAATTATAAAAACAGAAAAATATAAGGGAATGACAAGAATTTATTTTAAATGTGGAAAAAAGGCCTTAGAGGATTATGGAAATAAGCACAAGATAATTACAAACTTAAGTAAGCATTATGCTTTAGTAGAAGATGAAATTGTGGATAGAGTCAAAAATGATTCAAATGAAATTAAAAGACTGCTAAAAGAAATTAAGGAATTAAAAGGGGTAATAGCATCACATACAGTGGATGATATAATAAGAAATGATAATTCTCATATTATAATTATAGATTTCTCAAATAAGGATTTTGAGGAAATACAAATTATTAATAATGAAATATTAAAAAGGGGAGAATATATTACAATATTAGTTTCAGAAAAGGATAATAGGATATTATTTTCAAACAATTCAACTCCTACTTTACATTGCGGAAAGATATTTAAAGAAAATTTATGGAGATTCAATGGAAAGGGCGGCGGAAACGAAAAGTCAGCACAAGCTGCCTTTAAAGATAAAGAAGATATGTTTAAATTTAAAAATTATTTAATAGGGTTATTGAAAGAATATAAGTAGTATGATTGTATTAGTGCCAATTGGCACTAATACAGCATATTCGTGATAATGAGAAAATAAATAATAGAGATATTTTAAGGAATAATCAGTATTAGTAAGGAAGAAGAGGATAATGATAAATAAGGATAGTAATAATGATAATAATAGATAATTTAGTGGTTGAATAAAAAAATAAAAAATATTAATATTAAGTAAGGTCAAAGAAAGACAAAGTCAGGAAGGTGTAACTATGGCGAGATTGTCGGATATAATAGAGGAATTTATAAAGGGAATGTTAGAAGACAGTGAAGAAAGAGAACTTCAAATACAAAGAAATGAATTAGCTAATTATTTTAGTTGTGCCCCCTCTCAAATAAATTACGTTTTAACTACCCGTTTTACTACGGATAAGGGTTATTATGTAGAAAGCAGAAGAGGTGGAGGCGGATGCATAATAATTAAACATGTAGATTTTGACCAGAATAAATATTTAATCCAATTATTGAATGATAAAATTGGAGATAGCATAACTTTTCACACAACTATGCAAATAGTTAATAGTTTATTAGAGTCTGATGCTATAAACAAAATGGAAGCAAATCTTATTAAAGTAGCAGTAAACGATAGAACACTTATTGCAGCAGGCGAAAATAAGAATAAAGTTAGGGCAGATATACTAAAAAATATGTTATCTATGTTATTATTGTAGTTATTTAATATTGTGGTATAATAATTCTAAAATGTAATAATTATTTAATTAATCTCTTAGGAGGCAATAGTATGTTATGTGAAAGATGTAAAAAGAATGATGCAAGTGTTCATATAGCTAAAATTATAAATGGGGTTAAACAAGAAATAAATTTGTGTGAAAAATGTGCAAAGGAAATGGGAACTTTTAGCGCACCTATAGATATGAGCTTTGCTTCACCCTTTACATTCCAAAATATATTAGGGGGAATTATGGATTATATTAGTGAACCTTTAGAAAAGGGTACTGATAATATACCTGTATGTAAAAATTGTGGTACTAATTATACGGAATTTAAGGGAAAAGGGCTCCTAGGGTGTAGTGAGTGCTATAACAATTTAGGGCCTATTTTAATGCCTATAATTAAAAGAGTACAGGGAAATATTCAGCACGTTGGTAAGATCCCCCAAAGGGCTGGAAAGAATATTTTAGAGAAAAAGAAAATTGAAGAGTTAAAAAATGAACTTCAAAAAGCTATAGATCTAGAAGAATATGAAAAAGCAGCGGAAATAAGAGATAAAATAAGAGAATTAAAAAATGAAATTTAGAAGGAGGTATGGATATGAAAAGCTGGGTAAAAACATCTGGAGATAACAAAGACATAGTATTAAGTAGTAGAATAAGGCTTGCAAGAAATATAAAAGATGTATCCTTCCCCCATAAATTAGATGAAAAAGAAGGAAAGGATATTGTAAATAAAGTTGAAGAGGCCTTTTATACTTCACCTAGTATGAAAGAAGAATACAAAACCATTTACTTGTGGGAATCAGATCCTGTGGATAATAGAGCTTATTTAGAAAAATATTTAATAAGCAACAAGTTACTTTTGAATAATAAAAAGTCAGCTTTTATTATAAATAAAGATGAAACTATAAGTATAATGATAAATGAAGAGGATCATATAAGATTACAGTGTATAACTGCGGGACTGAATTTAGAAGAATGCTATGATTCTGCAGAAAAAATTGATAATTTACTTGAGGAAAAATTGGATTATGCTTATGAAGAAAAATTGGGATATTTGACAGCTTGTCCTACCAACATAGGAACAGGGTTAAGAGCATCAGTTATGATACATCTTCCTGCATTATCTATGAATAACGAAATGAATGGAGTATTAAATGCATTAACCCAGGTAGGTATGACTATAAGAGGGTTATATGGAGAGGGATCTAAAGCTATAGGGAATATATATCAAATATCTAATCAAATAACCTTAGGATTAAGTGAGAAAGAAATAATAGATAATTTAAATGTAGTAGTTAGCCAAATAATTAATGAAGAGAATTTAACTAGGGAAAAGCTGCTTAATAATTATAGATATGAATTAGAGGATAAGATACATAGAGCTTTTGGAGTTCTAAAATCTGCAATACTTTTAGATGCTACAGAGTGCTTAAATTTATTATCAGATGTAAGATTTGGTGTTGAATTGGGAATAATTAATGAAGTCGATAAAGAAATATTAAATTCATTAATGGTGAGCACTCAGCCAGCTATGCTGCAAAAATTGTATAATGAAAAGCTGTCGGATAAATTAAGAAATTTAAATAGGGCAAAACTAGTTAGGGAAAGCCTATCAAAAGCAAATTCAGTATAGATAAATAAATTTATGAAGGTGGTGATCCAAAATGATATTTGGTAGATTTACAGAAAGAGCTCAAAATGTATTAATGTATGCACAACAAGAAGCTCAAGACTTACAACATGGATATGTGGGAACTGAACATATATTATTAGGTATTCTTAAAGAAGATGGAACAGCTAAAAATTTATTAAATAATATGAGTATTACTTTTGAGGATGTAAAAAGTTTAATTGAGGAATACGAAGGAAAAGGTGAAATAGATTTATATAGAAATGAAATACCATTAACACCTAGAACTAAAAGACTTTTAGAATTAAGTTTACTTGAAGCAAGAAATTTAAACCACAATTATATTAATCCGGAGCATATTTTGCTTGCCCTGATTAAGGAATCTGAAGGAGTAGCTTATACAATTTTAAGTAATTTAGGTGCTGATTTTGATAAATTAAGAAAAGAATTATTAGAAAATTTATCAGGGGAACAACCTGCTAATGGTGCAAATATGAATAAAAAATCTAATGGCGAAACCCCAACACTTAACCAATTTGGAAGAGATCTAACGGATATGGCTAGAGAAGGAAAGTTGGATCCTGTTGTTGGAAGGGAAAAGGAAACTCAAAGGGTATTGGAGATACTATGTAGAAGAACTAAAAATAATCCTTGTTTAATTGGTGATCCTGGAGTTGGCAAAACAGCAATTGCAGAAGGATTAGCTCAAAAGATAGTAGAGGCTAATATTCCAGAAATATTAAAAGATAAGAGAGTAGTTACATTGGATTTGTCCTCAATGGTTGCAGGAGCTAAATATAGAGGAGAATTTGAAGATAGGCTTAAAAAGGTTATGGAAGAGATAAGAAAAGCCGGGGATGTAATTTTATTTATAGATGAGATTCACACCATAATTGGTGCTGGTGCTGCTGAAGGAGCAATAGATGCTTCAAATATTTTAAAACCATCCTTAGCAAGAGGAGAAATACAATGTATAGGGGCTACTACTATAGATGAATATAGAAAATATATAGAAAAGGATGCAGCTTTGGAAAGAAGATTTCAGCCTATTTTAGTAGGAGAACCAACAAAAGAAGAGGCTGTACTTATACTTAATGGATTAAGAGATAAATATGAAGCACATCATAGAGTAAAAATAACCGATGATGCTATAGAAGCAGCAGTTAATTTGTCAGATAGATATATTACAGATAGATATTTACCAGATAAAGCTATAGATTTAATGGATGAAGCAGCTTCAAAGGTAAGAATTGAAAATATGGTGGCACCTTCAGGCGTAAAGCAGTTGGAAGAGGAATTAGAAAAGATAACAAAGGAAAAAGAAGATGCTATAAGGGTACAGGACTTTGAAAAAGCGGCACAGCTGAGGGATAATGAAAAAGAAATAAAAGATAAATTAGAAAATATAAAATCTGATTGGAAAACTCAAAAACAAGTATCTACTTTAACTGTAGGTGAACAGCAAATAGCTTCAGTAGTATCAAAATGGACTAATATTCCTGTTGAAAAACTAACAGAAAAGGAATCAGAACGACTGCTTAAATTGGAGGATATTTTGCACAATAGGGTAATAGGTCAAAATGAAGCAGTTAAGTCTGTATCCAGAGCAGTAAGAAGAGCTAGGGTAGGATTAAAAGATCCGAAGAGGCCAATAGGATCCTTTATATTCTTAGGACCAACGGGAGTAGGAAAAACAGAATTATGTAAGGCACTAGCCGAAGCTATGTTTGGTGATGAAAATAGTATGATAAGAATAGATATGTCTGAATATATGGAGAAACATACTGTATCAAGACTTATTGGTTCTCCACCAGGGTATGTGGGATATGATGAAGGAGGACAATTAACAGAAAAGGTAAGGAGAAATCCTTATTCAGTTGTGCTCTTTGATGAAATAGAAAAAGCTCACCCTGATGTATTTAATATATTATTACAAATATTAGAAGATGGTATACTTACTGATGGCAAAGGAAAAACTGTAAACTTTAAGAATACAATTATCATAATGACATCTAATGTAGGGGCATCTACTATTAGAAAGCAAAAATCTTTAGGATTTGCAACTTCTTCTAATGAAAGTGAAAATGAATATGAGAAAATGAAAGATAATATAATGGAAGAATTAAAACAATCCTTTAGACCAGAATTTTTAAATAGAATAGATGATATAATAGTATTCCATCAGTTGGAGAAAAAGGATTTAGAGAAAATAGTTAGCCTAATGTTAAATTCAGTAATAGAGAGGTTACAAGAACAAAATATCAATGTGAATTTTGATGAAAAAGCAAAAAAAATACTAGCTAAAGATGGATTTGATCGACTATATGGTGCAAGACCTTTAAGAAGGGCTATTACTAAAACAGTGGAGGATAAGCTTTCAGAAGAAATATTAAGAGGAAACATTAAAAAGGGTGACAGTTTATTGGTTACAGGCAAAGATGATCAATTAGTATTCAATAAAGCTTAATCGGATAAAAGGTAGACAATTTATTATTGCCTACCTTTTATCTAATTAAACTAAGATGCTGTAGGTAAACTTTGTATTAGCTGGTATAGACATCTATAGGTATATATAATACAATTTAACTAGTGACCTGTTTATAGAGGGGATAAATATTTATTTAAGGTAAATATTTTTAGAAGAAAGGGGAAAATACAATGAGGTTAGTAGTAAAAAAGAATTATGATGAAGTAAGCCAGATGGCAGCTATAGAAATAATGAATTTAATTAATAAAAAGCCAAACTGTGTACTAGGTTTGGCCACTGGAAGTACACCAATAGGCACTTACAAAGAACTTATAAAATATTATAAATTAAACAAAATAGATTTTTCGAAAGTTACTACATTTAATTTAGATGAATATAGGGGGATTAAAGGAGATAACCCTCAAAGTTATAGATACTTTATGGATAATAAGTTATTTAATAGTATAAATATAAATAAAAAAAATACTTTTATTCCTAATGGAATTGCAAAAGATATAGAGGAAGAATGTAAATATTATGATAATCTTATAGAAAGCAAGCATGGTATAGATCTGCAATTATTGGGCATTGGCAATAATGGACATATAGGTTTTAATGAACCCGGCGAATTTTTATATATTAATACTCATTTAACTAATTTAACGAAGAATACTATAGCAGCTAATTCAAGGTTTTTTAATTCTATGGAAGAAGTACCTACACAAGCTATTACTATGGGAATAGGAAGCATAATGAAAGCTAAAAAAATAATATTATTAGCAAGCGGTAAAAACAAAGCTAATATAGTTAAAGAGCTATTCACTGAAAAGCTGAGCACAAAAATACCAGCATCAATTCTTCACATCCATGCTGATTGTACTATAATATTAGATGAGGAAGCAGCATGTTTATTAAATTAGAAATAATATCTAAATTATAGTATTAATTATTTTAACTTTTTTCAAGGAGGTTTTAAATTTTTTGAAACTTCCTTGTTTATTCTTGACAAAACTTTGCAATAATATTGTATAATAATAATTTGTACAGAATAATAGGAGTTGATTTAATGGGAAAGGCTAAAAGTTGTTTTGTGTGTCAGGAATGTGGATATGAATCTTCAAAATGGTCTGGAAAATGTCCAAATTGTGATAGTTGGAATAGCATGGTGGAAGAATTTAAATCTCCTGAAGGTTTTTCTGGGAATAATTTATCTAAGATTAAAGTTAACAATATACCTCAAAGTATAATGAGTATAAAATCTATAACTTATGAGAGAATGAATACTGGTATTAATGAATTAAATAGAGTATTAGGTGGGGGAATAGTCAAAGGTTCTCTTACATTAATATCTGGTGATCCAGGTATAGGAAAATCTACATTACTTTTGCAAACTGCAAACAATATTTCAAAACAATATGGAAAAGTTTTATATATATCTGGAGAGGAATCAGAAGAACAAATAAAAATAAGAGGGGATAGACTTGAAACTTTATCTAAAGAACTTTTTATCCTTTCCGAAACTAATATTGAAATAATAGAGAAACATATAGTTGATACTGAGCCTATATTTGTGATAATTGATTCCATACAGACACTGTATAATCCAACAATTACATCGGCACCTGGCAGTGTATCTCAAGTTAGAGAAAGTTCAAATCAGTTAATGAGAATAGGGAAAAGCAAGGATATACCATTTTTTATAGTAGCTCATGTAACCAAACAAGGAGCATTAGCAGGACCTAAGGTATTAGAACATATGGTTGATACTGTTTTATCCTTTGAAGGTGAAAGAACAGAGGAATTTAGAATTCTAAGAACCATAAAGAATCGATTCGGGACTACTAGTGAAATAGGTGTTTTTGAAATGAGGGAAAATGGTTTACAGGAGATTTCCAATCCTTCGGCTGTATTTTT
>ENA-UOOE01002640-UOOE01002640.1-fermentation-metagenome-genome-assembly--contig:-NODE-2640-length-12503-cov-3.729515_pt1 | contig 12503 bp, 13 predicted proteins | sample MGYA00245776_ERZ724021 | MGnify/ENA primary metagenome ERZ724021 (study PRJEB28704, sample SAMN03018321) | fermentation metagenome | biome: anthropogenic terrestrial biome; feature: soil; material...
TTCAGACGTGTGCTCTTCCGATCTAGCTTAGGAAAATTGAAAGATTTCGCAATCGGTTACATGAAAAAAAAGTAACATACTATAATAAATCGTAATAAAGCAGAGATGGAAACGATTTAAACTAATTTAAACCTGAAATAGTTCTATTAATGGCAAAATATAAGTATTTAATAATTTAATATAAATTATAAAAATAGTCTTACTATTTATTTATAATATTAAAAACACCTTTCATTAATTATGAAAGGTGTTTTTATGTATGTTAATGTTATTTAGTTATCACAATCACTTTATAAGATTATAATATAACAACATTAGCAGCCTGTGGTCCCTTAGTTCCATCTACTACATCAAATTGAACCTTCTGGCCTTCTTGTAATGATTTGTAACCTTCAGTCTGGATAGCTGAGAAGTGAACAAAAACATCCTCTTCACCTTCTACAGAAATAAATCCAAAACCTTTAGTTGAGTTAAACCATTTAACTGTACCTATTTTCATTTGTCCAAAGTCCTCCTAAAATAAAAAAATATTATATTTGTTATTATACTCTTTTAATTTAGTATTATCAATATAATTATGGCGTAACAGTAAAAAATGTAGATAACAGAAGAATATGAAAGCATTATTAAGGAAGAATAGGATATTTTGATAGTTTGCAAAATATCACCTACAACTTCACATAGGTAGTTAAGGTTGTAGGTTGTAAAATATGCTATGATTGGAGTATAATAAAAGTACGGTATCGGGCATTAAAAGTTCATATACATAAGTAACAACCTAAAACTTCAAATAACAAATGAAGTTGTTGGCAGGGGCTTATTAGTATTAAAATATATTATCAAGGGGATGGTTTTTATGAGAAGTGTTGGATTCTTAATTAGTCCAAAAGAAAATGAGAAAAGAAGAGCAATACTACCAGAAGATGTTGCAAAATTAAAGAATTCTAATATGTTGTATTTTGAAAAGGGATATGGAGAGGTTCTTGGAATAAAGGATAAAGAGTATATTGATGTTGGAGCTAATGTAGAGAGTAGACAAAGCATATTAAAAAAAGATGTAATATGTGATCCTAAAATAGGTGATGGGGATTATTTAGAAGACTTAACAACAGATCAAATAATATTTGGATGGATTCATGCAGTTCAGAATAGAGAAGTAACAGATATTTTGGTAAATAATAAGTTAAAGGCTATAGCATGGGAAGAAATGCATGATGAAGGAAGACATGTATTTTGGAGAAACAATGAAATAGCAGGTGAAGCAGCTGTAATGCAAGCTTATCAATTATATGGGAAGTTCCCATATGAGACTAAGGTAGCTATTTTGGGCAGAGGAAATACTGCCAGAGGTGCATATAAAATATTAAATGGACTTGGGGCAGATATAACTGTATACAGTAGGAATATGGAATCACTGTTTAGAAAAGAAATAGATAAATATGATGTTATTGTAAATTGTATACTTTGGGATACTAGGAGAAACGATCATATAATATATAGAAAAGACTTATTAAGAATGAAAAATAATTCTTTAATAATAGATGTAAGCTGCGATGCTAATAAAGCTATAGAGACAAGTAGGATTACTACTATTGAAAATCCAGTATATTATGTTGATGGGGTAATGCACTATGTTGTAGATCATACTCCTTCTATATTTTATAAAACTTCTAGTAAAGAGATAAGTAAGGCATTAGTAGAATACTTGGATTGTATAGTAGAAGGAAATGAAAATAACAATAAGGTATTATCAGATGCCACAATAATAGAAAACGGCGAAATTTTGGATGAAAAAATAGTGAAATATCAACATAGAAAATATGGAAAGGTTAATATTGCATAATTAAAAAAGCTATGTTTAGTTACAATAAACATAGCTTTTTTAATTATGCTATAATATAATTTTATATATAGGAATTACTATAAGACTCAGTATAGTAGTTATGGTAACCATAATAGCAGCAAATTCATAATCTGCGTCATAGGCCTTGGCCATTATAGCAGTATTTGTCATAGCAGGCATGGCCGCTTGAATAACGAATACATGTTTCATTAATTCAGGCAATGGCAATGGGCGGGATATTAAAATAACTAAAAAAGGAGAAATTATAAATCTACCTATTAATAATGCTATTATATCCTTATCTATTTTTATGCTTTTAACATCTATTGAATAAATAGTATGTCCTATAAACAACATTGATAAGGGAGTAGTAAGGTTACCTAAATACTTACAAGTATCAAGAATGAATTTTGGAAGTCTTATTCCTAGAAGAATTAATAAAATAGCAAATATAAACCCAAGTAAAGGTGGCGATATAATACGCTTTAAGGTATCTTTAGAGAATATACTTTTATTAGAACCTGTACCATCTTTACTGATTTCAAAAACTCCAATTGTCCAGAAAAAAGTAGTATTCACTATATAATATAATAGTACATAAGGAACACTTTCATCTCCAAAAAGAGCTAGATTAACAGGCAAACCAATAAATATGGTATTAGAAACAAAGAATATAGATTGAAAAACTCCTTTTCGTCCAGGTGCCACTTTAATTAGTTTGGAAACAAGTTTTCCTATTAAATAAGATAAAGCTATTGAGGTAAAGGGAACATAAAGCCCTTTACCTAAGCTAAGCAGTTTGTCTTTATCAAAATTAGACATTAAATTTGTTATCATTAACGCTGGCAGTGATAAATTTAGAACAAGTCGTGAAAAAAGTTGTGCATTTTCATCATTTATCCATTTCTTGCCGGTTAATATATAACCTATTAAAATCATTAATATTATACTAAATACACTACCAAAGGCATTTAAAAGAGCCATTAGCATATCTCCTTCTTATTATTTTTAGAATTCTGCTGAGCCAGTTGTTCTTGGGAATGGTATTACATCTCTAATATTAGAAATTCCAGTAAGATACATTAGTATTCTTTCAAATCCTAAACCGAAACCTGAATGTTTAGTCTCTCCGTATTTTCTAAGTTCTAAGTACCACCAATAATCTTCTTTATTAAGATTAAGTTCTTCCATTCTCTTTTCTAGTACATCAAGTCTTTCTTCTCTCTGGCTGCCACCAATTATTTCACCAATACCTGGTACTAAAAGATCTGCTGCAGCAACAGTTTTATTATCATCATTTTGTCTCATATAAAAAGCTTTTATATCTTTTGGATAGTCTGTAACAAAAACTGGTTTCTTGAATACCCTTTCCGTTAAATATCTTTCGTGTTCTGTTTGAAGGTCAATTCCCCATTCAACAGGATATTGGAAGGTTTCTCCTGATTTTTGTAAAAGTTCTACTGCTTTAGTATATGAAATCCTTACAAAATCTGAGCTTAATACATTATTTAATCTATTAAATAATTCTTTATCAATAAAGCTATTGAAAAACTCCATTTCTTCTGGTGCATTTTCCATGACATAGTTAATTATGTATTTTACCATGTCTTCTGCCACATCCATATAATCTTTTAATTCAGCAAAGGCCATTTCAGGTTCTATCATCCAGAATTCTGCCGCATGTCTTGCTGTGTTTGAATCTTCTGCTCTAAAAGTAGGACCAAAAGTATAAACGTTTCTGAAAGCTAGTGCATAAGTTTCTGCTGATAGTTGACCACTTACTGTAAGATTAGCTTCTTTCCCAAAAAAGTCTTTAGAAAAGTCTACATTTCCATCCTTATCTTTAGGTATATTATTCAAATCTAATGTAGTAATTCTAAACATTTCTCCTGCACCTTCGCAGTCACTACATGTAATTATTGGAGTATTAACATAAACAAATCCTTTTTCTTGGAAGAATTTATGTACAGCATAAGCAGCTAAGGAACGTACCCTAAATACTGCAGAAAAAGTATTGCTTCTAGGTCTTAAATGTGCAATAGTTCTTAAAAATTCAAGGGAATGTCTTTTTTTCTGTAAAGGATAATCTGAAGATGAAAGCCCTTCTATTATTATGTTTGAAGCATGAATTTCAAAAGGTTGTTTAGCTTCAGGTGTAAGAACTATTTTGCCTTCTACAGTTAAAGATGAACTTATGGATAATTTAGATATTTCTTCAAAGTTATTTAATTTATCATCGAATACTATCTGAATGTTTTTAAAAAAACTTCCATCATTTAATTCAATAAATCCAAAATTCTTGGATACTCTTTCTGTCCTAACCCATCCAGAAATACTTATTTCTTTGTCTATAAACTTATCAGTTTCTCTATAAAGTTGTTTAATATATGTCTTTTCCATTGTTAATCCTCCTAATGTTTTATTTTTAATAAAAACAAAAGCCCTTCATCCTTATAAAGGGACGAAAGACTATATTCGCGGTACCACCCAATTTGCCAAAGTTTTGGCCACTTAAAATCCGTACAGTTAAATCTCTATACTTACCAAAAGTAAGGCTTTGGCAACCTCTAAGCCTACTATCAATATATTGAATTCGGTTAGAAACTCAGAGATGTTCTTCAATAAAGTTATCACACTGACCTTACACTATCGCCAGCTCGCTTAAGTTATACTCTTTATCTACTCTTCTCATCATAGTTTTTAATAATATACTTATGTCTAATTATTATAATATTTTAAATTTTTTATGTCAAGGATATAATGCTGAGAAAAAGTTTTATTTTAGAGAAACATTTTTTCGTGATTTATGAGCCATTCTTTTCTCCATATTCCGCCTGCGTACCCTGTTAATAAACCATTGCTTCCTATAACTCTATGGCAAGGGACAATAATAGCTATTTTATTTTTGTTATTAGCATTTCCAACAGCTCTAGCAGATTTTTCATTTCCTATAGCTTTAGCAATATCCTTATAGGATACAGTTTTACCATATGGTATATTAATTAGGGCATTCCACACTTTTTTTTGAAAATCAGTGCCATTTAATAATAAGTTTAAAGAAAAGCTTCGCCTTTTGCCTTTAAAATATTCATCAAGCTCAGTTATACAAGTATTTAATAAATCATTTCTTTTCTCATCATTATTTATTTCACCTATAAAATCTAAAGAAATAATGCTATGTTCATTACCTAGTATTTGAATATAACCAATAGGAGAATTGTAATAAGCTTTGAAGATATATTCCATAAATAATCACTCCCCAATTCTTACAGAATATTTTACATTTCCTTACAAGTGCCTGACCCCTTATGTTAAATATAACTTCTTCTTTTGAGAACATATATCTTGCAAATGAAATAGATGCAACTATATATACAATTATCCAGCCAAAGGTTATTGCTATGTGAGTATAGTTATAAATTCCAGCTAAAAACTCTTTCATAAGACAAACTCCATTTGTAAGTGGTATATTAAAATAAAGCATTCCTATATTTTTAGGATCTTTCATCATAACCATATAAATTAATACCATGGCTATAATAGTTATAGGACTTAGATAGGTTTGAGCTTCTTTAAATGATTTTGCATAGATACTAATGGCAAGTTGAAGTGCTCCAAATACCATTGTATATAAAATAGGTAAAATCATAATAAGAACTAAAGTAGCTGATCCTAAATTTAGTCCTGCATCGCCAAACATTCCATTGGGTTGATTCATCGTTATTAATATTCCAATCAAATAAGCAAAGGACATTAATATTCCCATTACTGTTATTGCAAGAAATTTTCCTATAAGTAAAGATGTTCTTCCTGCTTTTGTTGTAAGAAGTGGTTCAAGTGTTCCTCTTTCTTTCTCTCCTGCTCCTAGATCTACTGCTGCTCCAATTGTACTTGTTGCACTGTAAAGCATTAAAAGTAAAGGAATCATCATTGAAGCCATTATTTTCCCAAAACCATCATCTTTATCTCCAACCACATTATCTACAATATTAATTGGTGTTAAGATTGATTGATCTATGTTTTCCTTTTCAAGTCGTTTTGAAACTATTTGTTTTGAATATTCATCTATATAATTTTTAATCATTGATACAGCTATCATTGCATCATTACTTGAATTATCGTATTTTAATTCTATTTTTTCATTAGAATCCTTTGATATATTATCATCAAATCCTTTTGGAATTTTAATCTGTACATATACATCACCATCTTTTATGTCTTTATCAATATTTTTGGAATCTATTACCTTAACATTTTTATGGGATTTTATAAATTTAGAAAAGCTGCTATTTCCTTGATCTTCTATAGCTATTTTAAGATTGTTTTGAATCTTATCACTATCTGATTTTGCCATTTTACCAATAGCAAAAGACATTATGGGTAAAAGGATTATTGGAATTAATATACTTAATATTAGTGTTTTCTTATCTCTAAATAAATCTAAAAGTTCTTTTTTTAACACTACTCCTATTACATTTTTCATACAATCACCTTCTTTACTTTGATATTAAATTTATAAATATTTCTTCTATGCTATTGTTATATTTTTCTTTAAGTTCTTTAAGCTTTCCTTCTTCTACTATTTTGCCTTTATGAATTATAATAATCCTATCACATAGCTTTTCTACTTCTGGTATTGTGTGACTTGAGAATATAATAGTTCTTCCATCACTTTTACATTTTAATATAAAGTCTTGTACAATTTTTGCAGAGGTAACATCTAATCCTATAGTTGGCTCATCAAATAAAACCACAGATGGATTATGCACTATAGATCTTGCAATAGCTACTTTTTGCTTCATACCTCTTGAAAATTTTCCAACTCTTCTATCAAGATATTCTGTCATATCTAAACTTTTTGCAAGTTCCTCTATACTTTTATTAGTTTCTTCTTTAGACATACCATTAAGCTCTGCAAAATATTTTATATTTTCCCTTGCTGTAAGTCTGTCATAAAGACCAACTTCACCACCAAACAAAATACCTATGTTTCCTCTTACCTTATCCGCTTCTTTACTTACGTCATGACCGTTTATTATTGCTTCGCCTTCTGTGATTTTAAGCATAGTAGCAAGCATTCTAAGAGTTGTTGTTTTACCTGCTCCATTTTCCCCAAGCAAGCCAAGTATTTCTCCATCATTTGCTTTAAAACTTATGCTATCTACTGCTGTTACACCCTTTTTAAATCGTTTAGTTAAATTTTTAACTTCAATCATAGCTTTATCTAAGCCTCCCTAATAATAAAATATGGTTTTTTATAAGATTGCTTTTCCTCTTATTGTAATATTAATTTTAACATACTTTTTCATTAAATAAGAGTTGTATTTTTCTCCCTCTTCATAAAAACTTCATGACAATTTGATATAATAAAAATAACTATAATACGGAGGAGGAGAAAATTTGGATAATAATATATCATTGATTTTCGCTTTTTCATCTGGGTTACTTTCCTTTTTATCTCCCTGTGTCTTGCCATTAGTTCCAGTATATTTAACTTATTTAACTGGCACAACAGTGGAAGAATTAAATAAAAATAAGGACAAAGTAACAGTAATTTATAAGGCTATAGGATTTACTATAGGATTTTCCATTATATTTATTCTTATGGGAATTTCAATAACATCTTTAGGGCAATTATTTAATGCTAACAGAGATATATTTAGGAAAGTAGGTGGCATAGTAATCATAGTGTTTGGCATCCATACCACAGGATTATTTAAGATTAAATTATTTTATTACGAGAAAAGATTATTTCAGTTTAATAAGTTCAAGTCGGGTGCAAGTGCTTTAGTTATGGGAATGGCTTTTGCAATAGGGTGGACACCGTGTATTGGCCCAGTTTTAGCTTCTATATTGATTTATGCGGGAAATGCGGCCACTTTTAATAAGGGGGTAGTGTTACTGTTTACATATTCCTTAGGTCTTGCAATTCCATTTATTTTTTCGGCATTTCTAATAGATGGGGTATCAAAGTATATAAGAAAGATTTCTAAATACTTTGGAGTTATATCTGTTATAAGTGGTGTAATATTAATAATAATGGGAATCATGACTTTTACAGATAAAACTTATATACTAAATAACTTATTTAATTAGGGGGTGGTAATATTGAGAAAAAAGATATGGGTTATATCCTTTATATTAATTATACTAACATCTGTATTTGTTATTAAATATTACAACAAGGGAAATAATACAAGTATAGAAAATAAAAAAGAAAATGTGACTTCTAATGAAAAGGAAAAACCTAAAAAAATACAATCAATAGATTTTAAATTAGTTGACATGGATGGAAAACAGGTAACACTTAGTCAGTTTAAAGGAAAGAAGGTATTTATAAACTTTTGGGCAACCTGGTGTGATTATTGCAAAATTGAAATGAAAGACATACAAAAGTTATATGATGAAACTAAGGATAAAAATATCGTTATACTAGCTATAGATGTGGGAGAAAGCCAAAGCAAGGTTAAAAATTTTTTAGATAGTAATAATTACAATTTTAATGTTTTATTGGATAAAGACCAGGAAATTGCAAAGGCCTATGGTATACAAGGATTCCCAACATCTCTTTTTGTTGATGAAGAAGGATATGTGTATAGTGGCATACAGGGCGGAATGAGTATTGAAATGATGAGAAAAGAATTATTTTTAAAATAATAGTAAATTTTAATATAGTGAAAAAGGCTAAAGTCCATGGAAAGGCACCATGGACTTTTAATTTTATCAGCTTTTTAGAACCATTGTGATACTTCATTTAATATTTTAAAATTAGTTAAATCATAGTGAAGAGGGGTCAATGTAACGTAGCCTTGTTTTAGATAGTATACATCTGTATTAATTTTGTGCTTTTCATTAATTTTTCCCTTTAAATTAAGTATTGTATCCCCATTCTCGTCTACATTTTCAATAAAGTAATTGTCATAAACTTTATCGCCTATTTCGCATACTTTTATTTCCTTTACATCTTCTTCATTTAAATAGGGTACATTAACATTTAGGACTAAATCATCTTTAATTAAATTGTTTTGTGCAATTTTAATTATCTTTGAAGCGAATTTAGCAGCAGAATTATAATTTGCACAGCCATCCTTTAATTCAGAAGATATAGCCATAGAAGGTATTTTATAAATAGCAGCTTCTATAGCAGCTGATACAGTGCCAGAATAAATTACATCCATTCCTAAATTTGTGCCCATGTTTATGCCTGATATAACCATATCCACAGGTTTATCAAGAAGTTTATGGATGGCAACCCTTACGCAATCAGCTGGGGTGCCAGACACACTAAAAGCTTTAGATTTTATTTCAGGTAATTCTACGCTTTTTATCACCAATGGTTCACAAATAGTTATAGAATGGCTGCAGGCGCTTTTTTGATTACTAGGTGCAGCAATTATTACTTCGTGTTCTTTTTCTAATTCTTTTGCTAAAATATGAAGTGCCTTTGATCCAATTCCATCGTCGTTTGTCAAGAGTAATCTCATTATTAGTATCCTCCACATCATCATTTATTGATATAGCATTTTATAAAATGATATACTTATATATAGTTTAATCAATATTTTATAAAAATTGTATATTAATTTGAAAGAAAGTAGGGTTAGGTATGTATACAAATAGAACTAAATTAAAAGTTAGATATGTAGAAACTGATAAAATGGGTATAGTACATCATTCTAATTATTATGCCTGGTTTGAAGTAGGAAGAGGAGAATTTATATTAGAATCTGGTATGAGTTATAGAGAATTAGAGGAAAATGGGATTATGATGCCTTTGAGAGAAACTTACTGCAAGTATATAAAAGGGGCAAAATATGAGGACAATATAATTATTGAAACATTTATAAAAGAATTAACTCCAGTAAAAGTTATTTTTAATTACAATGTGATAAGAGAAGAAGATGGAAAGCTTTTGGCTAAGGGAGCCACAACACAGGTTTTTGTAAATAACGATTTTAAAATAATAAATTTAAAAAGAAAGTACCCAGATGTATGGGAAAGAATGCATAAATTATTTACATAAAGAAATACAAGTATAATGTTGAATAAGGTCGGAATATATAAAAAAATTGATATGTTATGTATTTTTTGATACAATTTTAATGTGATTTAAAAATATTTAACTATTGGGAGAGGTGGAATTATTGGTAAACTTTTTTGCAAACACTATTTCGGCAATCAACAATATACTTTGGTCATATGTTCTTATTGGAGTATTAATTGCAGCAGGACTTTATTTTAGCTTTAAAACAAGATTTGTACAGATAAGGTACTTTAAGCAAATGTTTAGATTATTAGGAGAAGGAGCTAGTAAGTCTGTATTAGGAGAGAAGACTAAAGGTGTATCTTCCTTCCAAGCCTTCTGCATAAGTACGGCTTCTAGAGTAGGCACTGGAAATTTAGCTGGGGTAGCTATAGCTATTTCTTTAGGTGGACCCGGAGCAGTATTTTGGATGTGGGTTATTGCAATAATAGGAGGAGCATCAAGCTTCGTTGAAAGTACTTTAGCGCAAATATATAAGATTAAAGATAAGGATGGATATAGAGGTGGCCCAGCTTACTATATGGAAAAAGGCTTAAATAAGAGATGGATGGGAGTCCTATTTTCCATACTTATAACAATTAGTTTTGGACTTGTTTTCAATTCTGTACAAGCCAATACAATTTCGTTGGCATTTGAAGAAGCATTTGGTGTTAATACCTTCATAATAGGAATAATATTAGCAGCAATAACAGCAGTTATCATATTTGGAGGAGTAACAAGAATTGCTAAAGCGGCAGAAATGATTGTGCCTGTTATGGCAGTTGCATATGTATGTATAGCCCTATTTGTTATTTTAAAAAATATAACTTTAATTCCATCTGTATTTAAACTCATTGTAACTAATGCTTTTGGTATAAATCAAGCTATTGGTGGAGGACTTGGAGTAGCTGTTATGATGGGAATAAAAAGAGGACTCTTCTCAAATGAAGCTGGTATGGGAAGTGCACCCAATGCTGCAGCTACAGCTGAAGTAACTCATCCTGTAAAACAGGGACTTATTCAAACCTTAGGAGTTTATACTGATACACTTTTAATTTGTAGTGCTACTGCATTTATCATTTTATTATCAGGAGTATATACAAATAAAGATTTAACAGGAATACAGCTTACTCAAAATGCATTAAGTTCCCAGGTTGGATCATGGGGAAATACTTTTATAGCTATATGCATATTCTTATTTGCTTATAGTTCAGTAATAGGTAATTATTACTATGGCGAAACAAATATAGAGTTTTTAAATTCAAATAAGGGTTGGCTATTAATTTATAGAATAGCCGTACTAATTATGGTTGTAGTTGGTAGTGTAGCTAAAATACAAATAGTATGGGATATGGCAGATTTGTTTATGGGACTCATGGCCTTAACTAACTTAACTGCAATATCAATGCTTGGCAAAATTGCTTTTGATGCTCTAAAAGATTATTCAGGGCAGAAAAACCAGGGAAAAGATCCTGTATTCAATGTAAATAATATTGAAGGATTAAAAAATGTTGAATGTTGGGGAGAAATAGAAGAAGCTATTGAAGCATAAAAAATAAAAGCCTAAAAGGCTTTTATTTTTTATGCTTCAAGTTCCTCAGGAAGTTCTTTTTTAGAACTTAATTTTTCTTTATTCACCTTTAAAAACTCCAATTTGGTTTCAGCGGTTATTATAGCTATGAGTATGATTGTGCAGCCTATTAACATCTTATAAGTAAAGCTCTCTCCTAATAAAAGAGAAGATAGTATACTTCCAAATACAGCCTCTAAACTTAATATAATAGCAGTGTGAGTTGAGGTTGTATATTTTTGAGCTACATTTTGTATTAAAAACGCTATTAAGGTACTAAAGATTGCTAAATATAAAACAGGGATAATCCCATTCTTAGATAAGGAACCAGGAGCACCTCCAAATATAAACATAGATATTAAAGACAAAATAGCTGCTACTAAAAATTGAAGGGATGTTAAAATAATAGGGTCATGCTTTTCTGCAAAATAGCCTACGGAAACTACATGACAAGCAAAAAATAATGCACATATTAAAGTAAGTATATCTCCTAAATTAATGTTTAAGGTTCCATCAAAAGTTAATAGAAATATTCCAAGTAAACATAAAAAAGCTGAAATTAGATTGTATATATCCGGTCTTTTGCCTGATACACCCCAATATATAAATGGAACCATTACTACATTTGTTCCAGTTAAAAAAGCTTGCTTACCTGCAGTAGTATATTGCAATCCTACAGTTTGAGTAGCAAATCCCATAAACAGGAAGAAACCAATAATACACCCAGCTTTTATATCACTTTTATTAATTTTTATTATATGTTTAAAAAATATTAAGCACATTAAAATACAGGCTAGTGTAAATCTTAGAGTCATAATAGAAAAAGGAGAAACAGTGTCCAAAGCATTCTTTGTTGCAACGAAACCACTTCCCCATATTATTGTGACAATCAACAATGAAAGGTCTGCCATCAGACTTTTATTACCTAATAAAGATTTCATTCCATCAACCCCCATGATAAAGTAATAATGCTATTATAACATGTATTTTTATGATTGTAACCTATGTTACATATCTTGTATCGTTTATTTTGGAACATTTATGTTTTTGAAACATATTATATATTG
>ENA-UOOE01002643-UOOE01002643.1-fermentation-metagenome-genome-assembly--contig:-NODE-2643-length-12486-cov-4.870244_pt1 | contig 12486 bp, 22 predicted proteins | sample MGYA00245776_ERZ724021 | MGnify/ENA primary metagenome ERZ724021 (study PRJEB28704, sample SAMN03018321) | fermentation metagenome | biome: anthropogenic terrestrial biome; feature: soil; material...
GAGCAGACTCTTGAATAAATGTCACAATTGCGCCTGGTAAGGCTTTTAGGATATTGCCTATCATTGGCAAGAAGTTATTAAACAGAAAAATTGATACAGTCTCCGCTAATCCTTTCAACGCTGGACCAACGTCTTCACCTAATGCTAGATTTCCTAAAAAGTTAGAAAATGCACCTTTCATAGATGCTAACGACCCCGAAAAGGTTTCAGCTGATTCAAGCGCTGTTGTACCTGTAACCCCCAACTCTTCTTGCACTGCGTGGATTGCGTCATACACATCGCTTAGATTATTAATATCATACTTAACTCCTGTTAGCTTTGTCGCATCGGTCAATAATCGCTCCATTTCAGCTTTTGTTCCCCCATAACCAAGTTTGAGGTTATCCAGCATTGTATAATTCTGCTTTGCAAAGCCCTGATAAGCATTTTGGATAGATTCCATGTCAGAGCCAAATTTATTTACATTGTCGGACATATCAATCATTGCCATATTTGCCTTATCTGCTGTTTTCCCAGTATCTCCACCTAGAGATTGCAAAAGAGATGCTGAGAATGATGTTACATTTTCCATGTAGTCATTAGCGGAAACTCCAGCAGTTTTATATGCTTCGCTTGCATACTGTTTTACCTTGTCTGCATTTTCTTTGAATAAAGTCTCAACTCCTCCTAATGACTGTTGTAAGTCACCGCCAGCTGTAAGCGCAGCTCCTATAGCTTTGCCTATTCCAGCTACTGCTATAACTTTTTTAATTGCACTAGCAATTTTACTTCCTGCACTTTTCCCAGCCGATGTAGCTTCAGGATCTAATTCTTTTCGAATTGCTCCACTTATCCCTTTTGCTGACGGTATAATTTGTACATAAGCCTGGCCTAATTCAGTCGCCAAATTAATCACCTCCTGCCATTACACGATTAATTATTTCATTTCTTGTTTTTTCAAAGTCCTCGCCAGAATTAAATACGATTACATCACTGTCTTTGTTTTCTTTAGCTACTAAAGAATCTAAAATCATTGTTGGCCTATTAATTCCTTTTTGGCTATCTTTTGTCTGTGCCCAAAGTAAAATGCTTAATCTATCAACAATTCCTGCTAAAAGTAAGGTGTCCGTTGATACTTTTTGACCGCTTAATTTCATTTTAATTCTGGAATCATCTTTTAGACCAACGGCAAAACAAGCTACCCTTGTTAAAGATAGCTTGTTATAATCGTAAATATGATATGTTTCTGCTAAATCACATATCAATGCATCCTCATCTTCTCTTATCATTTCTGCGAGGACTAGGAGTTTTTTGTTTCTGGTTGATTAGTAAATATTTCAATTATTTCATCCGACATCTTATCCATTGGAACTGTCTTACCTTCTGTTCTTAAATGGTCTTTAAGAAGTTTGGCTTGGTCTTTTCCTAATAATAAATTTACCGTCTTTGCTAAAAGTAATGGATTTTCGTCTAATTCTGCTATACATTCCAATAACTCGTAGTTATTTAATCTCTCATTTGGTATTTCATAATTAAATCCAGATTTAGTTGTTCCCTTAACCATCTATTATTCACCTGCTCCCACTGGCTTTTGTATATATTCGTAATGCGTATTCTCTGTTGTGTCTGGCATTGCTTGCAAGGTAGTTTCATAGCCGATTGCGTCTGCGTCTACATAGCTAATTTCTCCAATTTCCGAAACTTTCCCATTTGGAATAACAATCCTTTTTAAGATACCTGCCTTTAGTACCATATCTACAACCAAACAATGTTCTTCTAACTCTTTAGCATTTGCTGTAATTTTAATCCCTGTTTCTAAAGTTCCTGTGATGTTCTCTTGCCCATATACCTCTTTTAATACATCTACATTTGTTGCTTCAATCAACGTGTATTTAAACGTATCTGGCTTGTCTGTTTGCACTACCGCTACATTATCGCCACCCCACGCTTTTATAATCTCACTTGATGGAGAATTTTCGTTCCTTAGCCCATCTTCGGATATATAGCCTAAGCTTTTAAATGCTGCATCTAGTGCTGTAACTGCATCTATTGGTAATGTTGTGCCTAATGGAGCTGAATACACTGCTCCACCAACCTTTGGTTTAGCTGTTGAAACATTCTCTACATTGCTCATTTTTTACCTCCTAATAATATTTAATATCGAATACTGCTTGATAACGGTATTCTTTCGTTGTTGTATCCGTAAAATTGTAATCAGTATTGAGCTTGACTCCCCTAATTTCATCAAGTTCAACCATACTTTCCACTGCCTTTTTTACTCTTTCATTTAATTCTACTGCCTCATAAATGCTTTTTCCATAGCTTTGAAATGCAAATGTAGCTGATGGTAGATGATTGTTTTTCCTACTGCTCGTCTTTTCTAAAACAACGTAACTTCCATAGCTTGTACTTGGTTTTTCAAGAAAGACCTGTTCTTCAAGTACTGAATCTAGGTGATTTTTTATTATTACCTCAATCATCTACTTCACCGCCTTTAATATAGTGTTGTTCCTTAAATTATCTGCCTTTGCTTGATAAGTGTTTGCATAAACCATTGCATTGGCTCTTGTCTTTCCTACACGAGTGTCTTGTTCATAGCCATCTCCGCACCTGTTCCGGATTCCTGTTGCGTATTCCTTTAAGACCTCTTGCATTTCATCGGATTTTAATAATTGGCCTACACCTTTACGGTTTAATGTGAATTTCAACTTAGCCATATCTTTCCACCATCACTTTTTTATTCCAGTCTAGGGGAATCATATCTTCTATGCCTTCTAGGACTGCGCCGAACACTCGCCATCTCTTGCCAAAAAACTTAACTTCCTGGTCTTCCCAGGTGTTGTCATCACCTTTGGGGATTGCTAAAGTATATACTGCTTTTTTACCTGTAAGATTTAATTGATTTATAACATCATCAGATAAGGTTGGACTTACAAGTACATTATCAACATCAATTTCTACATCCTCATAAATTGGGCTGTCAAATGGATCCTTACCTATTTCTTTTTTGTTAATTAGAGTGACTGTAATCCCTTTAATCCTTGCCATAAAAATCAATCACCCCATATCGTTGTTTTCTCAAACCTAGCCTTGCGAGTTCAGATTTCTTAATGAACAAGCCGCCACCAGGAACTAAAAAAGAACCTTGAAACGAATATCCTAATGCACTTTCTGATGTTTGCGTCATAGGCTCTTGATCTGTAGAAGTCATTAAGGTTCTTGCTACTATATCTACTGTTACAGATTTAACTACATTTGCATATGATAAGTTTTCAGTAGGGTTTTCTTCTGTAACTTCTACCATCTTATCTAAGTCTTTGCCTACTTTTTTAGCTTCTACCCGTAAAGAGTCAGAGACCACTTCAAGCAAAGATTCTGCTCTAGTGGTCTCATCATTATTTTTTAGGGGTCTCCATAATAATGAAACATCTTCAATTGTTGCATAAGGCTTCATAATATCACCTTCCTTGCATCATCAAATCATACAACTCTTGTTTCCTTGCTTTTGGATTATATTCAATCCCAAATGCATCAAGTTCTTGTTTAATTTCCTTTACTGTTATCCCATCAAAATCTTCTTCTTTTTCAGGATCTTCTTCGGCTTCTTTAATTTCTTCAATCTCTTCGACTTCTTCAACTTCATTAACTTCTTCGGCTTGAGTTTCATTTATTTTTTCTTTAACTTCTATCCAATCCCCACCAGAAATTCTACAAGGACTATCAATGATAGCCCCTGTTTTAGTGTTCTTATATCTCATTACTTAAACCTCCTATACTGTTACAACTCTTGCAAAGCTACTTGCATCCATGATTCCCCATCCAAGATAAGTTTCTGAACGTAAGTAGACTTGATTGTATCCTTTTAAGTCTTTTCCAGAGTTATCAGGGTCACCATATTTTATAACCTCAAATGGAATTTGCTTTGCATATCCCCACTTGAACATACTTGCAAAATCTCCCAGGATTACAAGGTCTTTGCTTCCAACTGCTGATACAGTACCGTTGATGTCTGTTTTTAATCCATTTATTGCACCTGGATTTGCTCCCCATGCCAATTCTGGGAATTGTTTAACACCATTGACCTTTAGCTTCGCTAGCGCAGATGAGAACACAGGTGACATTGCCATTCCATTTACTGTTCCTTCTGAACCTTGTACTATTTCAACTGCTGCTTCAATATTTGCATCTGGGTCTGCTGCAGTATATTCTACTGTTTGTGTCACCTTAGAATCAAAGTGATTGGTCCCGATTACTGCTGAGGCAGTTCCAGAACGTGGATTAATTCCGTGCATAGCCATAAGGTCTAAGCCTTTTGCGAGTTTCTTTGCATATCCATCATTGAAAGCCTTGATAATATTAATCTTTTCTTCCTCTGCAGCATAAAGAAACTCATCTGATACTCTTGCACCATATTCCACTTTTATTGGGATTATTGTGATTGGGTCTATTGAGATTCCCCCATGAGATTTAGCAGCGTTTTCTGCTACAATGTCAATCTCGTTATCCATTGTGAATGTAAATTCTTTTTGTCCATTGAACGGAATTGGTTTTTGTTGAGAAAGAATTACTAATGAACTCTTTCCTTGTACTTTGTTGATTAAGTCTGATACTAATTCTGGCTCAAAATAATTGCCTTTTGATAATGTCATAATTTTATTCTCCTTCCAAATTTAAATTTTCTAGTAATGATTTATAAGCACCATCTTTTCCATCAATAATCGGTTCAGTATCCTTTAAAGGTGCTAATGGTTCTTTTTGTTTTACAAGTTCTGCTAATTTCTTAGCGTCTGCTGTGATACTTTCTTCATCTTCTCCAACAAGTCTACTTGATAAGTCATAAGGTATTCCATGTTGTAATGCAATTCTTGTTCTCATATTTGCTGTTTCATAGCCAGCAATTTTCGCATTTAAATCGGATATATCCTTATCGTATTTTTCAGTTTTCTTGTTAGAATCGTCAATGCTTGCCTTTAGTGCCGTATTCTCTCCTTCTAGTGCAGCGTTTCTAGCTTTAATTTCTTCATAATCTGCATACTTCTTTTCTAGAGTTTCTTTCTCTCTTTTAATCCTATCTTGTATTGCTCTATCAAATTCTTCTTGTGTTGTTATAGCTTTAAATTCTTCACTCATTTATATCTTCCTTTCTCCCACTTTCCCGGTGGTATCGGTAATTTTGTGTATTAAAAAAACGACTACTAAGAGTCGTCTAATACCTTATTTTCTGTTTTTTCTTCGGCTTGAATTCATTACAAGCCCAATGTGCTAGCATAGCACTATCCATTAAACTAATATCCATATCCTCAAATTGCGATTTATACCCAAAGCCACCATTGGATCCTATTAATCTTTTATCACAGTTTGTTACTACTTGCGTTAACGAGGGTTGGTCGTTATGACAAATACTTTGTTGATATATTCCTTGTTCCCACAATGAGTTGGCTATGATTATTTCCTTCACTGTTGGTAAGTTAGGTTCTTTTAAACCAAAATCTTTCATTTCCTTAGCTAAAATATTTTGACCTGATGCACCATCAATTACCACAGTTGCTACATCTGCATTTTTTAAGAAGTTTACAATCCAACCATTGCCATTTCTAACGGATTGGCAATCTATAGCTTCTACAAATATCTTGCCTGATAATGTTCTAACTGCAATACTCATTGCAACGTTAGTTCCATCATTTCCATACTTGATTCCAACATAAAGTTTTCCTTTGAGCGTTGGCAAAGCATTAACCTGCAATTCCTTCCACTCGTTTTCTGAAATAGCTGACTTTTGATTATACTTAATCCACAGACCCAATCGTTGTATCATGAAATCAAGTTCATCTTCCCCAATTTCATCCTGGATAGAGCGTTCAGTAAATATTGTACCTATAGATGGATTACATAGATACCATAACTCTCTATCTCTAATGTCTTTTACCTCATCCTCGATTCCCCATTCAGCCCATCCAGCATTTTCTACTTTGCCACTCAAGGTGTTGTTTCTGAAATTGACGAACACAGTACCCGATGACAATGGAGTTGGTGGAGTACCACACATTATTGTCTGAGGATTTTTACTGTCAGTAACGGTGTATTTTAAAGCAGATTCTTGGTCTGTGGTGTATTCTTGCGCCTCATCTATGACAAGCAAATCAAATCCTTCACCTAGACCTCCTAATGTTGTCCTGGTCCGAAACTCTACCCTCCCACCGGTTTCAAGCAATTCTACTCTTTCCCTTCCCGTTGCCTTTAAAGAATTGTATTCAATCCCTGCTTTGTCTAGTAATCTACATAGTCTTTCCCAAGCTGTGTGAGAAGTGGTGGTTCTGTGAGCTGTATGAAGTATTTGTTCTCCTCTTTGTAGACCTTCCATTTCCCTTATTACTACAACCTCGTTTTTACCATTACGTCTAGGGAGAGAGTAGCCAAACTTTGTGTGTGTCCATAAACCATCTGAGTTGACCGCGTAAATATGTTTTGTCAAATTTATTTGCCATTCTTGAGCAGTTCTTTTCGATAGCTCATAAGTATCAATCGCATTTTGATATAGACTTTTCTTATATGGTAAAATTACCGATTGAGTAGGATTTTGATTACCAATTCTTGCTTTAGCCATCTATTATCCTCCTTCAATCGTTTTGCATGATAACCCTGTCGCTGGAAGATATTTGGATCACCTCCTAATTATTCTACTATTTCATATGTCATTTCAAATATATCAGGCTTGCAAGGATAAAATTCTCCATTCACACCTTTAATGATGTAATCCCCAACATTGGCAGTCATAACTCCCTCAAGCGTTTTTATGTGCAACCTATTAGTGCTTCTGCCTATTTCTCCACTTATCAATTGCAGTAATAGCCAATCTACACTTTCATCTGTTCCATCAAATTGTACTGCTTCAATTGCAACCGGTTTCTTTCTATATTTAGCCACTTGCTTCACCCCCTATTTGAACATATCAGGATTATCTTTAATTAATTGATATAATCCTTTCGAGATTTGATCTACTATCGTTTCTTCTCCATCATTCTTAAAATCTAATTCTCTATCATAAACAATTCCATGTAATATTTCATGAAGCAATGATTGTTGTTGTCCTTGAGTGTCTTGTAATCCTCTATCTATTGATATTTCTTTATTATTATAATCAATATGAGCATATGCTCTTTGATTATCGCAAAATAAAGGCTTTTCCTCTAATTTGACCTTGTACTCCATCCCACTTATGATTATTTTGTCTGGTATATTCAATTTCTCACCCCTTAAATTTAGGCATAATAAAAGCACTCACTATTTTTATTTAGTAAGTGCTTTTATTCAACAACTTCAATTGATTTGATTTCATAAAGATGAACTGCAAACTCGCCACCTATGTTAAAGTGCTTTGTTGGCTTAATAGCTTTTACTTCAATATACTCGCCTCCATAATTTCCATCATCATCAGGTTCATTATCTAATTCCGAAGTGTGTCCAATAACTTTGGCGATTATAATTTCATCTTCAAGAGTAATTCGCACATTTTTTCCTAGATATTTAAACAAATTCACAATATCACCCCTTTCTTCTTACAGGTACAATATGCATTCTATTTTTAGAATGATGAATTTTTATTCCATTTACTTTATTTCCTGTACTTCCTTCAATCCCTACATCGTAATCTAAATAAATTACTTCAATATTTTTACGCTTTCCTTTGCTGTCCCTTTCCATTTTGCCAGTACCAGCATACTTATTGAACAACTCCTGGGTATTGACATCATCTTCAAAATAACTTTTTCCATCTATTCTAGTTGATTTCATGTGTGGTAGTTGTTTTTCTGTATTTATTTTACTTCCATAACTCCCATCTTTTAATCTTGACTTGATGTAATAATTATCCTGAAGCTTTTCCCACTTCTCGGGAGTATTATATTTCAACTCTTGAAACTGTGCCACTGAAACAGGCATATTTTCAGCACCTAATATTTCCATATATGCTTTGAACTGCTTTGTATCATCGGCTCTATTATTTTTCTTAATATCATCTAATCCTATCTTCTTCCTTGCCTCTATTTTAGCATCTTTTTTAGGATCTATCCACTCTTTTGTCCAAATATTTTGTTTTTTTCCATCCCCTGGATAATAATCTACTGTACACCTACAATATCTATGTCTGCGGTATACATCTTTCGGAACATCAGGGTAATTATATGTACCTACTATTTCATTGCACCAATCACAACATTTCCCTGTAGACCTTCTAATTATTTTTGGCTGCAGTCCTGCCTTGCTGTGGAATTCTGCATTTGTCCGAATAGTCTCGTCAATGATGCTCTGGCTGAAATTGATAATCGGTTCATTCAGAATCCACTTGATGGCATTAAAATCATCCTCGCTAGAAATCCGATTAATAATTCCATCTACCCTACTTTGATTAAGCTCTGCTTTTTGCCCTTTCATCTTCAATCCTGCGTTATGATTTAATTCTGTTTGAACATCAGCAGCATAACCAGAAATCAATTCGTGATTCTTACCCATAGTTGAATTAATAATCCTATCCGCTATATTGAAATACATTTTACCATCCGGGAGAACTTCAGCTGTTATATTTTTACCCAAAACTTCTACTAATATTTCTCCAACTTCAATTGCAAAATCATTTGCATTTTTATATGTTGCCGTTTTATCATTCAATGCTTGGATAGCCTTTTTCAACACTTCACTATTAAATGTTCTCTCGTCAAATTCTTTTTCAATCAGTTCTAAAAGTGTAGGAACAATGTCTTTATCCATTATTCACCAGCTCCCTTTATGCCAGTTAAATCTCTTATAGTTCCACTATCTGCGTAACCAGGAATAGCTTGATTCAATTTTAGTATTCCGTCACCTACTAATGTTAATGTACTTACATCGGCTTCAAACAATGGCTCCCATTTTGCTTGTGTTAAGTAAAATTGACTTCTTAAATATGGATAATCATCTCTCAAACAAGCGCTTAAATAACCAACATTTAGAAATCCAGAACTTAAACTTCTTTGAGCTTTTCGACCTGCAAGCCTTAAATTTTCGTGACTTGCTTTGATAGCTTCTACTGACGATGGATTATCTGAAACAAAACCTAAATCATCTAGTGTTAAACCTGTTTCTCCAGCAAATCCTGCAGCTGCTGTCTTTAGTTGCTCAGTAAACGGTGACATGCTTGGAGTGGTGAATTGTCCTAACTTCGGGGATTCTCCTTCTTCATCTTTGGTAAATTGGAGCATGCTTGAAATTGTTGCTTTCCATGTTTCCAATGGCTCGGCATCTTGACTAATACCAGTTACATACTTTTGCGGGAACGAATAAAATTCTGCTGTTATATCAGCTCTCTCAAGTGTTCTTTTTGCATATCTTTGGTAATACATTCCTGCTCTTGTTATTCTACTTCTACCAAATGGTCTTACTGCATCAGGTCTATGAATAATCGGAACCAGTAACGGATATTCAACTTTGTTTTTTATGCTATTTTTAAATTTTCCGTCTTTGTAATAATCAGTTTTTCCTTTAACAAAATGAGCTTCTAAACTTGGATTTCCTTTATCGTCCCTTTCAAGAACTGCATAACCTTCGTTGAGTAATCCAGTTATGGGATCTATTATTCCTGTTGCATTAGACCCCTCAATAACTTGTAATCGTGGGATGTCACCTTCGCCTTTGGAGATGTAAACAAAACAACATGATGATATTAATGCAGAAAGTACTGCGCTATCAAAGAATATGTCAGGGCTATTCATGTTAAATATTTCGTTGATTTCAAAGTTGTCATTTTCAAATTCCCTAAAAACTAATCTATCTGCAAGACTATCAACGGCTTTTGCACACCATCCTAATACTGCTTTATACCTTATCCTTAGTTCAGGTGGAATAGTGATGCCGACATCTGCATCTTGGTATTTCATATCATATTGCTTGTACCTTAAATTCACTCTATCAATGTGTTTATTTAGCTTTTTTCTTAAATATTCTATGCCTTTCATAAGTCCTCCTTTCTATTCCGTGAGAAAAAATGTACAATAAACGACATGAAGGTCGCTTGCACCCATTGGGAGGGTCATACCCCCCTATATCTTCCTCTAGAATTGTTTTGTTTTGATTAAGTATATATCTATGCCTCATTCCCTTAGCCCTTATACTCTACCCAATTAATCGTCTGTGGAAGATTTCTATTTCCCAACACTTTAGGTTCTTCTTGTGGTGATATAAATAACTTATCTGACTTCTGTCTATTGCAAGTCCAATGCGCTAGCTGCAGGTTCTCTATGTCAGATGGATGTCCACCTTTTGAAACAGGGATGATATGATCAATGACAGCACTTAATGGATCTGGAGTCTTTATACTAAAGTCTACTGCCCTACCACATATACCACAAGTGTTCTGTGTTTTAAATATAATCTTTTTATTTTTTTCATAAGCTCCACGGTGTCCACCTTGCTTGTCTAATCGTATCGCCAATAGCCTCACCTCATTTGGATAAAAAAAAGAACCTTCGGCTTAGGTTCTCTTTAGAATATATTATTTTATTGATTAAATGCATCTGGGTAAGTAATTGAATTAAAGATTTCCTCTGTATCCGCATCTTTAAAATTCACTATTACTTTATTATTATCTGGTTCAACACCTTCAAATAATTGATAAAACATTGATTGAAATACTATTCCTAGTACTGCAAATCCATCAAAACTATTTTCAAACTCATCCTTGTTTACAACTATATCAAATTCTGAATAGGTCTTATTTGACTTTATATCTTTGATAGAAGAAATATCTTCATCATTTATCAATTCATCAAAAGAATCAAGCATAGCATTTTTCATATCATCTAATAATTTTTTGTGAGTATCTTTAGACATTGTATAAGTCACGGACCCATCATCGTTTAACTTAACTTCTTTTACTCCTTCTTCTTTTGCATCTTTCGTAATTTGTTCAATGTCTAGCTCTTCTTCGCCATCTAGCTCAAAAAAAGAAGCTGGTATTGTTACCTCTACGTTTGTAAGCTTTTTATCGACCTCAATAGAATCACCCTTACTCTGGTTTTCTACTTCGTTTTTACCTTGGCTTTCTACTTCGTTATTTGTATTATCCTTGCTACATCCTACACTTGTAAAAAGTAACGATAATACCAACAATAACACAATTCCTTTTTTCAATATTATCTCCCCCTTTGATATATTAATTCTACAATAAAGGAGAAATATCTTCAACCTTGAAATTACAAATTATGCCAAATACAAAAGCAACCAAGGAAAGTACAAGTATAAACTCATAATCCTTTGGCTGCTTTTAATATACTTTTATTGATAATATCATATTACTATAAGATTTTAGTACATGCAATGGCACGAATTATGCACGAATTATGCATTTATTACCAAAGTTCCTTTATGCTTTCAGGGAACAATATAGTTTTCAACTCATTTATAAGTCTATTCCTGTTTCTAGTAATAGTTGATTGGTCTTTCTCTAATATTTCAGCTAATTCTTCATCTGTTTTTGCCTTCTGCTCTAAATACTTTAATTCAATTATCTTAAAGTATTTATCCTCTCTTACTTTATCTAAGGCATTATCTATTCTTGCTATATCTCTTAGGGTTTCCGCTTTTTCAACTCTGTATTTTTCAATTAGTTCAACATATCTATCTCCTGCTGTCACATTCCCCGATGTTATACTAAAAAATACAATAGATTTAGACTTTGATGGTAATCCATTTTCCTCAATGTATTTTATGTCCTCGTCTTTCTGCTTTGCGGCTAGCTTTAGTTTTTCATAATTATAAAGTATTATCTCTGTCTTTTTATAGAAACTTAAATTACTTTTTATAAGCCTTTGTTTTTTAAATTGTTCTATAACCTCAATAGCTGTTTTCTCAGATGTCTTTTTAATGCATGCTTCAATTTCCTTTTTTAACTGCATCATGTCCCTCCTTTATACGCCGTATAATACTTGATATGTTCAGTTAACTGGAATAAATATAAGTCTGTACTTCTTATAGCTACCTTTAATATTATACATATATTCTGCTAAAGCTTCAGGGAGTTTTGTATATGCTCTTTCCCCATCATAATTAATTAGATGAGGCCTACGCCTATGGGCAAACTCTATAATATCTTTATCCCCGATAACTTCAAATTCTCCTTTTAACAATTTTACTTTGTTTAATTTTCCAAACATTTCATATTGAGTGATTAGGTATTCCACTTAATTTCCTCCTTCAATCTCAATTTCTATTTCAAACGGCAAACCTTCGCTCCCTACCGTCATATATTCTCCAAAGGTATTCATTAGATTGTAAAGTTGAGTTTTATAATATCCATCCTTATCTATTCTTAAAACAAACTCTATACCTTTCCCTCCAGATTCTTTAATCTTTTTATTTAGTTGGTCATGTCTTTCTTTTAATATTTGTATGCCAAAGTCAGTCAATTTAACCTTTACTTCATCGTTTATGTTAATTTTAAGTATCATCTAAAATTCTCCTTTCTTAATTCACATAAAT